>Ga0310696_10001483_pt1 | contig 33814 bp, 26 predicted proteins | sample AusTroGonzalo_MG_4_FD_203885 | JGI IMG/M metagenome (GOLD analysis project Ga0310696, IMG submission 203885) | Bovine rumen microbial communities from tropical cattle in Woodstock, Queensland, Australia - Gonzalo_02 (v2) (version 2) | ecosystem: Host-associated > Mammals > Digestive system >... | reverse complement strand
CTTGTAAATACCATGTTGCTCGAAAATGAAATCAGCTGTCCGTATGCCCTTAGGATTGGGGAGGATATAGACACGATAGCCCAGCACCACGGCCTTGCGCGCTGCGTTCAATAAAGCTTGGTAATCATCGCTCTCCTGACCTATTGCCGAGAATATATTGGTTTCACCAGCCACAGGTTGAAACTCTTTGAATGACACAATCAAACGGAGCTGACGTATGAAATCAGCTCCTTCGAGAATATGTAGTTTCGCCAATTCGACGGCTATATCACTCATAAGCAAATAAAAAGACGTGCATCTGCGCCTGGAGCACGTGGCAAAAGTACAAATAATATTGAAAAGAGAAGAAGAGAAAAGAGAAAAAGCGAAGAAGAAAGGATAAAATAAGGACAAAAGCCGTCAAAATCAACCTTCCATAAACAGAAAACCGCAAAAAGACTCTTCAAATGTCATTCAAGCTGAGAGACAAAAGGGGCTGCGTCGTTGGTTCGGACGCAGCCCCTTTCAGGTTGGTTATTTCGGAGGATTACTCTTCTTCCTGAATCTTCTTGCCGCGCAGCAGGTAGGCTGTGGGAGCGGCTACGAACATGGAGGTGAGGGTACCGATGACGACACCGAGCATCATGGCGAAGGCGAAGCTGCGGATGCTGGCACCACCAAAGGCGAAGATGAAGAGCAGGACGATGAACGTGGAGACGGAGGTGTTGATGGTACGCGTCAGGGTGGCGTTCAGCGACTGGTTGAAGAGCAACTGCTTGTCGCGCTTGGGATAGAGGCCGAGGTTCTCGCGGATACGGTCGAAGACGACCACCTTATCGTTGATGGAGTAACCGATACAGGTCAACAGAGCGCCGATGAAGGTCTGGTCGATTTCGAGGGAGAAGGGCATCCAACCCCAGCAGAGGCTATACATTCCGAGGATGAAGATGGTATCGACAGCCAAGGCGATGATGGCGCCCACGGAGAAGGAGACGTTGCGGAAACGGACAAGGATGTAGACGAAGATGACGATGAGTGCGAGGATGACACTGATGATGGCGCCGCGGGTGATGTTCTCAGCGATGGAAGGACCAACCTTCTGGGAGCTGATGATGGATCCGCCTGCACGCTCGTCGCGGTTGATGAAGTTCTCGAGGGTGAGGTCGCCACTGAGCTGGCCACCGGCCTTGAGGACTTGGAAGAGCTTCTCTTCAATCTCGCTGTCCACCTCGCTGCCGTCCTCGTTGATGCGGTAGTTGGTGCTGATGCGGACGGTCTTGCCTTCGGTACCGAGAGCGATGACGCTGGTGTTGGATTCAGGGAAGGCTTCGGCCATGACGGGACGGATGGTCTCGGGAGAGACGTTCTGCTCGAACTGAACGACGAAGTTGCGACCGCCAGTGAAGTCGATGGAGCGGGAGAAGCCGCGGGCAATCCAGCTTCCGATGGCGATGATGACGATGGCACCGAAGATGGCGAAGGAACGCTTATAGGTGCCCATGAAGTTGAAGCTCGTGTTGGAGAGGAACTTCTTGGAGAGGCCGGTGGTGAAGGTCAGGTCAAGCCACTTCTCGCGACTCATGAAGGCATCGAAGACAACGCGTGTGAGGTATACGGCGGTGAAGAAGCTGATGACGATACCAATGATGTAGGTGGTGGCGAAGCCACGGATGGGGCCTGTACCGAAGTAGTAAAGGATAATACCCGTCAGGATGCTGGTGACGTTTGAGTCGATGATGGCGCTGAAGGCGTTGTTGTAACCAGCCTGCATGGCCTGACGGACGGCCTTGCCTGCGCGCATTTCTTCCTTAGTACGTTCGAAGATAAGCACGTTGGCGTCGACGGCCATACCCAGCGTGAGCACCATACCTGCGATACCGCTCATGGTCAGTGCGGCCTGGAAGCTGGTGAGAATGCCGAGGGTAAAGAAGAGGTTCAGCAGCAAGGCGCCGTTGGCCACCATACCCGGACGGAAGCCGTACATGGCAATCATGTAGAGCATCAGGGCGATGAAGGCGACGATGACGGAAATGAAGCCCTGGCGGATGGATTCCTGACCGAGGGTAGGACCTACGATTTCTTCGCTCACAATGTTAGCGGGAGCGGGCATCTTACCAGACTTCAGCACGTTGGCGAGGTCGCGGGTATCCTCAGCGGTGAAGTTACCCGTAATCTGAGAGTTACCGCCGGTGATTTCGTTCTGTACGTTAGGAGCGCTGTAGACGAGGTTGTCGAGCACAATGGCGACGGGACGATGGATGTTGGCCTTGGTCAACTGAGCCCAGCGGCGGGCACCTTCGACGTTCATCTGCATGGAGACGCAGGGGCGGCTGTTCTGGTCATATTCGTCCTTGGCATCGGTCACGACGTCGCCCTCCAGGGGAGCACGGCCGTTGCGTTCGGTGACCTTGATGGCATAGAGTTCGAAGACTTCTTCGTTCTTGTCGATGCCCTTGACACCCCAGAGGAGCTTCATGTCCTCGGGCAGTATGGCCTTAGCCTCGGGAGTCTGCAGGAGTTCGTCGATGATGGCCATGTCGCGCTTGTTGGCATAACCGACTACGGCGCCGTAGTTCTGGTTGATGACCTGGAGGCGGGCCAGCAGGGGATGAGCCTTCAGAGCCTGCTCGTCGGTAGCTGCGGAGGCAGCTTCGGTCTTAGCGGCTGCGTCTTCACCCTTGGCGATGGCGGCGAGAGCTTCGTCGGCAGAGGGAGCGGCGGTGGAGTCGGCTACGGCTTCGCCTTCGGCGGTAGCTTCGGTAGCTGTGGTTTCCTCGGCGGTTTCCTCAACACTTACGCCAGCGGCAGCGAGCTTGCTGTCGAGGGAGATGAGGGAAGGAGCAGCCTCGACGGTGGTGTAGGTCTCCCAGAACTCCAGGTTAGCGGAGCCTTGGAGGAGCTTACGGACGCGTTCGGGTTCCTTGATGCCGGGAAGCTCGACCATGATGCGGCCTTCCTGACCTTCGAGAGCTTGAATATTAGGCTGTACGACGCCAAAGCGGTCAATACGTGTACGAATGACGTTGAAAGAGTTGTCGATGGCGGCCTTCACTTCTTCGCGCAGGACGTTCTCCACTTCGCGGTCGGTGCTCTTGGTGTTCACCTTGCCGCGGAGCTGCTGGGTGGCGAAAAGCTCGGAGAGCGTGCTGTTCGGTGCCAGAGCCTTGTAGTCCTTGACAAAGAGAGAAATGAAATCGCCTTCGCCCTGTTTAGCTTCCTGCTTGGCCTGGGCGATAGCCTGTTTGAAGTTGGCGTCTTCCTTGTGGTCGGCCAGAGCCTCAACGACGTCGGGCACGCTGACCTCGAGGATGACGTTCATGCCGCCCTTGAGGTCCAGACCCAATCCGATACCCATTTCGCGGCACTGCTTCAGTGTCCAAGCGCCGAAGTAAACCTTCTCGTTGGACAGGGAGTCGAGATAATGCTGTCCGGCCTGCTCACCCTCTACGGCTGCAATCTGCGCAGCCTTGCTCTCGTAGTGACTGGTCACGAACGAGAAGCTGAGGTAGAAGATGCACACGAGGGCCAGTAAAACAGCGAAAACTTTTACGAAACCTTTGTTTTGCATTGTTGTTTGATATTATTTGATTATTGTTTGTTATTTACGTCATTTCTCCCTCGAAAAAGGGGCACACCCGCGTATTTTACGCGTTTAAGCGCGCAAAACTACAACTTTTTTTTTATTCGGGCGTCCTCTTTAGGCAATTATTTGGCTTAAAGGGGCTTTTTTGAAGTGTTTTCTCCTATTTCCACGTTAATTCTGTGAAAATTGGATAGTGGTCAGATTGTTTTATAGACTTATCTACGCGTGTATTATGGCTCTGCCAATACTCACCGTTGAAAAGGATGTGGTCGATGCGAACGGGGAAGCCTTTTTCGTGGAATGTGAAGCCTGTTCCCGTCCCGCTCTGGCTATAGGCATTGGTCAGGTGTGCCGTTAATTGGCGGAGGGTATAGGATACGGGAGTTTCGTTGAAATCTCCCATGACAATCACAGGTCTCGGCAGCCATCGCAAGACGATGTTCCGGATGGTGTCGGTCTGTGCGGCTCGCAGAGGCGCAGCCTCGGCAAGGAGCCTCATCAGAGGCTTCAACTCGCGTCGCAAGGTGTCGCGAATGTCCTGCTCGTAGGCATTCTTGGCGTGATTCTCCAAGGCGTCGCGGTAGTCATCTTTCATGATTCGCGAGAGGTGGTTGCTCTCGAAATGGTTGTTGATGAGCAGGATGGTGTCCTTTCCGTCGAAGAGCTTGGCATAGACTCCGTGGTTCGAGCGTGTCGGGAAAGAAAGGGTGTCGGCTTCCAGAATGGGCAGTTTCGAGAAGATGACAGTTCCCTTGTGGCTATAGTTGTCATAGCCTAACTCTTTCATGTTGTTCTTCACGGTCTTGAGGTCGGCTCCGCCTCCGCTGGCTTCCTGTAGGCAGATGATGTCGGCGTTGGAGAAATAGACGAGGTTGGCGATGGGATTGTTTCCTTGTTCATCCCGCGCTTTCTTGCCTCCGAAGTCGTGGGTGTTGAAGGAAAGGAGGGTCAGGTGCCTTTCGCCTTCGGGCACGTTTTCCGAAAAGTTCAGCGGACAGTAGTCCCAAAAGAAACTATAGCATATTCCACAGCCTAACAGGGGAAGCCAGGTGCGCTTGAACTTGAAAATTAGCCAGAAGGGTATGAAGAGCAGATTGACAAAGGCGATGAACGGAAACAGCAACGGAAGCAGAGAGAGGCGGGGAAAACTCGCAGGATGGAGTTCGGTGACGCCACAGCACAGCCAGAGCATCAGAAGGCTGGCGATGTTAATGCCCGTGAAGAGGGCAACGGTTAAGGACTTAATCAGTTTCACGGGAGGTGCTTAGTCGTTACTGGCTTCGAAAAGGGTTCGTTTTTCCTCGGACGTGAGGCTGTCGTAGCCTCCTCGTTTCACTTTGTCAAGAATGCGGTCCATTTCGGCTTCACGCTGTTGCTTGCGTCGGTTCCACTCCATGTCAGAACCATGTTTTCCACCGATGTGTACATTCATCTTCGGCTTCCTGCGGAACTGCTTTTCCAGACTGCCCTTGAGGTCAATAAACCACTGACGTACAGTGCTCAATACACCTTTGCTGGAGCTCGTATTGGTCACGTCCTCATAGCGGGTGAAGTAGCTGTCGGAGCCGCCAAATCCGCCGAATCCGCCCGTTCCGCCGCCGAAGAAACGACTGCGGCCTCCACCATTATTCTTCCGCCAATACAGGATGAGGGCCAGGCCAAAAAGCATTCCTCCGAGGTGAGCCATGTGAGCCACGCCGTCACCACGGTTGCCAAGGGCACTCATGAGTTCTATTACGGCATATCCGATGACGAACCATTTGGCCTTGATGGGAAAGGGAATAGGAATAATGAACATCCGTTCCTCCGGGAACGTCATGCCGAAACTCAACAGAATGCCATAGACAGCACCAGAGGCACCCACCGTCGTCCAACGGTTCAGGAAAGTTCCCATGGGAACAGTCAGACCACCGCCGATGTCCACGGAGTCATAGGCCGAAAGTCCTTCATAAACGTATTGTATGTATTGTACCCCTTCCTGCATCAATCCGGCACCCAGGCCGCAGACAATGTAGTAGAAGAGGAAGCGTTGCGAACCCATTACCTGTTCCATGATGCGGCCAAACATCCACACGGCAAACATATTGAAAAAGATGTGCTCAAGGTTGCCATGGACGAACATATAGGTAAACAACTGGTACAATCTGAAATCCGAGGCCAGGAAGAAGTGAAGACCCAGCAAATCGTCGAAGTCAATGCCATAGCGCACAGCTACGACTTTGGCCAGGAACATCAACAGGTTTATGATGATTAAGTTTTTTGTAACAGGGGGCATATTCAGATTCATTATACTGCTTTGTAAACGGTTTGAGGGCGCAAAATTAGGCATTTTCGCTGGCAAAAAGGGCGAAAAGAGCCTAAAATAAAGTGAAAAGACGTGTTTTTTGCGAAAAAACTTTGTGGGAAAGACTTCTTTCGTTACATTTGTGGCAGAAAAGAAGCCATTTATAGCTATTTACTATCCAACAACGATATTTTCAAAACCCTTTTAAAAACACTCTCTATTATGAACAAGACAGATTTGACAAATGCAATTGCCGCAAAAGCAGGTTTGACAAAAGCTGATGCAAAGAAGGCACTTGATGCAACAATTGATGCTATTTCTGAGGCTCTGAAAGCTGGTGATAAAATTGCCCTCATTGGCTTTGGCACGTTTGCTGTGGCTGAACGTCCTGCACGTCAGGGTGTGAATCCTCAGACTGGTCAGGCTATTCAGATTGCTGCAAAGAAGCTTGTCAAGTTCAAGGCCGGTGCAGAACTGGACGCTTCCGTTCAGTAAGCCAAGTTACTTGTTAGGATTTATTCACAACATCGAATTAAACAAAGCCCCTGGAGAAGGGGCTTTGTTGTATTATTAGGCATCAATAGCTGATTCGGGCGAAGACGGGATAGTGGTCGGAGGGGTTGCGACGAGTGAAGGTGTTGTCGGCATTCTGTGTCCAATAGCTGTCTGTGCGGATGGCATAGGCGTCCACGTTGGTTTTTGTGCTGACGAAAATGTGGTCAATGCGCGAGTCGGTGAAGCGTTTCTGTTTGAAGTCGTTCCACGTGCCGTTCTCGGCAAAGCGCAGTCGGGCAGCTTCGTAGCAGTCCTTGAGCAGTCCTGACTGGGTGAAGATGTTGAAGATTTCGTCGTGCTGGTCAACGTTGAAGTCTCCAGTGAGAATCGTGAGCCGACGCCCCTCGGACATTTGCTGTATGCGCTGGCTGATGAGTTTTGCGGCCTCGCGACGGGCTATGCGGCCGACGTGATCCATGTGCAGGTTGAGGAAGAGGAACTCCTTGCCGCTGTGGAGGTCAAGGAAACGTCCCCACGTGCAAATGCGAATGCAGGCGGCGTCCCATCCGAGAGCGGGTCGGTCGGGAGTCTCATTCAGCCAGAAGTTGCCGCTGTCGATGAGGCGCACGCGGTCTTTCTTGTAGAAGATGGCGGAATATTCGCCAGCTTGCTTGCCGTCGTCGCGGCCAATGCCGATGTATTCGTAGCCATCGAGATTCTGCAACATATCGCCAATTTGGCGATGGAGCAGTTCCTGAGTGCCGAAGACTTCGGGACGTTCCCAATTGATTTGGTCGCAGAGGACTTTGCAGCGACGTGTCCAGACCTCGCCATTGATGCTGTCGCCCTCGTTGCGATTGCGGATGTTGTAGGTTCCTACGGTTAGCTCCTGAGCCGTCGATACCAGTGTGCTCAGGGCAAGAAGTGTTGAAAACAGGAGTCGTTTCATAAATAGATAGGTTAGTAGGGTTTGTCTGTATTATTGGTAGACGAGGATTGTCAGGTTCTCCGGGTTCATGACTTCCAGTGCGATGTCGTGGAGCTGGGAGGGCTGGAGGGCGTCGATTTCTGCAAAACGCTCACTGAGGGACTTGACCTCATCGTAGTGGAGATAGTATTTGGCCATGCCGAGAGCCACGTTCTCAAAGTTGTCATTGGCAACACCCAACTGGCCTTTCAATTGCCGTTTGGCGGTGGCAAGGGCACTAGGAGACAGCGGGGCGTCGCAGAGGCGATGCAGTTCGCGTCGTACCAGACGCAGGCAGCGCTGCACGTCGTCGTGGTCGCAGCCAAAATAAACGCTCCAGACTCCCGTATCGGTGTAGGCCGTCACGGCGGATTCCACCGTGTAGACCAGCCCTTTGCGTTCGCGCAGGGCCAAGCTGAGACGAGAGTTCATGGCTGGCCCGCCAAGGAGATTGGAGAGCAGGAAAAGGCCCATGTAGCGCGGGTCGGTGGCTGCGTAGGCATGGGCTCCGAGCATCACGTGGGCTTGGTGGCAGTCCTTCTTCAGCATATAGAGTGAAGAATCAGAGCTTTTGCCCTTACAGGGCGTGTTATCTTCGGTGCTCATATACCCAGGGCGTTGCCCTGGGTTAAGGGTGGATTGCCCTTTCAGGGCGTCCTCTTCGATATTATAACTCCGCAGTATCTTTTTCACTTCTTCCTCCGTCACCTTTCCTTTCACGAACAGCACGGCACGACTGGGGCGATAGTTCCGATGTACGAAGGCACGCAGGTCTTCGCTACCGTATTCGCGCAGTCGTTCGGCCTTTCCGAGAATGTTTCGGCCAAGTGGATGGTTGGGAAAGAGCAGGGCTTCGAAGTCGTCGTAGATGAGTTCTGCGGGCGAGTCGTTGTAGCTCTCTATCTCGTCGATGACCACTTCGCGTTCTTTCTCCAGTTCCGCTTGCGGGTAGGTGCTGTTGAAGACAATGTCCAACAGCAAGGGAATGGCCCGGCGAAGGTGCTGGCGCAGGAAGATGGAGTAGTAGATGGTCTCTTCCTTGCCCGTGTAGGCGTTGAGGTCTCCGCCTACGCTCTCCATGCGGTTCAGGATTTGCAGAGAGCTGAGGCGCGAGGTTCCCTTGAAGGTCATGTGCTCCACCAAATGGGCCATGCCGCTCTCGCTGTCAAGTTCGTCGCGTGTGCCACAAGCGACGGCCACACCGGCATAGACGACCTCGGTGGCCGAAGGAGCGAGGACGACGCGGAGGCCGCAGGGAAGGGTGAAGGAAGTCAAGGGGATTAAGAAATTATATGATTATCTGCAATTGTACCACCAACGGCCTGAAAGGCCAGCAAGCTATCAGCCCAAGGCATCGCCTTGGGTATGAATATGTCGAGTATATGCGCCCTGTAAGGGCAAAAGCCATCAATAGCAATGCTTTTGCCCTTACAGGGCGTGTTACCCATGGTGCTCATATACCCAGGGCGTTGCCCTGGGCTAAGGGCGGATTGCCCTTTCAGGGCGTTCTCTTCGGTGCTTATAAACCCAGGGCGTTGCCTTGGGCTAAGGGCGTTCTCTTTGGTTGTACGATTGCGGATAATCATCTAAATTAAAAAATAAACTTAGAAGTCGCGGAAGTCGGCGTTGTGGGCGTGCCGGATGGCCACGCACTCCATTTCTATCAGCCACGTGGGTCGGCACACCGGGGCGTGTGTGATGACGTATGGCGTCTCCGGGAAGCGTTGGCTGAAGAGGTCGCTGACGATGGCATAGTCGCTGATGTCGCGCAGGTAGACAATGATTTGTGCGATGTCGTCGAAGCCGCTTCCCGCTTCGGTCAGCAGGGCTTCCACGTTTTCCCACATCCGGTACGTCTGGCGCACGATGTCGCCCACGTGCACCACCTCGCCCTTGTTGTTGATGCTCGCCGTGCCGCTGATATACACGTGTGTGCGGTCGCCGTAGTCCATCGCCGTTCCGCGCTCGAAGGTGACCCCATATTCGTAGGTCGGGTTCAGGTGGGTCTTGGCGTAGAGATAGCGTTGCTGGCGCGGCTCGAAGCCTATGAGGGCGTAGGTGCCAAGCTGCACCAGTGCGCGGGTGTCGGCGGGCAACCCTCCGATGCCGGTGCTGCTGATGTAGTGCGTCTCGGGCGTCAGTCCCTGGGCGATGAAGTTCTCCCGGCGGGCCTTGACCATCCCGGCGTACTGCGTATCAACGTCGCGGACGTAGAACCATGTGCGTATGCAGTTGTCGGCCAGCGTGGCGCCGAAACGCTGCAGCAGCTCCTCGTAGGCCGTCAGCAGGTTCTCCGTCTGGCAGGCGCTGTCGCCGCTATGCTCGTGCATTCCCATCTTCCAGAGGTGCTGGTAGCCGTTGTGGCGGGCGATGACCAGCCCGTCGTGGTTCTCCACTTGCATTTCGTGGACCAGGTAGAGCCATGCAGCCACCTTGGAGCCGTCGAGGGGCGGCTGTTCGATGCAGGAGACAGACTGGGGATTGAGGGTTGGGGAATGCTGCCCGTATTCATCGATTTTCAGTCCTGAATCGTTGATGACCGGCTGCTGGTTCGTTGCGTCGCTGAGGAAATAACGTTTGAACACTGTCTGCGAACCCAGGCACTGCGGCATTTGCAGCAGCGCCTTCTCTGCCCGGCAGATGCGGTCGAACTGCCCGGCAAAAAGCTCGTCACGAGGCTCTACGTGGAGGATGGCGTGCTGTTCCTTCACCTTCCCCTCCGGGGCAAAGGTCGAGAGTTCCACACCCACACCCAGTTCTTGGAATATAATCTTTTCAGCTTTCATCTTTCCTATTCATTATCGCATGGCTCCCGCGTTGATCCATTGGTCTATCACGCTGAGAGCGAACTGCTGGTTGATGGCATCGCCATACGCAGCCTTATGGTTGAACATGGTCACACCCTGTCCTTTCTCGCTCGCGGGGTCGAGCATCAGGTGGAGAGCACTGGCCTCGGCATTGCCTGGCACCACGCGCATGGCTCCGTCGAACTCTGCCCGCCTGGAAGGTTGGTTGACGAGGTTGGCGTAGGCGTGCTCTTTGTCCAACTGCAACTGCCCTAAGTTTCCCTCGCCGTGGCATCCCACACATTTGCGGTCGTGGGCGAACAAGGCTTCCACGGCCCCGAACCGTCCCACGTAGAGGTCGCCGACCTCCAACACTAACGTGTCGCCGTGTTGGTCGAATGCGGCACGCTGGAAGGTCGCCACCCTCCGCCGCAGTCGTGTCGCCACACAGAGCTCCACCGTCGTGGCCGTGCTGTTGATGTGCGTCCAGACGAGCGTCGTGTCCTTTCCTTCGCAGGCAGCGGGAATTTGCATTTCGCCCATGTCGTAGTCCCTGTCCTTGTCGTCGAAGGCGGCCAGCACCACTCCCTGTCCGTCGTCCCATTGTGCGAGGCCAGTCAGTCTGCCATGGAGTTTCACGGTGTAGCCCCCTTGGGCATAACCTACATTTGCCTCCCTGATGTCACCTTCGTCGCACGCTGAGAGGCAAAGAACTCCGAAAAGTGCTGCAAAGATAAGGCTTCTATTCTTCATTTCTTTCTCTTTTTGATTTATTTAACACAAACAAATGCCGTCTCGCGCTCAGAAAGAGTACTGCAGGGCTACTACGGCCTTGTGCGTGGCTACGCCGAGGTCGTCCATGTCGCGGTCTACCTGTGTGGCGTGCCCCCATCGTCCCACGTACTCGTACATCCCCGAAAGCTTCAGGTTGCAACTGGGGATAAAGTAGTTGATGCCGATGGCCGGAGCGTTCAGCAGCCCTTCGGCTCCTGTGCCGCCCACGCCGTTGCGGTCGAAGAAGTCGTAGCGGAGGACGGGTTGCAGATTCTTAGTGACGAAATAGCCTGCCTGTACGTAGCCTCCGAGGTAGTGGTACGTCTCATCAATCTTCTGGCGCTTGGTGAAGCCGATGTTCATGTAGTAGAACTCCCCGGCCACATAGAGCCGTTTCCACAGCATGGCGAACTCGGCGCCGATGCGCAGGTCGTTCGTCGACTCGCTTTCGCTCTCGACGTTGTAGTTCGCCGACAGGCCGAAGAGCATTTTCTTTTCTCCGAGCAGCTTGGGGTTGCCTTGCGAGGTGGGCATGGCGCCGCGGGGCTGGTACGTGAGCCGTCCGGCATAGAGCAGCGAAGGGATGTGGCAGTCGTCGGAGAGGGTCTTGGTGGCGGCGTTCTGGTTGATGCCCGTTCCGTTGAAGAGCCCCACCTCGTAGCCGATGTTCGACCGGGTCATGCCGTGGAACTCCACGCCGAGGTCGAACCCCGTGGCAAAGGAGGGCGTCACGGCATTGAGGGAGTAGGGGAGGATGACCTGCTGCGTCAGGGAATTGGGCAGCGAGGGCATCAGCGTCTCGCCCAGCGTGGTAAGGTAGGCGTGGGAGAAGGGGGTCTTGAACTTGCCCACGCGGAAGTGTGCCCTCGGGTTGATTCCGTAGTCCACCCACGCCTGCTGCAGGATGGCAGCCCCGCTGGCTGCGGCGTTGATGCAGAGGTTGTAGTCAATCTTGCCGAAAGCACGCCCCGTGAAGCCGAGGATGGCATGGGGGATGGCGAAGCCGCTGTTGGCCACGTTGTCCTGGTTGTAGGCTTTGTCCAGCCCCTCGTCGTCGTACCAGTTGAAATTGCCCGAAGTCTGTAGCATCAGGTAGGGTTTGAATACGAAACGGCCGTCCTTGCTCTGCAGCGTGAAGCCGCGGTTGTCGGCAATGGGCACCACGCCGTTTTGCATGTCGAGCGTAGGTTTTTCGGTCTCTTCTGCCAGCAGGACAGCACCCTGGGCCAGCAGCGCCAGAAGAATTAAAGCTTTGTATTTCATAAACGTGTAGACTTTTTTTCGTGTGTGATGTTTCTTTTTCCTATAGCGATTCGAGGAACTTGACCAGCGCCCTGCGGTCTTTCCAGTCCATCTTGCGGAACAGGTTCTTCGACGCTTCGCCCTCGCCGCCGTGCCACATAATGGCTTCCACGAAACCGCGCGCCCGCCCGTCGTGCAGGAAGTAAGGGGCACTGTTGGTGGGGCCGTTCACCACCTGTTGCAGGCCTACGCCCCAGAGTGGCGTCGTTCGCCATTCGTTGCCGCGGGCCACGCCACTGACGTAGTTGTCGTTGAGGCCTACGCCCATGATTTCGGAACCCATGTCGTGCAGCAGGAAGTCGCTGTAGGGATGGATGGTCTGACTGCCCAGCCAGGGGAGCTCCGTACCATTGAGCAGCTTGGTACCTCGTGGACGGGTGTGCAGGGTGGTGGCGTGGCAGAGGTTGCAACTGGCTCGGAAGAAAGCCGCCTGACCGCGTTCCACCCATTCGCGTTCCGTCAGCGTCAGGCTCTCCGTTCCGTCGTGGTTGGTTTCGGTCATCTTCACGTGGGTGGAGCCTAATCTGCGTGCTGGAACGCCCAAGCCGTGGAGGTACAAGTCCACGTCCTCCATGTCCTTGGTGCTGACGTCCAGCTTGTCATAGAGCAGCCCCATCATAGACCCCTCTTCCATCTGGCGCTGTCCCTCGCAGATTTCTTCGGGATAGCGGCTGTTGGTGATGCCCATGTCGCTACTGAAACCCAGTTCCACGGTGAGGTCGGCGTGCTGTGCCTTGTTGCCGCTGACGCCCAACTGTCGGCGACCTCGTTCGTTGATGTAGTTGGCCTGTCCGCTGATGCCGTATTCCGGGTAGTTGCTTTTGCGGGCCAGTGCTTCTATCTCGCTTTGGTCGAGAGCCATCATCTGCCCCATGCCAACGTGGCGCAGCGGCACTCGGACGGTGATGAACAAGTCCTCGGGACGCACGCTGTCGGCATACCACTCGGTAATCGAGTAATTGGGCTTGCGCAACTGATAAGGTTCGCCGTCGGGGAATTGGAAATCCTCGAAGTCCCAGGTCACGTGCAGCTTGCCCTCGGCATGGACACCTCCGAAAGTGACGTCGGTGTCGCCGGCATACTGCTCGTTGACGCCGTGGTCGTGGATGACGCGACCGTAGTTGGGGAAGAAGGTGCCGTTCTTGCGCGTGACGTAGATGAGCATGGTGGAATAGCCGATGGCGGGACTGCCTCCACCGGCGTCTGCGGCAAACGACGGGATGGTACGTCCGGCGTTCTGGTGGCAGAAGCCACAACTATAGCCCGCGTACACCGGCCCCAAGCCTCCGGCCATCGTGTAGCCGTTGTCATAAAGCTTGTCGCCGAGGTTGAAGCGTTTGTTCAGCACCTCGTTCTCGGCCACCCAGTCTGCGGGGGTGTCGTAGGCTACGTTGGAATGTAGGAACACCGTGGAGGTTCCGGCCGATAGGGCATAGCCATCCAGTACCATCAGGTCGTCCATATCCAAACCGCTCCCGTCATCACAGGATGACAGGAACAGCGGTATAGCCAGCACCAGCCACGGAACAACTTTGTATCTCATAAGTAGGATTTCATTCAAGGATTAAATATGGGACGAAAATCCACGCAATCTAATATTATTGTTCCTCTATTTAATAATGTATAGGGGATTATTTTTATAACTATCTGCAAAGATGCCACCACGAAAGCCCGAAGGGCTGTTAAGATTACAGGCAGGGGTGATAACCCCTGCTAACGGGGATACCCAATATGAACCCCGACGGGGTGAAAGACATTCTGCCGCACCTTCGGCGCTTGTATAACCGCGTGCCACTGAACCGGGGGTTGCACCCCCGTCTGTGGTCTTACCAGCCCTTCGGGCTTCTTTGGTGGTTCGATTGCGGATAATCATATTATTTATTCACCGTTCTGGGCTTTCCGTCCTTGAAGATAAGGTACTCCAGGGTGTGGAAGCCGCGCAGGGCCTGGGCTGCCTCGATGGCCTCGTCGCTCTGCCCTTCCTGCCACAGCATACTGTCGTAGTTGCCGGACTTCATGCAGTTCTCGATACCCTCCTGGTCCAGTGGCCAGCTATCCATATTGGGGTCGAGTTGAAGTTCGTCCACAGGGCCGAAGAGGAAGGCCTCGGAAGTCTCCCAAGGACGGCGGCTGTTCATCCACACGGTGGCCAGCTTGACGAAGCCGAGGTCTGAGGGATTGGCGGCGAACTCTTCGACGACCCTCAGCATCTCGGTGTTGCTGGCATCGAGGTTCTGGTAGGTCGGCAGTACGACGTTGTCCACATAGCCCTTGACCATCTTGTCCAGCGCCTCCTCGCCCAGCCTCACGGCGGCGGGCTTCAGTTGGTTCGCGAGCACCTTCTGCAAGTCGGCACAGGCATCGATGGCCTCCTTCGTCTCTACGGTGTTGATGTAGTTGCGGAAGGGGTTGTGGATGGCCAGAATCTTGTCGGTGGCGTTGTTGATGGCGTCGACTACGGTGGTGTTCAGTGTGGGGTCGGCTTTCTCAATCAGGCGGTAGAGCGAACCCTCCTGCGGAACAATCTGCTCGCTCTCTGCAAAGTACTTGCCGTAGTAGGCGTTGCGGATGGAGCGGATGTTGTTGGCGTAGTCGTCGCGGCTGTGCCAGCTATACCAGGATTCCACGGCCAGCACGGCATCCTCGTGTTTGCCTGCGCGCCAGAGGTCGAAGGGTTCGCCAATCTTGGCCTCTCCGACTTCGTTGGCAATCTCTTCCATCTTCTCGATAATGATGCTGGTGCACTGCTCGGCACTGGTGTAGCCCGCGCCCTTGTGCGTTTTGAAGGTTTCGGCAAAGCTGGCTCCGCCGTTGTAGCTCTCGCTCCAACTGGTGTAGAGCGTGTGGGAGTCGGCTTGCAGAAGTCGGGCCACATTTACCATGTAGTTAGCCCAGCCCTGCTTGTAGTCGGCATAGTCCAGACTTTCGATGACCGTCACGACCTCCTGTGTGTCGTAGGTGCTTGTCTTCGTTTCTTCGTCATCACTGCATGAGGTGAAGCCCGTCATGAGGCTCACGGCGACCATGCTTGCAAAAAGGATTTGTCTTTTCATTGTTCTTTCATTTTAGTTTTTGATTAATTATTTTTTATGATTATCCGCAAAGATGCCACCACGAAAGCCCGAAGGGCTGTTAAGATTACAGGCAGGGGTGATAACCCCTGCAAAGGTGGCTACCCTATATGAACCCCGACGGGGTGAAAGACATTCTGCCGCACCTTCGGCGCTCGTATAGCCTCACGCCGTTGAACCGGGGGTTGCACCCCCGTCTGTGGTCTTACCAGCCCTTCGGGCTTATTTGGTGGAATGATTGCGGATAGTCATTATCCCCTTACTTTTTCCAAAACCAGTTGGTGAAGGCCACACCCACGGCAAACTCGTTCTCGCTGTTGTACTTGCCCCGGCCGATGCTGCGCGTGGTGTAGTCGGCCTTCACGACCAGATAGGGCAGTGGCCTGTAGTTGATGCCCGCCGTCCACATGCCGACCTCCAGCCGTTTCTCGGCCGTGCCGCTGACCTTGTCCTGTGGATTGTAGTATTCGTAGCGCACGAAGGGAATCAGGTCGGGGAACGTGCTGCTGTTCACCAGCGCACGGACGTTCACGCCAGCTTCGCCTCCATAGGCCACGGCACGTTCGGCAATGGGTGTCAGCGAGCTGTAGGGCGAACTTCCCAAGCGATGGTTGCGCTCGTTCAGCTTGTCGGCCTTCCCCAAATGTCCCCAGATGCCATTTGCGCGCACGGTGAAGTAGCGGTGGGCGTACTGCACGTCGGCGGTGAGGATGGTGAGCGGGATGTTGCCATACTGCGTGTACATGTCGGGCTTGTCCGAGTTGGCACCCGTGTTGTGGCAGTAGTACGCCGTGGCTCCGATGCGCAGTCCCCGTACTCCGAGATACTCCACGCGCGCCGTGTAGGCCGGGCTGCTGAAGTTGTCTTGCTCGAACAGTCCTTGCTTGCCTCCGGCCACCCATTGGTTGCGGTCGAATCCGTTGGCGTTCAGGCCCGCTGTGACGTAGGCTTCGTAGTTAAAGCGGCTGTAGCCCTTGCCGAACGAGCCGAAAATGCTGAGACCCGTCTCGTGCCAAGTGGAAGGCAGCAGTGCCGTCTCACTCTCAGGCCGAGAGGTTCCGTAGAAGAGGATGGGCTCGTGGTGGGCGTTGGTCAGGCCCACGGGCAGCACCATGTGTCCGGCCCGCACGTGGAAATAATGGTTCAGCGTGTACGTGAGGTGGAATTGTTCCAGCGCCACTTCGCCGCCTTTCTCAACCTCGGTCTCCCATTCGCCGTTCTCGGTGTTCTCTATTTCGTAGGCACTGCCCGTTCCGCCCGCCTCAAACTCAATCTCGGCGCCGAGCTGCCAGTGCTTGTTGAACTTATAGTCCCCGGCGAGCACGAAGCGCGGAATGGCGATGGTGTTGCGGTTCACCTTCGTATTTCCCTCAGCGCCGCCCTTGAAGCGGTTGATGCCATAGTCCTTGAAGGAGGCCAGCATCTCTCCATAGCCTCCCACGCGGAATTTCTCATACTCCCCACCGGGTTCTTGTGCTGCGGTCGTGCCGACCAATCCTGTCAGCAGGGCCAAGGTTGTCAGTACACATTTGCTTGTTCTCATATTCATGTGCGTATTTGTTTAGCGGCGCAAAAGTACGTCAAACCCTCAGTGCTGGCAAGACCGCATAACGAAAATACCTAATCATAGTGAGGGCTGCCGCACGCAAAAACGTCGGCAGGGCCGTAGCCATCCTACGGAGTGGGTATGGATTGAAAACCGTTTTTCCTTTGTTTCTTGCGCGCGTTTCAACTTTTCTTCCTACTTTTGCGCCGTGTTTCTTAGGAGACACTCATATTTTGTTTGCTCAAATTCTCACTCTCCGAAATAGGAGCCGATGCCACCCTTCATGTTCCTGCCGCCTCCGTCGAGGCCTATAAGTCTGCTTGGTCTCGTTATTTTGCGCACATTGTGGGAGACCTGTAGCCGACCTAATCCCGTCATTCCCCTTTCACACACTCTCTCGGCGCACCGCTCCCTGCTGCGGTGCGCCGACGTTTTTTCTGTTTTGTTAGTTGACATCGAATAAAAAGTGCTGATTTTGTTTGCCGGTATTAAATAAAACTATCACCTTTGCCCTGCTTCCTTTGCTGACAGGCGTTCAGATGACGCAATTCTCACCCAGGATGGCCCGGATTTCCTCCACGGTGGCTGCCCGGCTGGCTCGCTGGTCGCGTTCCTGTTCGCGCCTCCGGCGCTCGTCCTCTTCCTGCTGCCGGTCTGCCCGGTGCTGCAGCAGCTCCCTTTCGCGGCGGGCTTCGGGTGTCTCCGGCCTGGGGGCGTCGCGGAAAGCATCTTCGAGCACCCGGATGAAGTTGTCCTCACGCAGCATCCATTCCAGCGACGCCAGCATCCGCCCGTTGCGGCGCCCGTTCAGGAAGTCGTTGCGGGTCACGTACTCCACGGCCGAAATCATGGCCAGCTTGCCGTACTTCTTGCACAAAAACCTGAGCATACGCTCACGGCCACGGGTGAGAAAGAGGACGGCGGGAACGTTGGAGCGGTTTTCCTTCACCTTCCGGTTAAAGAATTCTGCGAAGCGGACGACGTCGACGTCGCCGTCTGTCTGATTTTCTCGCGTGCGCGCACAAAAGACGACGACGTCGTCGTCCTTCTTGCTTTCTTTATTTATTACTTTTCTTTTGTGCACTTTTCTTTTCTTTTTTCTTTCTTTCGTTCTTTTTCCGGGTCTTTCTCTTGGCCTTTTTTCGGGATGCCTGTCGGGGGGTGGTGGAAACCCTTAAGGGTTATTGTCTGAACCCTTAAGGGTTATCGCTTGAACCCTTAAGGGTTGTTGCCTGAACCCTTAAGGGTTCTGCCGTGTCTCACTGGTAGAACACGTGGCTTGGGCGGCGCGTGTGGGTAGATGGGATGAAGTGTGTCGTTCATAGGGCGGATGGTATTTGAAAGGCAGATTTGAGTTTTTGGGCGCAAAGTTACGACTACTTTTCCATTTCTGCAAGCCATTTCCTCCTACTGGACGAAAATTGACGGTAAGCGAAATGCAGCCTTCTGATTTCCAGGAACATTGAGATTTTTGTCTGCAGATGGCCCGAAAAAGAGATTAGTCCTTGTTTTGCTGCGCCTGCATGAAGGCCGAGTCCTGCAAAAAAACTATTTTTAGGCTTGGGGGAGGAATTTGTCGGCTATTTCTTTGGCTCGAACGAAAAATAGACGTACATTTGCAACGCAAAAGAAGAAAGAAACTATAAACCAATTAAACAAAGTAAAGAAAATGAAGAACATTCTTAAAGTTTTGGCAGCTGTACTGGTTGTTGCTCTGCCGTTCGTGGTTGCTTCTTGCAGCAGTGACGATGATAACAAAAACGAGCCCAAGGTCCGTACGTATTATTGGGAAGTCGGTGGCATCAACTTGAACGAAATTCCCGAGGATCAGCAAGTGGAGGTTATCAATGCACGCAACGAGGTGAGCAAGAGTGTTGCAAAGGCTTATTCTAATGCTGGCTTCAACGTCAATGAAACCCAGAAGTCTTTCACGATTTCTTGTAAGGATGATGAGCTTACGAGCTATAACGAAAAGGTTGAAATAACTTTCCTCACCCTCAAGCAAACCGAGGATTTCAAGGATAAGGCAAATATCCTCCCGCAAACAGCCTATCTGCTTGTGACCCTCGAAGGCAAAGACTACATCGTCAACAAGCTTTTGCGCTAAACGCGCGTTTCCCTTTCCAGCCCGCCCCTGTCCAACTCACAGCGGGCGGGTTCTATTTTTTTCCACTCAACCAAGACCCTATGCTTTTCACTGAAACGGCTCGCATGAGCGACCTCATCCACGACGACTACCGCCTGTTGCAGGTTATCTCGCGCTTCGGCATCTCGCTGGGCTTCGGCGACCAGAGCGTAGAGATGGCGTGCCGCGTCCGCGGCGTGGACACGACCACCTTCCTGGCCGTCGTCAACTTCATCCAGGGCGAAGGGCGTCTGCCGCTGGACGAGCTGGCCGAGAAGGTCAGCGTGGCCGAGCTGATGCGCTACCTGCGCCGCTCGCACGCCTACTTCGTGGACTTCCGCCTGCCCGCCATCCGCCGCAAGCTCATCGAGGCCATCGACTGCTCGGCCAGGAACCAACTGGCGTTCCTCATCCTGAAGTTCTACGACGAGTACGCCGCCGAGGTGCAACGCCACATGCAGTACGAGAACGAGCACATACACACCTACGTGCAGCAGCTCCTGGACGGACGACTGCCCCAGCAGCATTCCAACTACCAGCAACTGGCGCTGCAGCACCAGGACAACCACCAGAGCATCAGCAAGAGCAGCCACGAGCTGAAGTCCATCATCGTCAAGTACTACCCCCACGACGCGGACACGCAACGGCTGGCGGACACGCTGATGGACATCTACATCATGGAGGAAGACCTGTTCAGCCACTGCCATCTGGAGGACACGCTCTTCGCCGAGGCCGTGCACCTGCTGGAGACGGAAGTGCGCGAACGCCTCGAAGGGAATGCCCCGGCCACTGGAGACTCCACGGGCGGCAAGGGCGACGACGGGACGAGCGCCGACGAACTCTCGGAACGCGAGAAGGAAGTGGTGAGGCAGGTGGTACGCGGACGCTCGAACAAGGAGATAGCCGAAAAGATGTTTATCTCGGTCAACACCGTGATGACCCACCGGCGCAACATTGCCCGCAAGACGCAGATCCACTCGTCGGCCGGACTCACCATCTACGCCATCGTCAACGGGCTGGTGGATTTGGAGGAAGTGAAATTGTAGAAAAAGGAAAGCAACCGAACAGCAACAGACATGAACCCCATGGATCCAGAACTCAATAGCCTGATACATTCCACTGCCACCCTCGAAGGGAAGGCGGGGGGAGGGCCCGCCTCCTCCGACTTCGAACAGGCGCTGCGCCCGCTGCGCTTCGAGGACTTTGCGGGACAAGACAAGGTGGTGCAGAACCTCAGCGTGTTCGTGGAGGCCGCCAAGTACCGCGGCGAACCGCTGGACCACACCCTGTTGCACGGTCCTCCGGGACTGGGCAAGACAACGCTGTCGAACATCATAGCCAACGAGCTGGGCGTGGGGTTCAAGATTACCAGCGGCCCCGTGCTCGACAAACCGGGCGACCTGGCGGGCATACTGACCTCCCTGGAGCCGCAGGACGTGCTCTTCATCGACGAGATTCACCGCCTGTCGCCCGTCGTGGAGGAATACCTCTACTCGGCGATGGAGGACTACCGCATTGACATCATGATAGACCGCGGCCCCAGCGCACGCAGCATACAAATAGACCTGAACCCCTTCACGCTCGTGGGTGCCACCACGCGCTCGGGACTGCTGACGGCTCCCCTGCGCGCCCGCTTCGGCATCAACCTCCATCTGGAGTATTACGACGCCGACACGCTCTGCGGCATCATTCTCCGCTCGGCAGGCATCCTCGACCAGCCCATCGACCACGAGGCAGCGGTGGAGATTGCCCGACGCTCCCGCGGCACGCCACGTATCGCCAACGCCCTGCTGCGCCGCGTGCGAGACTTCGCACAGGTGAAGGGCAACGGACGCATAGACCTCTCCATAGCGCAGTATGCCCTCGAGGCCCTGAACATCGACCGCCACGGACTCGACCTCATCGACCGGAAGATTCTCCTGGCCATCATCGACAAGTTCAAGGGAGGCCCCGTGGGCGTGGGAACCATCGCCACGGCCATCGGCGAAGACCCGGGAACGGTGGAAGAGGTCTACGAACCCTTCCTCATCAAAGAGGGCTTCATCAAGCGCACGCCACGCGGACGTGAAGCCACCGACTTGGCCTACGAGCACCTGGGAAGGTCGCGCTATGCACTGCCGGGAGAGCAACCGGGGCTGTTCGATTAAGACTCCAAGAACCCATGAATCAAGAGATACGACAAGATTTCCCCATCCTCTCGCGCTCGGTCTACGGCCGACCGCTGGTGTACCTCGACAACGGCGCCACGACGCAGAAGCCGCGGTGCGTCATCGACGCGATGACGGACGAATACCTGAACGTGAACGCCAACGTGCACCGAGGCGTCCACTACCTCAGCCAGCAGGCCACGGAACTGCACGAAGCCGCCCGCGAGACCGTGAGGGCATTCCTGAACGCCCGCAGCACCGCGGAAATCATCTTCACACGCGGCACCACGGAGAGCATCAACTTGGTGGCCAGCAGCTTCGGACAAGCCTTCCTGCACGACGGCGACGAGGTTATCCTCACCCAGATGGAGCACCACTCGAACATCGTTCCCTGGCAGCTCCTGCAGGCGCGCACGCGGATAAAGATTAGGGTGTGTCCCATCACGGACGACGGTCGCCTCGACCTCGACGCCCTGCAAGGCCTGTTCACAGAACGGACGCGCCTGCTCTCTTGTACCTACGTCAGCAACGTACTCGGCACCGTGAACCCTGTGGCCGAAATCATCCGCATGGCTCACAGCCACGACGTCCCCGTACTCGTGGATGCCGCTCAGGGGGCTCCCCACTTGGCCATCGACGTGCAGGCGCTGGACTGTGACTTCCTCGCCTTCAGCGGTCACAAGATTTATGGCCCTACGGGTATCGGCGTGCTCTACGGACGGGAAAGGTTCTTAGAGCAGATGCCTCCCTATATGGGTGGCGGCGAGATGATTGGCAAGGTCAGCTTCGAGCGCACCACCTTCAACAGCCTGCCCTATAAGTTTGAGGCCGGAACGCCGGACTATGTGGCCACCACGGGCTTGGCTCGCGCGCTGGACTACGTCGCGACCCTCGGCCTTCCAGCCATCGAAGCCCACGAGCGGGAGTTGACGCGCTACGCCCTGGAGCGTCTGCGCGAAATTCCGGGAATGCGCATTTTCGGGCATCCGGCTACTTCCGAAGCTCACCTTCCAGCTTCTTCCTCCGTCATCAGCTTCCTCGTCGGCGACATCCACCACCTGGACCTCGGTACGCTGCTCGACCGACTCGGTATCGCTGTGCGCACGGGTCACCACTGCGCAGAACCCCTCATGCACCGTCTGGGCATCGAAGGCACTGTGCGTGCCAGCTTCGCGCTGTACAATACCAAAGAAGAGGTGGACACCCTGGTGGAAGGCATCGACCGCGTGCGTAAGATGTTCTAAAAGGAAACTCTTCAGAACTGGGCTACAAAGAAAATAAGGAGGGCGTAGCGTGCAGCCTTGCCGATGGCAATTGACAGAAGAGATTGCCACGGATTGGCGCGGGTGAAGCCGAGGGTAACGGCGATGACAGAGCCGAGAATTGGCAGGAAACAGAGAAAACCTATCCATGCTCCGTACCGTTCCATCCAGCGGGAAGTGCGTTCCACCTTTGCGGGTTCCACATGCAGATACTTCTCTATCCACTCCATTTTGCCAAGGGTTCCTACACCGTAGTTGAACATAGAACCTGCGACGTTGCCCACGGTGGCAAAGACAAAAAGCCGGACGGGTTCGAGCCCGGCCAGTTGCAGGGCGGTCAACACGGCCTCGCTGCTAAAAGGAAAAACGCTACCGGCAATGAAGGAGGCGACCATCATGCCCCAATAGCCCCAGGACTCAAGTAGTTCAAGCATAGGCAAGGAGGGATGGAGCCAGACAACAGACGCCTACGGCCACAAGTCCTAAAGTCAGCAGGACGACCCAGAGGTTGGTCATCCACGTGCGAGTGAGGGCAACAAAGTGTGCGGCACTGGGAACGGTGGTAAGCAGCAGTAGGGGGAAAAGGAAATGGAAGTCCTTGGGAACAAGGACCACCCAGAGGAGGACAACGAGTTGCATGGCCATATAGCAGTAGTGGCACATTCGCACACGTATCTTATCATCATAGCTTTTACGTAGATAGTGGATGAAACCCGTAAGTCCCAAGAGCAGGAGGAAGATGAATGCGGCGCTTTCGGGAAGATGGTCTAACATGCGGGCTTGCAGGGTGGTGAAGACCCCTTCGCGGAAGCCCTCCCAATCTGTAGTCTGTGCTAAGTCTATGGCCCACTGCCATTCAAAACTTCCGCGGAAGGGAGCTAAGACGCCTGCGAGATGTTCCACCAAAGGGGAGATTTCGTCGATGACGAAGGCGTAGGTTCCCCAAGAGGCGTAGGGCAGCAGCAGGCCAAAGAGGGCGGCTCCGAAGCTGCGCCCCTGCAAGGACCGTAGGAAGATGGCTTGGTTCCAGAACAATACGGGAGTCAGGAGCAGCAGCGGTGCCCACAACAGGCTGGCGAGCGAGAGGAAGAAGTAGACGTGGAGGGTGTCTACCTCGGGACGAGGCTTTTCATAGGTGCGCAGCAGGCAGAAGAAAGAGAAGGCCATGCAGAGCTGAATCAGACTCCCGGCACCCAAAGGATGCAGGAACCCGCAGGCGGCCATGAGCAGGAGGTAGAGGCTGGAAATCATGCGCGAACGGATGCGCAGCAGGGCGTTGGCAGCCCGTGCCCAGATGATGAGGTAGGCCGTGACGGCACAGGCCAACCATCCCCACAGGTAGTCGGTGCTGTAGCCGCCTTGGGGCAGCCACCAGAGCAACGTGGCCACGACACAGGCCGTGGGGAGGGTCACGTTGCTCTCGGCAATCTTATTTTGCAGCCTCTTCTTCAATCCTTCAACCTTTCAGCCTTCAGTCTTACAAATCCGCTCCTATGTCGCGACGGAAATACTTGCCTTCGAACTGAATCTTCTGGGCTTCGGCGAAGCTTTTGGCCAGGGCCTCAGCCTTGTCCTTGCCGTAGGACGAGACGGCGATGACACGACCTCCGGCCGTGACGACCTGTCCCTCGGCATTGAGCGCCGTACCGGCGTGGAAGACTACGGAACCTTCGACCTGGTCGATGCCCGTCATCACTTTGCCCTTCTCGTAGTGTCCCGGATAGCCTCCGCTGACCAGCATCACGCAGACGGCCGACCGCTTGTCAAATTCGAGGGGACGGGCGGCGAGGTCGCCGTTGGCCACGCCTTCGAGCAGTTCCACGAGGTCGCTCTTGATGCGGAGCATGACGGTTTCGGTCTCGGGGTCGCCCATGCGGCAGTTGTATTCGATGACCTTCGGGTCGCCGCCGCAGTTGATGAGACCGAAGAAAATGAATCCTTTGTAGTCCAAGTCTTCGGCAGCCAAGCCCTCGACGGTGGGGCGGATGATGCGGTCTTCTACCTTCTGCATCCACGCCTCATCGGCAAAGGGAACGGGCGAGACACTACCCATGCCGCCTGTGTTCAGGCCGGTGTCGCCCTCGCCGATGCGCTTGTAGTCCTTGGCCTCGGGCAGGATTTTGTAGTCCTTGCCGTCGGTAAGCACGAAGACGGAGCACTCGATACCGTTCAGGAACTCCTCGATGACCACGCGTGCCGAGGCCTGCCCGAACATGCCGCCCAGCATTTCTTTCAGTTCCTGCTTGGCCTCTTCCAAGGTGGGCAGGATGAGGACGCCTTTTCCGGCACAAAGGCCGTCGGCCTTGAGAACGTAGGGCGGCTGGAGGGTTTCGAGGAAGGCCAGACCTGCTTCGAGGCTGTTGCCGTCGAAGGTCTGATAGGCGGCCGTGGGGATCTGATGGCGTTGCATGAATCCCTTGGCGAAGTCTTTCGAGCCTTCGAGCTGGGCACCGGCCTTGGAGGGGCCAATGACGGGGATGGCCTTCAGTTGTGCGTCATCACGGAAGAAGTCGTAGATGCCTTTTACCAATGGGTCCTCAGGACCAACGACAACCATGTCGACTTGGTTCTGAAGGACAAACTGCTTGACGCCCTCGAAGTCGTCGGCTTTCAGGGCAACGTTTTCGCCTACGTTGCATGTACCGGCGTTACCTGGGGCAATGTATAGTTTCTCGATTTTCGGTGACTGGGCGATTTTCCAGGCGAGGGCGTGCTCGCGGCCGCCACTGCCAAGTAACAAGAGTTTCATGATTCTATGCGTGTGGTTGTTATTTCAAGTAGTCTTCGAAGTAGCGGGTGATGCGCTCGTGGAGGTGCACTTGGTCGGTGCCGAACATGTTATGACCGTCGCCCGGATAGAGGAAGAGGTCGGGTTGGGTTCCGGCGTCGATGCAGGCACGGATGAAGCTGAGAGAATGTTGCGGCACACAGGTCGGGTCGTTGTAGCCGAGGATGATTTGCAGGCGACCTTTCAGGTCCTTGGCCTTGGGCAGCAGGCTGGAAGAGGCATAGCCCTCGGGGTTCTCGTCGGGACGGTCCATATAGCGCTCGCCGTACATTACCTCGTAGTATTTCCAGTCGATGACAGGCCCTCCGGCCACACCGACCTTAAAGACGTCGGGGTAGGAACACATCAGGTTGGTGGTCATGAAACCGCCGAAGCTCCAGCCGTGCACGCCGAGGCGGTCGGCGTCCACGTATGGCAAGGTCTTCAGGTACTCCACGCCGCAGAGCTGGTCTTTCATCTCTTCATCACCGAGGTGGCGGAAAGTAGCCTGCTCGAAGCGCTGGCCGCGGTACTGCGAGCCTCGGTTGTCGAGCACGAAAATAACGTAACCCAACTGCGCCATGTAGATTTCCCAGCCACGGAAGTAATAGCCACGAGAGGCCTGCACGTTGTGGGCGTGGGGACCACCGTAGACATAGACGACCGTCGGGTACTTCTTCGACGGGTCGAAGTTCACGGGCTTGATGAGACGGTAGTAGAGGTCCGTAACGCCATCGGCGGCTTTGATACTTCCGCTGCTGATTTCCGGCACGTTGTAGTCTTTCCAAGGGTCTTCGGCTGTCAACAGGTTCGTGCTCTTTCCGTCTTTGGTTTGAATGAGTTCCACTTTTCGTGTTACCGAAGGTGAGCTATAGGTGTCGATGATTTGGGCACCCAGTGCACTAAGCGTGGCACTGTGCACGCCCTCTCCAGCCGAAAGAAGCTTGTATTGCTCACTGCTTGCTTTCCCACCCTTCACTTTCACGGAGTGAATTGTGTGGTGCAGGGGATGCGTCACGTTGCCGACGAAGAGGGCGGTCTTCTCCTTCTGGTTGAAGCCAAGGAAGTTTCGGATTTCGAAGTCGCCGGGGGTCAGCAGGCTCATGGCCACGTGGTCACAGGTGGTGCCGCCGCTGGCTGACTCGCGCCATTCCGGGTACATCTTCTTGTTGAGGTCGATGAGCCAGAGGTGGTTCCAGTTGTCGCGGCGAGTCTGCACCACGGCCTTCGTGGCATCCCACGGTAGGAAACTGAGGGTGTGCATCGGTTCGACGTACTTCGGGTGCTTTTCTTCCACGAGGGGTTCGGCGTCCTTTTTGCCTGTGGCGGCGTCGTAGCCGAAGAGCTGCATGAAATTCTGCTCGCGGTTCAGTTCGAAGACGTAGAGCTTGCTGCCGTCGGGTGCCCAGGAAAGGTTGGTCATGTAATCCGTCAAGGGCTTGGGGTTCTGCAGCCACACGGTCTTGCCCGTCGGCACATCGTAGACAGCGACGCTGACGTCCTCCGTCTCCTCGCCCGCCATGGGGTATTTGTCTATATAGGTGGCAGCGATGCGTTGGTTGATGTCCACCTGCGGATAGCTGGGAATGCGACTCTGGTCTTTCTTGTAGAAGGCCAAACGCTGGCCGTCGGGACTCCAGAAAAGACCGTTGCTGATGCCGAACTCATCGCGGCTAACGCTGTGGCCGTAGACGATGTCGTCGTTGCCGTCGGTAGTCAGTTGTTTGCGCTGGCCGTCGGCGGTCTGCACAAAGACGTTGCTGCCGATGCAATAGGCCATGGCGCGGCTCTGCGGGTTCCACACCAGTTCGCTGGCACCTTCCTCAATAGAACCACGCCACACTACCTGTTTGCTTTGGAAATCAATGAGCAGGATTTCCTTCGGTGTCTGAACCTTCACGACAGGCTGGTCGGGGTAGGGGAACTGCACGTTGGTACACGTCCTTACGAGTTTCTCGCCGAGAATGGCGTTGAGGTCTTCAGCCGTGAAAAGAACGTTGTTATTTCCACTTTTCAACTTCCTGGCCTCCTCCACGGTCAGTTCTACAGGCACTTCGCCCCACCAGGTGGAGAACATGTAGTTCGGTTGCAGGTTCCAGAACGTGGAACCGCCACCCAGCAGGTCATTCAGTGTAAAGCTTTTCTTTGCGGTCTGTGCCATCATTGTTGTTGCGGCCACCAGGAACGCCGCGAGTAAATAGGCCTTTCTCATGATGCAGTGTGTAGTACTCTTGGTTAATCTTCGTCGTCGTTGTGGCCGCCGAAGAAGCGGCGACGCGCTTCCTGTCGGGAAGCACGGTCGTTGCCCTTGGCTCGGTAGTCTCCACGACCGCCACCGCGTCTGCCTCCTTTGCCTTCGAAGCCTCCCTTTCCTTCAAAGCCGTCGCGGCGTCCCTTGAAGTTCTCGTTCTTGGAGAATTTGTTGAAACGGTTGTCGTGGGAGCGGTGTTCCCTCTCGCGGAAGCCCTGCTCGCGGTCTTCTTCGTCGTCGCGGAAGCTGCGCTTGAAGTCGCGGTGCTGCTTGAAACGGCGTTTTTGGGCCATCTCGCGTCGCTCGGCGTCGGTTTTCACGGTGCCTCCACCTGCACGATGCTGATCCAGACGGCCGTTGAAAAGGACGTACTTGCGCAACTCGCATTCGAGCGAGCCATTAAACAAGGGCGTCTTCAGGGAGGGCTTCAGGCCAATTTGCTCGAAGCACTCTTCGCGGTAGCTGAGCACCCAGGCCTCGCCGCCCGTGTGTTCGCGTTTCAGTTTCTGGCCGATAATCTTGTAGAGCCCCAGCAGATCGGGCGTAGAGATACGTTCGCCGTAGGGCGGGTTGGTGACGATGAGCGGCTTTTCCTGTTCCTCGTTCCACAGCGGGCACTTCGTGAAGTCGGCCTCTTCGATGGTGATGTCCTTGGAGAGTCCGGCTGCCTTGGCGTTGCGTGTGGCGATGCCCACGGCCTTTGGCTCGATGTCGCGCCCATAGATGTGGTGCTCGAACTCGCGCTCGTTGCTGTCGTCGTTATAGATTTTTTCAAAGAGTTCGCGGTCGAAGTCAGCCCATTTCTCGAAGGCGTAGCCCTGACGGAACACGCCGGGTGCAATGCCACGGGCGATGAGGGCAGCCTCGATGCAAAGCGTACCACTGCCGCAGAAGGGGTCGAGGAAGTCCGTCTCGCCGCGCCATCCGGTCATGAGGATAATGCCAGCGGCCAGCACTTCGTTCAACGGAGCAGCCACGCTCTCCTGACGGTAGCCACGGCGGTGCAGGCTCTCGCCACTGCTGTCCAACGCCAAGGTGGCATCGTAGTCGGAAATATGAATATGTAGTTGGATATCAGGATTGGAGACACTGACATTGGGACGATTGCCCGTGCGTTCGCGGAACTGGTCGGCAATGGCGTCTTTCACCTTGTAGGCCACGAACTTCGAGTGGTGGAACTCGGGCGAGAAGACCACGCTGTCCACAGCAAAAGTTGTCTCGGTCGAGAGGTATTGCGTCCAGTCGATTTCCTTCACGGCGTTGTAGACGTCGTCGGCACTTTTGGCCTTGAAGTGCTTGATGGGCTTAAGGATTCTGATGGCCGTGCGCAGGCAGAAGTTGGCACGGTACATCATTTCCTTGTCGCCGGTGAAGGTCACCATGCGACGGCCAATCTGGATTTCGCTGGCTCCCAGTTCGGTAAGTTCCTGAGCCAGCAGGGGCTCGAGACCTTGGAAGGTCTTGGCAATAAGTTCTGTTGTCATTTAGTATTGAAGGGTCTGATAGGTCAAAAGGATTTAGATGCAATACTTGTTTTGGAGTATCTTGCGGCCAGGCTCCACATTCTCCGTGACCCAGATGTTACCGCCGATGACTGCATCGTGGCCAATGGTGATACGTCCGAGAATGGTGGAGTTGGCATAAACGATAACGTTGTCCTCGAGGATGGGATGACGGGCTATGCCCTTGATGGGATTGCCGTTTTCGTCCACGGGGAAGCTCTTGGCACCGAGGGTCACGCCCTGGTACAGCTTCACGTTGTTGCCGATGATGCAGGTGGCACCGATAACGACACCCGTGCCGTGGTCGATGGTGAAATGGTGGCCGATGGTGGCGGCGGGGTGGATGTCGATACCCGTCTCGCTATGAGCCATTTCGGTGATGATTCGTGGAATGAGGGGAACGCCCAGTACGAGCAGCTCGTGGGCGATGCGGTAGTTGGTGATGGCTTTTATGACCGGGTAGCAGGAGATGACTTCTCCGTAGCTCTCGGCCGCAGGGTCACCGAGGTAGGCGGCTTCCACGTCCGTTGCTAAGGTCTGCCGCAATGAGGGCAGTTTGCCGATGAATGTGCGGGCTAGTTCCGATGCCTTGTGCTTGCGTTGTTCCTGGGCAGAGGTGTAGGTGCCACCATAGGCTTCCACCTCTGACCACCCAGTGGCGAAGCACAATCCGGCTTGGATTTGTTCGCAGAGCAACGTGTAGAGTCGCTCCACGGCCACGCCGATGTGGAAAAGCAGGTTTTGGTTGTTAACGTTGCTCTTCCCATAGAAACCCGGGAAGAGGATGCTGCGGCATAAATCCATCGCCTCGGCCAGCTCTGGCTGAGAAGGAAGCGGGTCACCGTCCCGATGCTCGTGGAACAGGCCGCACAACGATTCGGCGCGGGCCAACTCCGTGGCCACCGTCGTCAATAGAGTTTGCGTAGAACGAGTCATAATTTTGCGCGGCAAAGGTAGTTCATATAATTGGAAAAGTGTTCAGGGGATGGTAGTTTTTTTCGGTAGTGTGGGCTTTTCATGTCTTTTTTCTTGCTTTTAGGGGCAAAAAGGGCGTTAACTGCGGTTAAATCCTCTTTTTGCTTTGGCTGTGTCGTGGAAAAGCACTACTTTTGCGCGCAATAAAAAAGACAAAAACATATTTACTATGGCAGACTTTATTGCTGATCGCATCATGATGAACGGTCTTACGTTCGACGATGTACTTCTTGTTCCCGCGTATTCCGAGGTTCTTCCCCGTGCCGTGGATCTCACCACCCGCTTTTCCCGCAACATCGAGCTGAAGGTTCCCTTCGTGACAGCCGCCATGGACACCGTGACGGAGGCTACGATGGCCATTGCCATTGCCCGAGAAGGAGGTATCGGCGTCATTCATAAGAACATGTCCATCGAGGAACAGGCTCGGCAGGTGGCCATCGTCAAGCGTGCTGAGAACGGTATGATCTACCATCCAGTCACAATCCTCAGCGATGCCACCGTGGCTGATGCACTTGCCCTGATGGCTGAATACCATATCGGTGGCATCCCCGTGGTGGATAAGGAGAACAAGCTCGTGGGTATTGTCACCAATCGCGATCTCCGTTTCGAGCGCAACATAAGCCGTCCTATTGCCGAGGTGATGACGAAGGACAACCTGGTTACTACCCACCAGCAGACAGACCTCTTTGCTGCGGCTCAGATTTTGCAAGAGAACAAGATTGAGAAGCTGCCCGTCGTGGACGACGAGAACCACCTCATCGGTCTTATTACCTATAAGGATATTACGAAGGCCAAGGACAAGCCGATGGCTTGCAAAGACGAGAAAGGGCGTCTGCGCGTGGCTGCCGGTGTCGGCGTAACCAATGACACCATACAACGCATCACGGCTCTCGTCGAGGCTGGTGCCGACGCCATCGTCATCGATACCGCCCACGGCCACTCGAAGGGCGTCGTCGAAAAGCTGAAGGAAGCCAAGGCCGCTTATCCCAATATCGATATCGTAGTCGGCAACGTGGCCACAGGCGAGGCTGCCAAGATGCTGGTCGAGGCAGGTGCCGACGGTATCAAGGTAGGCATAGGCCCGGGCTCCATCTGCACGACGCGTGTGGTGGCAGGCGTTGGCGTTCCCCAGCTCTCTGCTGTGTACGACGTGGCCAGTGCCCTCGAAGGTACAGGTGTTCCCCTCATTGCCGACGGAGGTCTCCGTTACTCTGGCGATGTCGTTAAGGCAATTGCCGCTGGTGGCTATTGTGTGATGATTGGCTCTCTGGTGGCTGGCACCGAGGAGTCTCCCGGCGACACCATCATCTTCAACGGCCGTAAGTTCAAGAGCTATCGTGGCATGGGCTCGCTGGAAGCTATGGAGAACGGTTCCAAGGACCGCTACTTCCAGGCAGGCGAGAGCGATGTCAAGAAGTTAGTGCCGGAAGGCATCGCCGGACGTGTTCCCTACAAAGGAACCGTGCAGGAAGTCATCTACCAGCTCATCGGAGGTCTGCGTTCGGGCATGGGATATTGCGGTGCTGCCACCATCGAGGACTTGCATCATGCCAAGTTCGTCCGCATCACCAATGCGGGTGTCCTCGAAAGCCATCCCCACGACATAACGATTACCAGCGAGGCTCCTAACTACAGTCGTCCGCAATAGTCTCCTAAGAGACTCGTCTGACCCTCTTAGGAGACTCGCCTTACCCTCTTAAGAGGGTCGCCTTACCCTCCTAAGAGTCTTACACAACCCTCTTATTAGTCATTCATAACCCATCATAATGAAGTACAAGTTTTATTTCCTATCCCTCATCTTCTATCTTTCATCCTCTGTGCTTCTGGCACAGACCTCCGACCCCGTGGTCATGCGCATCAATGGCAAGGACGTGACACGCTCGGAATTTGAGTACAACTTCAATAAGAACAATACAGACGGCGTCATCGACAAGAAGTCGGTGGAGGAGTACACCCAACTTTTCATCAATTATAAGTTGAAGGTGGAGGCCGCTCTCGACGCCAAACTCGACACCCTCACCAGCTACCAGCAGGAGTTCCGCGGCTATCGCGACCAGCAGATTCGTCCGTTGTTGGTGACGCCCGAGGCCGAGGAAGCCGAGGTGAAGGCTTATTACGACAATATGCTGGCGCAGCTCGAAGGCAAGCAACTCATCCAGCCGGCTCATATCTTTCTTCGCGTGCAACAGCAATCTACGGAAGACGAGCGTGCCCGTGCCAAAGAGCGCATCGACAGCATCTATTCTGTGGTTCTTGATGGAGCCAACGATTTTGCCAAGGTGGCAGAGCAATGTTCCGAAGACCAGGGAACGGTTCGCCGTGGTGGCGTCATCGGATGGATTGGCCCGCACCAGCTCCTGAAGGAATTGGAGGATGCGGCTTACAAGTTGCAGGTTGGGGAAATAGCCCCTCCCGTGCTCTCCACCGTGGGATGGCACATCATCAAGCTGATGGACACCAAGCCTCTGGAACCCTACGACACGTTGGCACCGCGCATCCGCGAATTTCTGGATGCCCGTGGAATGAAGGATAAGATTGCCGCAAACGTCGTGGACAGCCTGGCCAAGGCCAGCAACGGGACAAAGACGGCGGAACAGGTGATGGACGAAGAGTCTGACCGCCTGGCAGCCAAGGACGAGGAACTGAAATACCTCATCCAGGAATACCACGACGGCCTGTTGCTCTATGAGATATGCCAGCGTACCGTGTGGGAACCAGCTTCCAAGGACACGGCAGCTCTGGAAAACTATTTCAAGAAGAACAAGAAGGTCTATGCCTTCGACAAGCCTCACTACACGGGTGCCCTGCTTCAGGCCCAGACGCCTGCCTTGCTGAAACAAGTGCAGAAAGCCCTGAGCAGCCAGAAGGACGAAAGCAAGTGGGCTGAGATTGTCAAGACTCAGTTCAACAAAGATTCCGTTCAGGTGCGTTTTGAACGCAGGATGTTCACGAAGGGCGACAATGCCCTCGTCGACTCGCTCGTATTCAAGGTTCGTGAAGGCAAGACAAAGCTGAATCCCCGCTATCCGGCAGTAGGCATCAGCGGAAGAATGCTGAAGAAAGCGCCCCAGTACTGGTTCGACGTCAGCGCTCAGGTGGTGGCCGACTATCAGGCCGTGAAGGAACAGGAGTTTGTCGACGAACTGCGGAAACGCTACAAGGTTGAAGTCTTCGAAGACGCATTAAAAACAGTAAATAAACATTGATGAAGCTCAAATACATTTTGCTGCTGTTTCTGGGCATGGCTCAGGTCTCGGCCTTCGGACAGCAGAACAATATCATCGACGAGGTCGTCTGGATTGTGGGAGATGAGGCCATCTTCCGCAGCGATGTGGAGAAAACCCGTCAGCAGATGCAGCGTGTCAGCGGCAATCCCTACTGCACCATACCGGAGAATCTGGCTTTGCAGAAACTCTTCCTTCACCAGGCGAAGATCGATAGTATCGAAGTCCCGGCAGAGACGGTGAACCGCTATGTTGAGATGTATATCAACGATTGGGTGCAGACGGCAGGCTCCAAGGAGAAGCTGGAGGAATACCGTGGGATGACGCTTTCGCAAATCCGCGAGGAAACCTTCGACATGGTGCGCGATAACCAGGTGATGAACGAAGTGCGCAAGGAACTGACGAAGGATATCAAGGTGACCCCAGCTGAGGTTCGCCACTATTTCAAGGACATCCCCGAAGACTCCCTGCCATTGATTCCCACGCAGGTGGAGGTCGAGCTGTTGGCCGAACACCCGAAAGTGCGGCAGGAAGAGATTGACCGCGTCAAGGGACTGCTGCGCGAATATACCGAGCGTATCAATTCCGGCGAGAGCTCTTTTTCCATGCTTGCCCGCCTGTACAGCGACGACACAGAGTCAGCCAAGCAAGGCGGAGAGATGGACTACATGAGCAAGATGGAACTCGACCCTGCTTTTGCCAACGTGGCTTGGAGCCTTACCGATCCGAAGAAGGTGTCGAAGATTGTTGAGTCGCAATTCGGCTACCATATCA
>Ga0310696_10001482_pt1 | contig 33815 bp, 20 predicted proteins | sample AusTroGonzalo_MG_4_FD_203885 | JGI IMG/M metagenome (GOLD analysis project Ga0310696, IMG submission 203885) | Bovine rumen microbial communities from tropical cattle in Woodstock, Queensland, Australia - Gonzalo_02 (v2) (version 2) | ecosystem: Host-associated > Mammals > Digestive system >... | reverse complement strand
TGATCGTTTGCAGAGATGCTTGTTCCTTGAGGGGGCTGTGCAATTGAGATATCCGCAGCACTGTCGATATTGAGGATATCATTTGCCAGCTGGTTGACCTGATTGTAAGTAAGTCCCGCAAACAGAATATCTTTTACCGTTTCTGTGAGGTGCTGTGCAGAGATGAACTGTCTGATGGAACTGATGGAAGCATAGATCTCGCGTGCAAACTCGGGTGTTCCGGGCTGTGCGAAAACTCTTGAAGTAGAATCGTAGTAGTATTTACCTTCTGCAAAGAAGATTGTAACGAGTGACTTGCCGTCGAGGATCATGTAGAGAACGGTCTTGCCGACTGCCTGCTTTGCAAGATACTCGGTAGCGAGCTGTACACCGTTGTGGATCGACTTTAACCTGAGACCGGCCTTGCTGAAGATATCAACATAGTTGTTAACGAAGTCGATCTCAGCTGTCTCATAAACGACTTTCTGAGTCTTAGCCTTGCCGTCCTTGGATACAACGTACCAGCCCGTAACAGGTCTCTTGAATCTGCCGTATTCTGAATCGTGAGTCTCTCTCTCGATATACTCTGTCGTCTTCTTATCGGCGAGCATAGGTGCGTCGACCCTGTTAGCTCTGAGCTGAGGGCTGTTGATGATGAGAGTTACCTCTGATTTAGGGAGCCTGTTAGCCTGCCATGCAAGCTTGAGGGCTTCAGTTACTCTCTCCTGATCCATTACGACGCCGTTGAGAACGGCACCTTCGGGGAGCGGGGCAGATATCAGTTTTGATACTTTTACACCGCCGGAAGTCGCGGATCCGGAAGCGATCTGGATGCTGGTATTCGACAGAAATACTACTTCAGACATTTGCTTTAGTTCCTTTCTCTAACATGCCTAATCTTACGATCCTGCACCGATCGTCTGATAGGACTGATATATCGGATAGATGATTGCTATCATTATGAAGCCGACTGCAACCGCCATAATGACGATCATTACCGGCTCGATGTACGAAGTAAGACGGATCAAAGCCTGCTTGGAGTAGAAGTCCAGGTCGTTAGATACAGCATCGAGCATCTCACCGAGCATACCTGTTTCTTCACCGACTTTGATCGTGGAAGGAAGCTTGGATACGAATCCGTTTACGTCCTGAAGTGCAGAGGACAGAGGCATACCGCCTGATACTTTGCGCTCGACCTCATCAAACTGCGCTTCAATATACTTGTTTCCGATCGTTTCCTTGGCAATCTCGATACAGCTGTGGATCGGGATTCCCGCAGAGTAGAGCGAACTCATTGTTCTTGCGAATCTTGCAGAATAGATGACCTTTGTAAGCTTGCCCCATCTGCCCATTACCTTGATATGGTCAATGGTATATCTGACTGCAGGGATCTTTATGATCATCTTTCCGAAAATGATCACCAAAAGAATGGCGATCAATAATATGTACCACTTGGTTGCCACGAAGTCCGATATTGCCATCAGGATCCTGGTAGGAAGCGGCAATTCCGGCAATGTGGCGAAGATGTCTTCGAACTGAGGAAGTACATATCCGAACAGGATTGCGACTACTACAACGATAAGTACGCTTAAGATCTTCGGATATGTGAGTGAATTCTTTGCTGTCTGCTCGAGCTGAGCTTCCTGTGTGTACTGCTCAGCAAGACGGAGGCAGGTAATATCCATGGTACCTGAAGTCTCTGCAGCTCTGATCATGAAGATCAGAAGAGGAGGGAATGCAGGTGATAACTCTTCCATTGCAATAGACAGAGCGACACCCTGAACGATACGGTCACGGAGCCTTAAGTACAGCTGTCTCTCATAATCGGTGATGGCTTCGTCATTAGCAAGGATCTCGATTGCCTTAACAAGCGTAACGCCTGACTTGATAAGTGTTCCGAGCTGGCGGCAGAAATCGGCGAGCTTCATCTTCTTCAAGGGCTTTAACGCCATCTGCTTTATGATAGGCTTGGCCTCTAAAAGAAGAAGTCCCGACTCGTGAAAACGTCTCTGCAGATCAGTCTCATCAAAGGCTTCAGCTTTGCCCTTGATGATCTTTCCTTTGCTATCCTGTGCCTGATATCTGTATTCCGGCATATTGGAACCCTTCCTTCAGTCTCTTATTTCTACTCGGTCTCGTACTTCAAAAGTTCGAAAGAGTAATAAACCTTGAAATTACCTTCAACACCGGGCTGAATGCCGTCTTCGGATCCGGTGTCTACATAAACTACGCGGTAAAGTCCTGTAGTGTATTCAAAACTAATAGGACCGTTTGTCTGGCTGTCCCACTCATAGAGTGTGACTTCTCCTCTGCGCTGTGAGATATCAGCAATCTTTTCTGCAGCGCCATCAGCAAGTCCGTTACTGCTGTTGGGATCGTAAATGGAAGATAATTCGCCATAGTACTCTGTTCCGACAGCTCGGAGGGCCTTACGAATATCACGTGCTTCCTTGTATGCCTGTCTTGCACCGGCAATAAGGACGAACCATAAAGCGAGGAACGCAAGAAGTCCTACAATAACAAACGTAACCAGAACGATCCGGATAACGTCGAAGTAGTCACTAAGCCTGTAAAAACGCGTGCCTTCCACATGTGCACGGTTGGTTTTGTTTTCCGCCACAGGTAGTCCCTCCTAATAGTTAAAAACATTTTACCACACCAAAAATATTCAAACTATGCGTTGTAGCCACTTTGTTACACCTTAGTAACACATTTATACACATTGGTAACACTATTCACAGAGTATTTATTTTAATTATTTTTGACAAGCGATATAATTGTGGTAATAGAAAAGATGCTTTAATTTGGGTTATTGTCTTTATTTTTCGAGGGTTTCGGAGGGAAGATGACAGATATGCGTATTAGAAACAGAAAGTCCATAAGATATGGCGTTAACAAGCGTCATGGCTTTACTTTGGCTGAAGTTTTAGTCGTTGTAGCCATCATCGCTATCCTGGCAGCCGTAGGTGTAGCTACCGCAATAGGATTTATAAATAAATCAAGGTTTGATCAGAACTCACAAAATGCGGTTACCGTTTATCAGACAGCCCAGACTGCAATTGCCCATAAAGTTGATGACGGAACAATCGAAGCATGGATCAACGATACTTTCGGCACCAGAGGATTCACTGATGCTGACCTTTTTGACGAGCATAACAACGAGATTCTCGACGAGACAAATAAATCTATTCATAAGACAGTAACGCTGACATTTAATCCCGGCAGAGAGCACGCAGACAGTGACAGTCTCTATAGTCTCCTGTCCGGTTATTTCTATGATGCAACTATGTTTGCAGGTTCAATGTCCGTTGAATTCGATATCAGTGCAACGAAGCAGAGCGACGGTACAATCGGTTATTCTGCAACGGTCCTTTCTGCTTTCTACAGCAAAGAGAACAAGGCTCCTTCTGCTGATCTCGGCGGCGGCTGGGATAAGACCCGTACAAATAAGTCAGATGTAAATCCCGCTTACCTGCCTTATACAGATTACAATTACAGACGTTATACAAGTTTTGCAGGTTATTACAATGGCTCGAAAGAATCCATCGTAGGTCCCGTTCCTGTTGCACTCCCCGGTGAAGATCAGGCTGACCTGGTTATCTTTACACTTCGCAACGGTGAGACTCTCGATGTCACATGGGCAGTTCCTCAGAACACTTCCCACAACGGCAACTTCAAGATCACATTGACCGATGTGGATGATCCTACTGCGACCGTTGATCTTGAGATCGACGAGCAGAAGATCCTTTATTCATGGAACAATACCGAAGCCCAGCCGATTACATACAACAATAATGTTCCTCAATTTGTTAATGGTACCTATGTTGATGAGAGCAAGGTCTCTTATGAGCAGGTAATGTACGAATATGACATCATGCAGATCAAGAAGACTTCTGTTGAAGCTCTTGCAGTAGTTACATGCAGCGGTGTTGAATATACGATACCTCTTACGGTTTCCTGGGTAGAAGGCGATAAGAGAGAAGGTTTACCTGAACTCGGATATAATTCCTATACGCTTTCAATTGACTGTATGATGATCCGCGCTGATTATGCGAGCTCGGTAGATCAGGCTCAGTCTTTCTCGATTTCCCGTTTCTTCGGCAACACACCGAGGAACATCTCCGCAACGTTAACCGGAACGGCTTCAGGCGTAACCATTAACGAAGAAGCAACTCGTGCAATCGATGACCCGATTTACTGCACCAAGGTTGATATGCTTACCTGGGCTGAAGGTTCTTTGTCTTATTCCAGACCTACATATTTCTATACTGTTGCAGGCCGCGGAGCTTTGGATACTGATGAGCATTGTGTTGTAAACACATTGTTCGGTGACGACATCTTCAATGGCGGTGTCATTAACGGTACATCCTATAACGCTTCAGGCGAGTTGACCGCAGTCATCTCAAGCTTCAGACATCTCTCTAACATCAGAATGATCCCTGACGGCCAGAAGGCTGATTACAGCATCATCCGTGACCTTAACTGGTACACCAAGGTCGGCACAGGCCATTATGTAAGTGATGTCAAAGAGTATAAGAGACATTCCGATTCTGATAACAATAGAACTTTGGCTGGATATTCGGTAACTCAGTTGTCCCAGTCTCCGGTATTCGGCGGCAATATAAAGGTCGTATCTTTCCCGGCCATTCCTAAGTTAAATGCGAACCAGACTCTTACCGCTATGTCCAAGAGCGGTCAGACAGGTATGACCTATTCAATCAACAATGTCCAGATGAGATTAAGATCTTTTGACGGTGGTGTTGATACGGCATACGGCCTCATCTGTGAGAATGACGGTTCGGTTTATAACATAACAACTAATAATTTGAGCCTCGTAATTTACGATGTTCCTAACGGCAGTGCCAGTGATTATTCCGTAGGTGACTACAGAAGAACTATCAACCCTGATAGCGAAGTAACGATTCGCGAAGCTAAGAGCGGGCAGGATGCTAATGGTCTCCGCATTAAAAACGCGCCCATAGGCGGTCTTATAGGTCTTAATGCCGGCAGCGTTGGTTCTGACGGCAATACGGTAAGAATGAATAATACCGTTGTTATGGCCGGCGATTACTGGATGATCATGTGGTATAACCAGGGTGTCGGCGGTGTTGTAGGAAGAAACGAAGGCAGCACAGCCGGTTCTATCGAGATGAACGGCAGTTTTGCAGTTCTCGGACAGAATTATGTCGGCGGTATTATCGGATACAGCAACGGCAATATCGGTGCTTCACTCTATATCAACAATCCTGACTATCTCAATAACCCTGATACGGAAGCTCCCGACAATGAGTTTGAGTTCCCTGTTGAGAGCCGCACAAACAAGAAGATCTCCTGCGTAGTTGCATCTAAGTATGCCTGCGGCGGTGCAATCGGATTCGTCCAGAATTCCGACTTCACAGCTATTTCTGAATCTGAGAGATTTAATTCAAACAATGTAAATCCGGATACAGGCGAGATAACATTCAGCGGACCTTATCAGATCAGCGTTAACCTTCCTGCAAATTCTCTCGTATTGTCAGTATGTGACACCAATCAGGACCGCTTCACAGGCGGCGTCATCGGTTATATGAAGAATTGTAAGGGTTACGTCAGCATCGATCTTGATAACCAGGGTGATGTAATCCTTCATGACATTGACAGAACTAAGGTTTCTTATTGCGGCGGCGTTATCGGATATGAAGATAATTGTTCCTCAACCTTGGTAATCAACGCTCAGTATGGTTCGAATTCAAGAATCGGTTCCTTCAGTGATTCAGACAGCCGTGAAGTTCTTCCTGACAGTACTGGTGGTGCGATCGGCTTCATAACCAATCATCATAAAGACAGAATAATCGCTGTTAAGATTACAAACGGTGCAGTCATCAGTGCAAGGTCAAACAAGGATTCTTGCGGTGCAGGCGGTGCTATCGGAGGAATTAAAGCGAATAATGGTTTTAATAACATCTATTTGGATGTTACCAACAGCGGCGGTATCTACAGCAAGTCTACCGATACTGACAGCGCGACCCACGGAACAGGCGGTGCTATCGGATGTTTGAACAGCAACAACGGCAAGCTTTCTGCTAATACCATTATCAGAGTTATCAACTCCGGTACGATCTCAGGCGGATTGCATGTAGGTGGAGCCATCGGTTACAGCAAAATGAATAACGATAAGTTGTTCGTTCAGTCCACAGGACCTATCAATGGTTTGGATTATGTCGGTGGTGCAGTCGGCTACAACGCTAATCAGATCAACAGCGTATATACCAAGTTGCTTTCCGGTTCGAGCGTTAAGGGCAATAATTTTACTTCAGGTGCTATCGGTTATAGCTTCGATACGGTTGGAACCATTACAGTAGAAGCGACTGACTCGAGCATCACGGGCGAGTATTATACCGGCGGAGCAGTAGGTTACAATGAAGGATCTATTACCAGCATTTCTGCGTCAATCAGCAGTACAGTAGTTAAGGGTGCTTTCCATGCTGCAGGCGCCATCGGCATTAACCGCAACACGGTTGGAACCATAACTGTTGATGCAGCTGACTCGAGTATCACTGGTCAGGTTTATACTGCTGGAGCAGTAGGCAACAATTACGCATCTATTACCGGCATTTCCGTGACATTCAGCAACACTGATTTAAAAGGTAGTAACTATACTGCAGGCGCTGTAGGTTATAACGAAAAAGCTATAGGCACTGTTACTGCCGGAATGTCTTCATCAACTGTTGATGGCGAGATTTACACTGCAGGCGGTGTCGCTTATAACAAGGGCTCTATTACCAGTATTGGTGTTACAGCATCTGATACTACTATTGACGGTAACAGCTACACGGCAGGCGGTATAGGATTTAACATTGCTGCTGTTGACAGCGTAACAGCTAAGATGAGCAGCAGCTCTAACATAACAGGTAAGGATTATACAGCCGGCGGTATCGGATTCAACAATGTGAGTATCGCAACAATCGATGTGGAATTTGCCGATAGTTCAAAGTTGTCCGGTGACGATTATGTCGGCGGTGCAGTCGGTCATGCTGAAAAGGGAACATATACATCGGTAACAGTAGCTTATTCCGGCAGCGGTAGTGAACCCGTTATCCAGTGCGTAAGCTGCTCAGGCGGCGTATTCGGTCAGCTTGGTAGTGAATCATCCGGTGCCTCTGCTGCATCGATCAACTGTACAATCAGTGCAGGATACTTCATCCAGCAGAAGAGCGGCACGGTAGCATATTCAGATGATGCATATGTCGGCGGTTTGATCGGTTGGATCTGTTCTGAATCTTCTGTTGATTCGATCAAGCTCGAAGGAAGCGGCGGTACTGTTGATCCTTCTAAGGCTGATGTAATGCTCGATAGTAAGAGCTACCCGAAAACATATATGGTAGCTGCAGGCGGTAATTCCGTAGGCGGCATGATCGGTCAGATCGGTTCTGCCCAGGATAACAACCAGATAGTTATTCCTACTATTGATACAACATCCGGTCCTAACATCTGTGTAGTATCTACTACCGAGGATTCTTCCGGTATCGGCGGATGGGTAGGCAAGAGCTACGGATGCTGGGCAGGTCTTGGCAGCGGTGATGAAAGCAGCCTCTCAACATATAACGTAACTAACGTTTATGGTGTTTACGGTAAGGGTAACGAAGTCGGCGCATTCTGCGGAAGACTTGACGGTGAAGGCGGCGACAGCAAGAAGGTCTATGCCAACATCGCAGTTGATATCTCTTACACAACGATCATCGGTAAGGGATACACCGGCGGTCTTGTAGGCAGAATGAATCAGATCAATTACTTCAGCCTGAAGAGCGTTAACATGACCGGCCTTTACGTTAAGGGTACGATCAATGTCGGCGGACTTATCGGTTTGGCTAATGAATGTAAGATCGAGAATCAGATGTTCAACGGCAATATATCCGGTGCTTCAAGTGTTTCTGTAACGGGTACTGAGGATGTCGGCGGATTTATCGGTGAGTACTGTTGCACCAGCGACACTGATTTCAACATGGGAGATATTAGTGTTACTGCCAGCACATTCGTGATCGCCGGCCAGAACAATGTCGGCGGTGTGATTGGTCATGTCGTTCTTGGCAACGCAACACTCCTTGGTAATACTACATTAAAGCTTTCATACAATTCTTCTATTACTGGTACCGGCGATAATGTAGGCACCGCTTTTGGTGAATGGGCAAGCGGTAATCTGACTGACGGTATTACGATCAGTCTTGCCAGCGGATCTGCAGTTTCCGGACTCAACCGTGTTGGTGGTGCCATCGGAGATTGGACTTCAGGAAATCTCGAGAACGGTATCAATGTAACGATCTCTAACTCTGCTATCATCGGCGGAAACTATGTTGCAGGTGCTGTAGGTTATTGGTACGGTGCAAGCTTCAAGGGCGGTATTACTCTTGATGCAGCCAACTCCAAGATCCAGGGCAGTACATATGTAGGCGGAGCTTTGTCTCGGTTCTCAACAGGTAATTTTGAAGGCGGCATGACGATAAACTACAGCGGAACGAAGGTTACCGGTATAGAAGAAGTCGGTGGCGCTATCGGTATTATGGATGGCGGTTACTTCTCCGGCGGCATGACGATCAACTTCACGAACAAGTCTTATTTGGGCGATGATCCTACGTTGCCCGAATCAGAGTGGAAGTGTATTGAAGCCGGCGGCGCTGTAGCTTACTTAGGCGCTTATGACGGCATTGTTAAGAACAGCGGACGAATCTGTATCGAGATCGATGGCACAAGCCAGATTTTTGCAGGCGGTCTTTTTGATGGTTCAGTTGTCACATATGAAGAATCAGGTGTCGGCGGTGCGTTCGGAAGAATGGGCACAAGAGAAGGTAAGTTGTTGCCTCAGCTTATTACAAATGATACTGATTTTAACTTTGATAATGAAAAAAACTACGATGCCTATATTCAGGTGCTGTGCAGATCGAACAATGTAACAATTGAATCAAGAGGTCCCAATGTCGGCGGCCTCGTAGGTCATATGTTAAGCGGTACATTCTTCCGCAGCTTCTCTACAGCAGTTATCAAGGGCGTTGATAATGTAGGCGGCGTTGTAGGACTCTACGAAGGCGGAAAGTTCTGCCAGTGTTATTCAGGCGGACATACTAACGGCGGTCAGTATCTGCCCGGTGCTGAAAACATTGTCGGTGTGAATAATGTCGGAGGCTTTGCAGGTCTTATACCTGAGAATTTTGTATATGCCGGTAAATTTACTGCAATTAATATGATTGAAGATATTTACCAGAGCTATTCAACTTCGTCTGTAAGAGGATCAAGTTGTATCGGCGGCTTTATTGGCAGTGATGCATTTAACACAAGCACTACACCTGATAAAGCTGCTACTACCAGCCAGTGCTATTGTACAGGTCTTGTCTCGCTTAATGAGGGCGGAGATGACAGAACCAGGGGTGCTTTTGTAGGTTATACTTACCGAGAAGGCAGTTTTTCAAGTAAGAATATCAGTAAAGTATTAAGGTATGTTAACGGTGATCTCAGAAGAGTAGGACTGGTAGGAGAGACTAATAGAACAGATTCAAACAATGTTAATGAAAATCGTATTCACTGGGCATATTGGGGTGCATGTAATTCTAATGATAAAAATAATTACATTAGAATCGATCCGAAAAGCCAGTATAATGTAGAGCCTTTCGATCCTACTTTGAATGCAGCAGATGATTCATTCCCGCTCAGAACGTTTATTTCTTACAAGCAGAGTAATGGCAAGTGGATCGGTTTCCATTATGGAGATTGGCCGACCGTTATGAGCTCTACCACGGTTATGCTTAACGATTCAATTGCTACAATTGAATTTGTTGATGAGAACGGCAATCCTATCGGCGATCAGTTTGTTTATACGATTGGCGGTGTCAAACCCAATGTTAAGGTTACGGTTCATGATGCTTTAGGCAATCCGACTGATCTGGTTGAACTTGGATATGTTAAGGTTACATATTCAAATAACAACGCAGTCGGAACAGGTACGGTTATGGTATCCGGTGACGGTACTCACTATGGTAGCGTAATAACCAAGGACTTCACGATTACGCCTCTGGATATTTCAAGTGCTCTTGTTACAGCCGATCCTACGAACTTTACGTACGACGGTCTTGCTCATGAGCCGGCTGTTACCGTTACATTCCAGGTTGGCGAGGACATCTTCTTAATACCTGCCGAGGATTATGAGGTTGCATTTGGAGACTGCACTAATGCAGGTCCTGTTGAGGTGACTGTTACACCTGATGCTACGAAGTATGTTGTAAATAACGAATCCGGAACTTTGAGCGGTGAGTTCACGATCGATAAGGCCGAACTCGATGCTTCTCAGATCAAGATTACGTGCAGCGGATTAGCAGATGCTCCTGTTATAACTGCTGCGATAATAACAGCTGATGGTGATGTGGCTCTCACGGATGCCGAATTCACATATGATCTGAATGCTGAAGAAGAGAAGCTCACAGTAACTGTTGATACAGGCAACTATTACACACCTGAGCCTATCGTTCTTATCGTTCATACAGTAACATTCATGATTGATGACACAACGGTATATGAAGCACACGTCGTGCTCGACGATGAATTAGTAACATTACCTGAGACGGATCCTGTTGTTGATAACAAGAACTTCTTAGGCTGGGTTACTGAGAGCAACGAATCCTTTGATGCTACCGTTACGATCAAGAACTCTGCAGCTATCTTCGCATCTTGGGAAGATATTAATACCGGAGGCGACCAAGGTGGTGAAGGCGGAACCGGCGGTGAAGGCGGCGGTGAGCAAGGCGGAGGCACTGGCGGCGAAGGCGGCGGTGAACAAGGCGGAACTACCGGCGGCGAAGGCGGCGGTGAGCAAGGCGGAGAAACCGATGGCGAAGGCGGCGGTGAGCAAGGCGGAACTACCGGCGGCGAAGGCGGCGGTGAACAAGGCGGAACTACCGGCGGCGAAGGCGGCGAAGGCGGCGGTGAGCAAGGCGGAGCAACCGGCGGTGAAGGCGGCGGTGAACAAGGTGGAGACACTGGCAGTGGCGAGGGTGGCACCTCAACTGATCAGCAGACCGGTGGTGAGCAAGGTGGAGACTCTAGTAGCAGTAGTACAGACGGCATTAATGATGGCGATAATGATTAATTCGTTTTTCAATCCAGGTAATTAGTTATCAAATTCAAACGCTCAATCACATAAGTGGTTGAGCGTTTTTATTGCCTCTTTGCACGAAATATTACAATGGTACAATTAAGATTACCTGATCGGTATGGAGGATATGGAAATGATTTTGTCAGATAAAACAATCAACAGAATGCTTGCAGATAAGACACTTGTGATTGAGCCTGTTACAGCTGAGCAGATTCAGCCTGCGAGCGTAGATATAAGACTTGGAAATACATTCAGCGTAGTAGATGATTCTCCTTCAGGAATCATTACTCTGGGAAGCGAGATCAAATACAAGACAATAACTACAGACACTTATCTTATTCTGCCCGGACAGTTCGTTCTGGCAACGACAATGGAGTATTTTGAGTTACCTGATAACCTTACTGCCTTTGTTGAAGGCAGAAGTTCTCTGGGCCGTATGGGCCTGTTTATTCAGAATGCAGGATGGGTCGATCCGGGATTCAAGGGCGAGATCACACTTGAGCTGTACAATGCAAACAGATGCGCGATAGAGCTTAAGAGCGGAAGAAGAGTAGGTCAGCTTGTTTTCGCTGAGATGGACGATCACGCATTAAATCCCTATAACGGCAAATACCAGGGACAGAAGGGCGCCACAGGCTCCCGTGTGTTCATGGATGCGGATAAGAAATAACAGGGGTTACTGCTGAACGGGTGCTGCGAAGCAGAGGACCGTATTACGTGTATAAACAAGTTCTGAACCCTTCATGACGTCGATCTTACAGAGAACGTAAGCAGGCATGTCATTCTGGTCTCTGCCCATGTCAGAGAAGGTAAGAACTACTGTGTATTCACGATAAGTAGCGTTTGAGAACGGATTTGTGAAGTCATAGTATCCGGAAGGAACAACAGGTGTCGTCTTGCCGCCGGTAGCTTCATAGAAACCGTAATGAACGTAATTTGCTCCTGTATCGGGATTATTCGTTTCGGAGAACAGTCTGAAGATCGCGCGGCTTGTAACGTCGCTGTTTACTAATTCGGAATCGGCTGCGAATGTGTCGTAAACGGACTTCGGGATCTCGTCGTTGGCGAAGATCGTCTCGCAGTAGCCTGTGTTCTTGCGGATAACAAGTACAGTACCTGAATCAGCGGGTGTGGGCTCATCCGTAAATATCTGGTTGCCGACAGTGCCGATCCATACGTCATCTTTGCCTTCGATATAAGCCGCTGCGCACTCTGCTCTCAAAGCGTCAGCAACTGTATCAGCAACGAGCTGGGCGCGTGCTACATCGGTAGATCTCGTGTAGATCTTCTCGATAGGGTATACGAGCATAATGCAGGCTGTGGCAAAAAGAGCAGTCAAAGCCATAGCGACGACCAGCTCAACGAGGGTCATTGCTGATTTAGATCTTCTCCTTGCAATCCTTTTAACCATATAGATACCTGTTATGTTCCCGGTACGAAGACAACGTATGTGTTGCCGTCGACTTCATATTCGTATGTCTTGACTGTTCCAGTGCCTACAGTAAAAGTAGCTTTCTGATCGACTGTGATGTTTCCGCCGCTAGCGGTAGGCGTATCAGATACGAGCTTCTTCTGCAGGTCGATCATGGTATTGTCGGCGTTGTCACGGTTCTTCTTGGCGCTTACTTCAGAAGCCGTAGCTGATGCCAGACCCTGTGAGAATACGAGCAGCATGATTGACAGGAGCGTGAAAGCAACCAGTACTTCGACCATTGTCTCGCCCGAAGTATCTCTTAAGAGTCCTGTTGTCTTCTTAATTAACTTCATATCAGTACTGCCTCTTGTAGCTGTTGCCTGAACCTGTGTACTTAGCCGTATATACATAAGAAGCATGTGCAACATGAGCTTCTACGGTAACTGTGTAAATACCGGAAGTGGGATCTTTTTCAACATTAGCTTCGATTGTGCCGTCGGGAAGCTCGTTGATGTCAGTCTTGGCGATGAGGACGCCGCCGGCCTGAGATATCTCGTCTAACTTAATATCTTTTTCAGTAATGATCAGAACATCAAGAGAGTCACCCATGCTGGTAGCCATCTCGTATGCCTGGTCCTGATTGAGCTGTTTGTCTGCTGAAGCCCACAAAGCGCTTGTGGTAACACGGAGGATAATTACGCCGGTAACGATGAGGATCGCAATGATCGTGACCAGAACGATGCTCGCGCCTTCATTACCGCGAAGGATCGCAGCTGCACGATTGCTGATCTTTTTCTTGTTTACGAGCCTCATATCTTTCCTCTTGTTTACTTAACAAAACGGCGAAAATACTTATTTATAAGAATTTTAACCCTCATATACTTATAATTCAACGAATAGCAGGTTACGGAAATGTAAACTGGATTTTATTAATTATAAGTATAATGCAAATCCACAATTCTTCCATATTTTTCGGGCTTTTTAAGGAGTTTGACATAATTATATTTCATATATATAGAGGCGCCCCATTTACAAACCGTTTGCAAATAAAGGGTTTTGCGGTATCGGGTAAACTAATTGTTACCCACAAATGAATTGTGGCGGAAATGTGTTGAACTCGTTTTTGCAATGAGTTATAGTAAGACCATCAAGCAAGTCAAACACATTTGACAACTCAAACAAACTCACTCGAAGGGTGATATAAAACTAAGGAGGTCACGACCATGAAAAAAGTAGGTAAGTCAACAAAGAAGGGTTTCACATTAGTTGAGCTCATCGTAGTCCTTGTTATCCTTGCAGTTCTCGCAGCTATGCTCGTTCCTGCACTCACCGGTTACATCCAGAAGGCAAAGGAAGAGAAGGAATTCCAGACAGCGGCTACAGTTTACACAGCAGCTCAGGCAGTTATCACTGAGAAGTATGGTAAGAACGAAGATATGACTAGCGGCAAAATTACTGGATCAACATCAGATGTTACAAGCGCTACTGGTGATAAGTATGCAAAGGAAGTTTATACACTCGCTGGTGTTGATTCTAAAGCCGTAACAGCTTACGGGTTCACATATGAGACAACCAATGCGACTTATGTCATTACTGGCGGTTACGTTACAATCAGTGGCAGCACCTATGTACTTACAATCGACACTACAACTGGTGCACCCAGCTGGACAACCGGTTCTGTTCCTGCAGCATTCCAGTCAGGCGGCACAGGCGGTACAACATAATCTAAACTAGATTATAAATTGATTAATAGATGACCGGGGTTTCCACCCCGGTTTTCTTTTGCCCGGAAATATCGTTGGGGATAATGGCTTTTTGTTATTTGTTTCAAAGTGTATAATCAACCTATTATCTGTCATAACTATTTGACAGAATCGGAGGATGATCTGCTTTGACTTTTTCATACCCTTTATTTGAAATGCCCGTTATCGGCATCTACCTGACCGTTGTTGCATTCATGTTTGGTGCGATAATGGCAAGCTTCATTACATGTACTGCATGGCGTGTCGTAAGGGGAGAGGACTGGATGTTGGGTCACAGCCACTGTGATACATGCGGTCACGAGTTATCCACGGCAGATCTGTTCCCGATCTTTTCTTATCTTATTCTCAAGGGTAAGTGCAGATACTGCGGATCGAAGGTTCCGCCGAGAGATCTTATTTTCGAGATCATATTGGGATTGGTATTCGCAGGAACATTGGCGCTTCACGGATCCATTGATGCAGTAGTTGTTGCTACATTGGCTCTGGAAGTATTGCTCTTGGGACTCTCACTGGCAGACTGGGATTCGGGAGTCATTCCGAACGGGTTCCTGGCAGCCATTCTCGTTGTATGGATCATTACTGTTGGATTCAGGGAAAATATCCAGAGATTTGCAATTGAGGGACTTATCGCAGCTGCATGCGTCGGAGTCGTATTTGTTATTGCCATTGCTATCGCAGGCAAGGTCAAGAAGCAGAAGATGGATTACGGTCCTGCTAAGCTTGCAATGTGCCTGATGCTGTTCCTGGAGACCAGAGGCGCGGTAATTGCTGTCGGCGTGGCAGCCCTTTTGGGAATTGTTTTCGCGCTGGTGTGCAAGTCCAAAAAGAAGAAGGTTGCACTCGCTCCGGCTATTGCTATAGGAGCTGTTGCGGCACTTTTGGTTAAGGATGCATTGGCATTTTTCGTTGCTTAATTGTGCTAATTCCTAATTTTTGTTCAAAATTCGCAAATCCTTTTGCTTGACACTCGGGCAATTTGCTTTACAATTTTTAAGTTGCGGCGTTTTTTTGGATGCCGCGGCATTAGAGCAGAAAGGCCCAAGTAATGCAGAAACTTCTTTCAGTTGCGATCCCTTGTTATAACTCCAGGGATTATGTTCGTAGAGCGATTGACAGCGTCCTTCCCGGTAAGGATGCGGTCGAGATTATCGTCGTTGACGACGGTTCTACTGACGACACCGCTGCTATCGGTGACGAATACGCTGAGAAGTATCCTGATATCGTCAAGGTCGTCCGCAAGGAGAACGGCGGTCACGGTGATGCCGTTATGGCAGGTTTTGCTCAGGCTACAGGCCTTTACTTCAGAGTTTTGGATTCTGATGACTGGCTCGACGAAGAGTCTCTTATCAAGCTTCTCGATGTTATTAAGAAGATGGAAGATGACGATTCGCTCGCAGATCTCGTTATTACCAACTACGTTTATGAGAAGGTTAATGAGGGAAGACAGAAGGAGATCAACTACCGCAAGTCTTTGCCCGTAAACCGTATATTCGGCTGGGATGAAGTAGGCAAGTGGGCAACAGGTTCTTATATCCTGATGCACTCAGCAACATACCGTACAGAACTCGTCCGCGAGTGCAACATGGTTCTTCCCAAGCACACGTTCTATGTAGACCATCTCTATGTCTGCCACCCCATGATTAAGGTCCAGACAATGTACTATCTCGATGTTAATCTCTACAGATACTTCATCGGACGCGCTGACCAGTCAGTTAATGAAAAGGTCATGCTCAGCAGAATGGACCAGCAGGTCAAGGTAAACCGTCTGCTCCTAAGCGAACTTGATATTGATTCAGTCAAGAATAAGAAGCAGCGCGATTACATCAATTACTATGTTGAGATCGTTACAATGGCTACCATAACTTTCTATCTGAGAGCAGGTGGTAAGGAAAACGAGAAGAAGATGGAAGATTTCATGGCTGAGATCAAGCAGAACAGACCTGATTACTACGATCTCATCACATCTTTCCCGACAAAGAGACACCCTTTGCGTTCATTGCGCTATATGCCTAAGTGGCTGATCTATCCTTTATACCGTTTCGGTTATTCAATCGTACGACGCGTCTTCGACTTTAACTGAAGAACGAGCATTCCCAAAGCACTTTCAATAAGAGGAATAATGAAGTTCCAGAATCGGGACAGAAGTAATGTGCTGCCCAGAATCGCCTCGGGAATGAGATCCTTGAAGAATAATGCGTAACCATATTCAGTAACTCCTGCTGCGCCGGGCAGAGGAAGTGAAGATACTGATAAGAAGAGTGCACCCTGAGTGCAGATTCCCTGCCACCAGGTGAGGTCTGTGGCGCCCAATGCTTTCGCGCACAGGAAAGGGATCGAGAAGAATACCGTGATCTGGACAAATGAATTCAGGAGCATCTTGAAGAATACGATCTTGTGCCTGCTCATGAGCTTGGCAGCCTTCCTGTAGCTTGCCAGAGAACGGAGTGTCTTGAACTTATCGCCTGGCTTAACGGGCTTCTTGCCGGGGAGCTTCAAGGCGATGCAGGAGAATAGTCTGGTCATCCTTCTGGAGAAAAGAACGCAGAAGAGCATGACGATGATTCCGATATTAAGTGCGAATCCGATAGGGAAGACATAAGCGTACTTACCGGTCATCTCCCAGAATCCGTGAGGTGCGAAGACTGCACCGATAACGCCCCAGAGAACAGATATGATCTGGAAGCTTAATAATGCGCACAGGAGTGAGAAGGCGCCGCTTGAGACCTTGATGCCGTCCTTGTTCATAAAGTAGAGCTGGCCGGGCTGGCCGCCTGTGGAAGAAGGCGTGACTGAACTGAAGAAGAATCCTGCGAAGGAATACTTCAGGAGCTGGCCGAAATTCTTGTTATATCCCATGAGCTTTAAGCAGCGGCCGATGTTCATGGCATCAGCAAGGAAGTAGATAATGCCGAACAGTGCGGCGATGACTACCCAGAAGGGATTGGCGTGCTTCAATGCGCCGATGATGTCCTGGCCGTTCAATTCACGCCAGATGACATAGAGAGTAGCACCACCGAGCGCGATCAGAACTATCGCACTTATCCACAGTGATTTTCTCTTCCATATCGACATTTTGAAGTTCTCCTCATGGAACGGACTTAAGGACCGTTCCGCACACCATTCGAGATTGTACCATATTTATACATAATAGGAGTATGTGTGATTTGGTTGAAACTTGCGTGAATGTTTGACTTTAAGATGGTCGTCCTATATAATATGCGAGTTTTAATTCCACGCACGAGAGGGGGGATAAAGATGTCTGAGATTAAAGTTAAGGAAGGCGAGTCCCTTGACAGTGCACTTCGCAGATTTAAGCGTTCTTGCGCTAAGTCAGGCGTTCTTGCAGAAGTTCGTAAGAGAGAACATTACGAGAAGCCTTCTGTAAAGAGAAAGAAGAAGTCTGAAGCAGCAAGAAAGAGAAAGCATTGATAAGACTTTAATAAGAACCGCTTCGCAAGAGGCGGTTTTTTGTTGCCTAAAGGAGTTTTCCGGCTGAAAAATGGCCGCAGCTCTGCCTTTGTAAATATCAGACACTTCGGCTATAATATTCCCAATAAAGATAAAGTTGAGAATAGTTTTATGTTATTGACCGGTAAGAGCTGGCGCTTATCGGCGTCCCAAAAGGTTGCGGATGCCGATGCGCTACTTGATGTATTGCTGAAGAATCGCGGAATAGCTGAAGGACAGGACGAAGAACAATTTTTGTCTGAAGAAGACGGAATCTGGCACGATCCGTTCCTTTACAATGACATGCGTAAGGCCGTTGACCTCATCAATGAGACGATCGACAGACACGGTAAGGTGCTTGTTTACGGCGACTATGACTGTGACGGCGTAACGGCTACATCCATCCTCGTAAGGTATTTCAGAAGCCATCAGGTTAATGTGCAGTACATCGTGCCGCACAGATCCGAGCACGGCTACGGACTTACGGAGAAGATCATGGACAAGGTCATCGCGAAGAAGCCGGACCTCGTCATTACGGTCGACTGCGGCGTTACCAATATCGATACGGTTCAGGAACTCAAGAACCGCGGAATCAAGGTCATCGTTACTGACCACCACAATGTTAAGGACGATCTCCCGCCGGCTGACTGCGTTATCTGCGCGAAGAGACCCGACAATACTTATCCGTTCATTGATTTGTGCGGCGCGGGCGTTGCGTTAAAGCTCGTTGAGGCTTTGGGCAAGGACGGCACACATAAGGTTACGGGCAATATATGGAGACAGGCAGTCGAGCTCGCAGGAATTGCAACCATCGCTGACCTGGTATCCGTTACTAATGAGAACAGAACGATAATCAAGCGTGCTTTTAAGAGCATGCAGAAGCCTTCTAACGTCGGTGTAGGCGTCATGAACGACATGCTCCTGGCACCCGGCAAGAGTCTTGATGAGACATTCATATCATTTAACTTCGTACCGCGCATCAATGCGGCAGGAAGACTCTACGACTCTGCTGACGCGCTGAAGCTCTTCCTGGAGAATAATCCCACAGAGGCTAAGAATGCTGCGCAGGATCTCACGAGAGAGAACGATGAGCGCAAGGAGATCGAGGCGAAGGTTTTCGATGAGGCCAGAGCACAGTTAGAGAGTCCTACAAGGCCCGAGAAGTGGTCGCTAACGAATACATGCGGTCCTATAGTTGTTTACGGCAAGGACTGGCACCAGGGCGTGCTGGGAATCGTTGCGGGCAAGCTCTCGCAGTTCTACGGCAGATCAGCGCTCGTATTTACTGACGACTCAACAGAGCCCGGATGCGCGAAGGGCTCGGGCAGAGCGTTCGGAGACTTCGATCTCTACGACTGCTTAACGAGAATATCAGATCACTTAGTCAACTTCGGCGGACACAAGAAGGCTGCCGGAATGCTGGTCCGTAAGACCGATATGGGTGCTTTTATGGAAGCGCTCGAGAAGGAAGCTGCCAAGATCTACGAAGAAAAGGGCGCTTCAGGCGAGCCTGATGAGGACAACGTGATCAATGCCGAGTGCGAGATCCTGCCTAAAGGATTGGACTTTGATTCTTACTATCAGGTTTGCAAGTTAAGACCTTTTGGTATCGGCAACCCAAAGCCCGTCTTTGTTACATACGGACTCGTTATTACGGGTGTTGCGCAGATGAGCAACGGTGCTCACATAAGGCTCGATCTTACTGATTCGGAGGGCAAGGGAAGCTACTCTGCAGTAGGATTCGGAATGGGTGATTACTTTAACATCCTAAGAGCGGGCGACAAGGTCGACATCGCTTATACGTTAAATGAATACAGCTACAGGGGAGAGACGACACTGTCGCTCCATTTGGAGGATATTAAGCCCATAAGCGACGGCGGATTTATGTGGCAGAAGGCTGATATCGCGGAGAAACTCTATTCGAGCGGACTTGCGATGAACCAGATCGCCAAGATGGCGCCGGGTGAAGATATCGCAGGTTCCATGAAGCCCACTCCTGAGCAGTTCGGCGCTTGTTACAAGGCGATCGAGAAGTTCGGAGGGACTGCGATGTCCACGGTGGATATCGAACTTCTTGCAAGATTAGTGTCTAACAATTATGATGTAGCATGCACGCCGTTCCAGGCAAAGAGATGCCTCGAGGTTTTCGCGGACTGCAATCTGATAAGATTGAGAGCCGTAACGCCGATGAGAGTATGCTTCAGCATCTTAGCGACAGGCGAGAAAGTTAAACTCAGTGATTCTGAGGTCTATAGGAGAATACAAGGTGACTAAGGGCAAGAATGACAAAGAATTCAATGCCATAACTGAGGAAGAAGTGCAGGCTGAGGCCGAACGCGCTTATCTTCAGGACGACAGTATTAAGCCCGATATCCCTGTAGATCTCGAAGAGAAATTCCACGAGATAATCAAGCTCTACGACGAGTACGCCAGAGCCGCTAACCTCGATGAGAAGGATATCGAAGAAGACAATGCCGAGATGGAGAAGGCATTCTACTTCGCATACAAGGCGCACCGCAACCAGAAGCGTAAGACGGGCGAGCCTTACATCACGCATCCTGTTGCAGTCGCATTGATCCTTGCTGACCTCAAGGTTGACTCTGCAACCATCGAAGCTGCGCTCCTGCACGATACGATCGAGGATACGATCGTTGACGATGCGATGGTCACGGAGAAGTTCGGTGAAGTCGTATGCAGTCTCGTTGACGGAGTTACAAAGCTCAATCTGAGCCTTGATAACGTTGTTTATAATTCCAAGGTAGATATTCAGGCATCGAACGTCCGTAAGATGTTCATCGCCTTAACAGACGATATCAGAGTCATATTCATCAAGCTCGCAGACCGTCTGCATAACATGAGAACGTTAAAGTCCATGAGCCCCGAGAAGCAGATCGAGAAGGCTCAGGAGACGCTCGATATCTATGTGCCTTTTGCAGGCAGATTCGGTATCTATAAGATCAAGTGGGAGCTAGAGGACCTCTGCTTAAGATATCTTCATCCCGACGATTACTATGAGCTCGTAAAGCTCGTTAACGGCAACCGCGCGCAGAGAGAAGACTTCATGGAAGACGTTGTCTCTGAGATCCGCGGCAAGCTCGAAGAGAACGGCATCACTCATTACGACATTGAAGGCCGTCCGAAGCACTTCTACAGCATCTACAAGAAGATGCACGAGAAGGGTAAGACGATCGATGAGATCTACGACCTCTTCGCATGCAGGATCATCGTTGACGAAGTCATTGAATGCTATCAGGTATTGGGCATCATTCACGAGATGTACCAGCACGTACCCGGCAGATTCAAGGACTATATCGCGATGCCTAAGGAGAACAAATATCAGTCCATTCATACGACTGTCGTAAGCCATACGGGCACGCCTTTTGAAGTGCAGATCAGAACGTTTGCGATGCACCAGATCGCAGAGTTCGGTATCGCTGCACACTGGCACTACAAGGAAGCCGGCAATTCACACGAATTCAAGGCTGACAGGTTCGATACGAAGATCAACGAGATGAGACAGATCATCGATTCTCAGAACGAGCTCACGGATTCCGGCGAGTTCATGGAAGCGTTCAAGATGAATATCGCTCCGGACGAGATTTTCGTATACACCCCTAAACACGAAGTAATCAAGCTCCCTAAGGGTTCATGCCCTATAGACTTTGCATATGCGATCCACTCCGGTATCGGCGATCACATGCACGGTGCGAAGGTCAACGGCCGTATCGTTCCGCTGTCCTATGAACTCAAGAACAGCGACATCGTTGAGATCCAGTCTTCAAGTAAGCTCGTAAAGGGTCCTTCACGTGACTGGGTATCAATAGTCCGTACCGCAAACGCCAGATCTAAGATCAACGGATGGTTCAAGAAGGAAGCCCGTGGCGAGAATATAACCGCTGGCCGTGAGCTCCTTACTAACGAGATCACGCGTAACGGATTCGATCCTGCAAAGCTCCTGATGCACAAATCCATTGAGACCATCCTGAGACGTAATAATTTCAGCAGTCTCGACGATATGTTCGCTGCATTGGGCTACGGCTCCATCAGCGTCAGCAAGGTGTTCTCGCGTCTTCGTGACGACTATATCAGGAATATCTCCGAAGAAGAACGCCGCGCATTGGGCTACAGAGTCACGGCTGACGGTAACGTCGCATACAGCCCTCAAGAGCTCCCGATCGAGCTCGGTAAGGCTGATCAGACCAGAAATGCCAAGGGCTCGAAAAAGGTTACCGCCGATTCCTCCAAGCAGGTCGTCGACTACGATGTTTCCAAGATCAATGCTCTTAACACCGATCCTCACCAGACCGGTATTCAGGGCGCAGATCCCATCACGGCTTCAGCTAATGCCAAGCCTTCCAGAGGCGCACGTGCCAATGCTGCACGACGCGCACAGAGCAACGATGCTGTCGTCGTAAACGGTCTCGACGGAATCGCTACGCACATCTCCAAGTGCTGCCATCCTGTATTCGGTGATGAGATCATCGGCTACGTTACACAGGAAAAGGGCGTAGGCATCCACAAGGTAAACTGCAAGAATATTCTTAACATAATGAAGAACCGCGCTAATTCGCAGAAGGACGAAGAGAAGTATCAGCGTCTCGTTGCAGTCCGCTGGCTCTCCAAGGCCAAGTTCAGCAGCTATGACGTTCAGCTCGTTGTCGTTGCGATGGACAGAAACGGTCTCCTGATCGACGTTCTCGATAAGATCAACGAAGAGAAGATCAATATCGTTAAGCTCAACACGGTTGTTGACGGACCTGAAGCGAGGATCTTCGTTACGGTCAATATCTCCGGCCGCGAACAGTTAGACCGCACGTGCGACAGGATCTTAAGAGTTAAAGACGTTGTCGACGTAATCCGTAATTAAAAAAGCCGCCTTGCCAGCGGCTATTTTATTGATGTTTAAGTATCTCCGTAGTATTCGTCGTCTGAATAACCGTTGACATAACTTATGTTGAATATGATCATCGGCTTTCTGCCTGACTTGGAGTAAACGAAGTTCTTGATCTGCTCTCTGAAGTTGCGCTTCTCCATGAAGGCTTCGATACTGCCTGCCTTTGTGCTGGCCTGCTTTAAGAGGTTATCGACCTTCTCGGAGATGAGTTCATAGAGGACATCCATATCATCACTGTCGAAGCATCCCATGGAATTGACTGCAGGGCAGCAGGCGAGATCGCCCGTGCGCTCATCGACTGTTACTGCGATAGCAAGGCAGCCGTCTTCGCCTAAGTGGATTCTGTCCGTGAGAACTCTGTCGTCAGCGTCAACCGTGCCCGTACCGTCGATAAGAACGGGAGCGGCAGGAACATGATCCGTGATCTTTGCGCCGTCTTCTGTGAGCGACAAGACATCGCCGTTCTCTAAGATATAGATGCTGTCTTCAGTCATGCCGAGGCTCTCAGCCATCTCCTTGTGGAGGCAGAGCATGCGGTATTCGCCGTGAACCGGAATGAAGTACTTGGGCTTGATCAGGGTGTGGAGCATCATGAGCTCGTCGCGGTAAGCGTGGCCTGATACGTGAACGTCAGCAAGCGACTGATAGATAACGTGTGCGCCCTTCTTGTAGAGCTCGTTGATTACGCGGTAGATAGGCTTCTCGTTGCCCGGGATCGGGTCAGCCGAGATGATTACCGTGTCGCCCTTCTGGATATCGACTGAACGGTGTGAATTGAACGCCATACGTGTGAGGGCGCTCATGGGCTCAGCCTGTGATCCCGTTGTGAGGACAACTATCTTGTTATCAGGATAATTGTCTATGGCATCGATATCGATAAGCGTGTCAGGCTGGATGTCGATGTAACCCAGCGAATTTGCGATGGTGAATACCTGGACCATCGAACGGCCTGAGAGGCAGACGTGACGTCCGTATTTCTCGGCAGCCGTGATGATCTGCTGCATGCGGTGTACGTGCGATGAGAAGGTGGCAACGATTATGCGGCCTTCTGCTTTTCGAAAATAATGAGAGAAAGCTTCGCCAACATGCTTCTCAGAAGGTGAGAAGCCTTCGATCTCAACGTTCGTGCTCTCGCACATGAACATCAGCACGCCTTCTTTGCCGAGCTCGCCCAGACGCTGAAGGTTAATAGTCTTGCCGTTGATCGGCGTGTAGTCGATCTTGAAGTCGCCCGAATGAACGATGCGTCCGACAGGTGTGTTGATGCAGAGCGCATAAGAATCTGCAATCGAGTGATTTACTCTGATGAACTCAGCAGAGAACGCGTTGCCCAGCTGGATAACGTCGCCGTTCTTGCATGTTGTAAGCTTGATGCCTTCGAAAGGAACATTCTTATCCTGAAGCTTAAGCTTGATAAGCTCTATCGCCATGGTGCCGCCGAAAACGTGACACTTGAATTCTCTTAAGAAATAGGGGAGGGAACCGATGTGATCCTCGTGACCGTGTGTGATAAGGATACCGCGGATCTTCTCCTGGTTGCGTCTTAAGTATGTGAAGTCCGGAATGACGCAATCAACGCCCGGCATGTTCTCTTCGGGAAAGCTCATTCCGCAGTCGATGATGATGATGTCGTTGCCGTATTCAAGAGCGGTCATATTCTTGCCGATCTCGCCGATACCGCCTAAGGGAATGATCTTTACTGGATTGTTGTTCTTGTATTTAGGGTTGTTATACCCATGCCTTTTTGAATTACTGCTCATGTTTTTCCTCATATAAATGCAAATACTTCCCGCATGTTTACGGAGAAGTATCTGTGTTTTCCTTAATTGTTACTGCGCGTAAACAGTACGTGTGCAGGTGGAGTGGTTACCTGATTCGCCGTCGTCAGCGTAGATGTCTATGTGGTAACCCTTAACGCCCGGACCTCTGTCCTCAACGGTGTAATATCCGTCGCCTCCCAGAGGATCGTTCTCGATGTAGATTACCGTTCCTGCGGGATAGATAGACCAGTCTGCTGCGCATGTGCGGCCTTCAACACAAGTGGTGCCTGTAGCCGTGCTGCAGCTGTAAGTACCGTCGCCGTTAGGCTGAGGACCGTAGAATGTTATCGTGCAGGAATTGCCTTCGCCTGCCGGAGCGGGCTGCGGTGCTGCCGTAGTTGCAGCCGTTGTCGAAGACGTTGAAGACGAAGAAGATGATGTCGGCTTCGGAGTAGGAACGGGTGTTGATGTAGGCTTTGTCTCTGTTGTGAGCGAAGCCAGTACATAGTTGCCGTTATAAGTCTTATACCAGCCGTTGGATGTTACGGCGCAGACATCGATCTGGTCGCCAGCATAAAGTCCCTTAACGATATCGTACTCTGTGCCCGGGCCTGATCTTACGTTGATGGCAGTTGTCGCATAAACAACGAGGTAGAGTTCCTCCTCGGTGATACCCTCTGTGGTCTCAGCTGTCGTAGCTTCCGTAGTAGTCGTAGCCGCAGTTGTTGTAGTCGTTGCTTCTGTTGTTGCATCAGTCTCTTCTGTTGTGGATTCTGATGTGTCTGATGTAGTTTCAGAAGAAGTGGCGGAAGTAGCCGTAGTAGTTGTAGTTGTTGTTGTGACTTCCTCAGATTCTGTTGTCTGGTCAGGTTCTTCAGGCATAAAGACGACTACGATATTTGTCTCCTGAGTCTGGGCGAATGTCTCCATGGGCTTAGCCTGTACGGTGTTGGTGTTAAGAGCCGTATCAACAGCAAAAGTAGCCGTTGCGCAGATCGTCATTACGATTGCACAGTTAAGAGCCGAGACAACTTTTGCCCGGGTAATGTTATAAAACTCTTTAACTCCGACAAGCTTCAAAACCTGTATTCTCCTTGTTTTGCCATCAGATATCTGAGGGCATATTTTCAAACTTATTATACCACATAAGTTTTTTTACCTATTTTTAAGCAATTTGACGGTATTTTTGCGGACGAAATGCGTGAGCGCTGTTCGCAAGTCAGGCAAGTGATTATCTCATTCTTTTTTGGAAATGCAAAAATCTATATATTGTGGTTTTCGAGGCCCTTACCTCAAAATGCATTTTGAGTAAAGCGTTTTTTGTTTTTTGTCAATTGATTGTCACAACTCTGCAAAGCATGACATAATCATTGCGTCTATAATCTAAACACCAGATAGGGATTTTCCATGTGAGGGGGGATAAGCAAATGTCGTATGGACGCGTTCGTAAACCGGCCAGAAAAGCCAGCTACGGAACGACAGAATATGATGTCGAGAAGAAGCGTTCACGCATTCTGATCATTTGCGCTCTGATCCTCGTAATCTGCGGAATCCTGGATATCATCTTCATTCTCGGAATACTTGATATTTGGACTTTAGGTTAATCAGGCTGTGACTTGGATCACAGCCTTTTTTATTGCTGTGGTCATCCCTGCGGAAAGTATGGTAAAAAGTATGGTCCGGACCATAGTTTTTACCATAGAAATCCCCGTAATACGGCAAAAACTATGTTAAAACATATGGTCTAAACCATACTTTTTACCATAGTTTTTTTCGAGCACTTCAAAAGTTCAGTCGCATGACGGAAGTTCTGACTGAAATAGAGCGGCCCAAAGTAAATCCCGTTCAATTTCCCGTTAGTTAACGGGAATTTCAACGGAAAAACAGCCGCTTCAACACAAAATCCCGTTAATTTTCCCGTTATATAACGGGATTTCTAACGGACTTTTCCGTTGCAGCGTATTAATGCGTTTTTGATGCGTTAGCAAACGTACTTTTTAACGCAATTTCAGCCCGGATTCCTCGAAAATCCGTTTTTCAGTGCGTTGCCTAACGTATTTTTTAACGGATTTTCGGCTGTTTTGAGCGTTTTTTTGTTTTTTAATACGTAGGCGAACGCATTCGGAAACGCATTTTTGCGCTGGAGCATATAAACCAGGGCGCGCCGGTCAATTGCAAAAACACCCCCTGTCGTATATACTTGCACCTGTATAATTATTAATAATATAGGGAGCAAGATATGAGAGTTTCCGAACTTTTTTTGGCTACACAACGTGAGATTCCTGCAGATGCAGAGATTCCTTCACACAGACTGATGCTTAGAGCGGGTCTGATCCGCAAGATGGCATCCGGCGTTTATTCGTTCATGCCCATGGGCTACCGCACCTACAGGAAGGTTGAAGCGGTTATCAGAGAAGAGATGGACAAGGCAGGAGCTCAGGAGCTCATCATGCCGGCACTTCTTCCCGCAGAGGCTTACCAGGGTTCAGGCAGATGGGAGAAGTTCGGTCCTGAAATGTTCAGATTGACTGACAGAGGCGGAAGATCTTTCTGCTTAGGTCCTACACACGAAGAACCTTTCACAGAGGCTGTCAGAGATTCGATCAGATCCTATAAGCAGCTTCCTGTAACTTTATATCAGATCCAGCACAAGTACAGAGACGAGAAGCGTCCGAGATTCGGCGTTATCCGTGCAAGAGAGTTCGTCATGAAGGATGCTTATTCCTTTGACGTTGACGAGGCAGGTCTCGACATCTCATACAAGAAGATGTACGACGCTTACCGCGCTATCTTCGACAGATTAGGTCTTGATTACACTATCGTTGATGCTGACTCAGGCGCAATGGGCGGTTCAGGTTCACAGGAGTTCATGGTAAAGAGTGAAGTCGGGGAAGATGCAATCTGCTTCTGCGACGACTGCGGTTATGCAGCTAACGAGGAGAAGGCAGGCTGGACAAGAGGCGAGGCTGACACGGCAGCTGAACTCGAGATCGAGAAGATCCACACACCTGACGTTAAGACTATTGAAGAGCTCTGCGGTTACCTTAACTGCGGACCTGATGCATTCGTAAAGACAATCCTCTACAACATTGACGGCAAGTTCGTTGCAGCAATGTGCAGAGGCGACAGAGACATCAACGAGACAAAGCTCGGCAATCTCTACGACGCAACAGAGATGGAACTCGCAGCATTTGCTGACGTTGAGGCCATCACAGGCGCAAAGGTTGGATTTGCAGGTCCTGTTAACCTCAAGCAGAAGATCGACATCGTTGTCGATCCTGAAGTTACCGGCATGAAGAACTTCGTTGTCGGCGCATGCGAGACTGACTACCACTTTAAGAACGTTAATATCGGCAGAGACTTCGAAGCTGATAAGGTTGCTGACATTACTAACGCTAAGGCAGGCGATATCTGCCCTAAGTGCGGCAAGGGTAAGCTCGGCATGGCACGTGGCGTTGAAGTTGGTCACATCTTCAAGCTCGGCACGAAGTATTCCGATGCTTTGGGCTGCATCTATCTTGATAACAACGGCAAAGAGCACAGCATGGTAATGGGCTGCTATGGTATCGGCGTTTCCAGAGTATTGGCTGCCATCATCGAACAGTATCACGATGATGACGGAATCATCTGGCCTGCGATCGTTGCTCCTTACAAGGTTATCGTTGTTCCTACCAAGGCTAATGACGAAGAACTCATGAGCGTTGCAGAGAAGATCTACGGCGATCTTACGGCTGCAGGCTGTGAAGTTCTTATCGATGACAGAAATGAGCGTCCCGGCGTTAAGTTCAAGGATGCTGACCTTCTCGGTATCCCGCTCCGCATTACTGTCGGCAGAAGAGCAGGCGAGGGCATCGTAGAAGTTAAGAGAAGAGATTCAAGCGAAGCTTCTGAGATCACAGTTGAAGAAGCTATCAATCTTGCAAAGGAGATCTGATAAGTGTTTTTGAGAGCAGCTGCTTCCATTATCCTTAGTGTGTCCGTCCTGTTGGGCGCTTTGCCTCTTGGTTCTTTCGGAGTTTCCGAAAAGGATTTTACCGGCAAACCCGACTCTCTTATTGACATGAAGGGTGATTTCCAGTCTGCTGCTTTCGACAATTATGAGATCACGCTTGCTGACGGTGAGACGGTAGAAATGTATCTCATGGGCACAAGCATTGACTTTGAATCCAGCGTTGACAGAGATTATGAGATCGATATTGTTAAGGTCGAGAATTCAAGGAATGTTAAGACTTTCTATGAGAGCGGCGAGTCGATCTCAATAGATCTTGAGCGCTACATAGATGAAGATACGCTTTACTATGTCATCTTGTCTTACGATTGCTATGATATGACCGTTAACAGCGGAAATAACATTGTCTTTTTGAGTGGTGAAAAGCTCTATTTCTGGCAGTCTCCGAATTACAATTACAACCTTCAGTCAACATCTGAGATGTGGACTGACGAGCAGTCCCTTCAGGAATGCTTACAGCCCCAGAACGATGTCGAGTGCGACGATCCGGTATTGATCGAATATTCCAATCAGATCTGCGCTGAAGCAACTAATGACTGGGAGAAGGTATTCCGCATATACATGTATATCGCCAGCGAGATGGCATATGACATGGAAGAAGCAGGTTCAGCAGGCGGCGGATATCAGGACAGCGCTGTTGACATCATAAGAGACGGCAAGGGTATCTGCGAAGGTTTTGCAAATCTCTTCACGGCACTCTGCAGGGCGCAGGGCATTCCCGCTTGCGTAGAGTTCGGAATCGGTTTTGCAGATTACGATGAGCTCGTCACAAGAGTTCCTACTTCATCCGATTATGCCGATCACGCTTGGGCTGCAGTATATGTCGGTGACAAGTGGCACTTCATGGATCCCACTTATGACATGGCAAAATACTATAACGGTCCCGACGATATTGAGACATACGGAATTACTACGCTTTACTACATGCTGCCGCTGGAGTCTTTCTCCAACGATCACATGATCCTTGACGCAGATACATGTCACGGACTTCCCAGTGCAGGTTCCTGCGGTACTAATGCTACTTACGAGATTACAAGAGATAACGTGCTTCATATCTCAGGTTACGGCATGATCCAGATGCCTGACGGCGTTAACGGATTCAGCCAGATAGTTTTCGAAGACGGAAGCGATATCACAGAGATCGGTTCGAGCTGCTTCGTGGACTGCGATCTTCTTACTGTTGTTTATCTGCCCACATCGGTCAAATACATCGATACGGCTGCGTTCAACACATGCGAAGACCTGCAGTATGTTTATCTGCCTGAAGGACTGGAATATATCGGTCAGGAAGCATTCGATTATTGCGATGAATTGAGTTATGTATATGTTCCTGATTCAGTCACTGAGATGGGTTACTGGGCATTTGATGACTGCCCGAGACTTTATCTCAGCGTGCCTTCGCATCTGGGAGATATTACTGACGAATACGAACTCATGCCGATGTATATCGAGTACAGATAAACGCTCGTAGCATCAGCCGGTTGGAGAATATATGGCATACATTGAATTCCGTGATGTTAAGAAGATCTACAAGACAGGTTCCGTAAATGTCACAGCACTTGATGGTGCGGACTTTTATATCGAGAAGGGCGAACTCTGCGTTATCGTCGGCCAGTCAGGTGCGGGCAAGACTACGCTTCTCAACATTCTTGGCGGCATGGACAGATTAAGTTCCGGAAGCGTTTTCCTTGACGGCAACGAGATATCGAAGCTTAATTCCAACGAGCTTGCTTTATTCAGAAGACAGAACGTAGGATTCGTATTCCAGTTCTATAACCTCATCCCGAATCTTACTGCATATGAGAATATCGAGATGGCTGCCCAGCTCGTTAAGGATCCGATCGACTGCGACTTATTGATCAACGAAGTCGGATTATCCGAACGTAAGAATAATTTCCCTGCGCAGCTCTCAGGCGGTGAACAGCAGAGAGTATCTATCGCAAGAGCGATTGCCAAAAATCCGAAGCTCCTGCTCTGCGACGAACCTACGGGCGCGCTTGACTATCAGACAGGTAAATCAATATTAAAGCTCCTGCAGTCTCTCAGTACAGAGAAGGGAATGACCGTCGTAATAATCACTCACAACTCCGCACTGACTGCGATGGCAGACAGAGTTATCAGGGTCAAGAACGGCAAGATAACGAGCAATATAGTTAACGAGAACCCCGTTAGCGTAGACACGATTGAATGGTAATGAGACCTTACACCAAAACAATCTTCAGATCCATCAGAATGACACTCCCGAGATTTCTCGCGATCTTCGCGATAATAGCTTTGGGCGTGGGATTTTTTACGGGTCTCAAAGTCACAACTCCTTCATTCGTTCTGACGGGTGACATATATCTTAAACAGTATGCGCTGTATGACTTCAAGTTGTTGTCCACGATTGGTTTTGAGGACGACGATATCGCTAAGATCGCAGAGCGCACTTCATGCGTTGTTGAAGGTTCTTATACTGTTGACTGTGCGGCTTATTTAGGCGACAGCGTGAATGCTGATACTGTGCAGTTCATATCCATCACCAAAGACGTCAATAAACTTGACCTCGTATCAGGAAGGCTTCCCGAAGCTCCGAACGAGATCGTCATCGATGCATACAGGGTCTCTGACAATGCTGTCGGAACAAAGCTCGTTATTGCTGATGAGACTTCCGAGAGCTCGAAAGAAATGCTCAAATACGATGAATACACGGTCGTTGGAACCGCCAGATCGCCGATGTACATGAACTTCCAAAGAGGCATCTCCAATGAAGGTTCAGGAAGTATCTCTTACTACGTCTGCGCACTCCCTGAAGCATTCGATTCAGAGTATTACACCGAAGCATATCTTTATGCGGATACAGGCCTGTTTATCTATTCTGATGAGTACAAGGACTGGGCAGCAACTGCCGAGAAGCAGTACAAGGATATAGTGGCAGGCGTTATCGACGAGAGATTCGATTCACTCATTCAGGATGAATACGAGAAGATCTACGACGGCTTCGATGAATTCAACGAAGAACTCGATGACGCATGGTCTGAGATCGAAGACGGACGCGCTGAATTAGACGATGCAAAGAAGCAGCTCGAAGAAGCGCAGGAAGAGATCGACGAGAACCGCGAGACATTAGAAGACAGCAAGAAGACATTAGACGAGTCTTATGACACTCTCATGGAATATAAGAAGCAGCTCACTTCCGCAAAGGTCGTTCTGGATGCATCCAAGGCCCAGCTCGACAGTGCGAAGGCTGAACTCGATGCAGCAAAGGCGCAGCTCGATGAAGCGCAGCAGCAGATAGATGACGGCCGCGCGCAGCTAGAAAACGCGAGAGCCGAAACGGCGGCAGGTATTGCTCAACTCGAGAGCGCTATCGCTTCGTGCACGGATGCTATAGCTCAGATCGAAGCCGGCATCGCAAATCTTGAAGCAATGCTTGCACAGGAAACGGACGAAGCCAAGCAGGCTGAGATCCAGGCTCAGATCGAGGCTCAGGAAGGAACAAAAGCGTATTACCAGAGCCAGCTCGATGAGGCTCAGGCACAGCTCGAACAGCTCAAAGCAATCCAGGCTGAATTCGATCCTCAGGAACAGGCTTTGGACGAAGCGCAGAAAGAGCTCGATGCTAATTACGCAGTCTATAACGAGAACTACAACACATACATAAACGGCAAGGCTGAATACGACGCTGGATACGCTGAATATGAGAGCTCAAAGGCTCAGTATGACAGCGCATACGACCAGTATTGGGAAGGCCGTGCTCAGTACAACGAAGGCGTTGAAGCGCTCGAAGAAGCTCAGCAGGAAGTAGATGACGGCTGGAAAGAATATAACGACGGTGTCTATGAACTCTGGCAGGGCTATTCGGATTATTCCTGGGCCGCAGATGAAGCATTCAGAACGCAGCTTGTATACGGCTATACCTTGATCGCAAGCGTTGACGAACCCGAGATCTACGCATTGGGCCGTGACAAGAATACGGGCTATGTCTGCTTCGATAACGACTCGCAGATAGTTGACGGAATCTCGAATGTCTTCCCGATATTCTTTTTCGCGATCGCAGCACTCGTATGCTCAACTACCATGAGCAGAATGGTAACCGACGAGAGAGGCATCATCGGAACGATGAGAGCATTGGGATTCTCCGATACGGCTATTGTAATGAAGTATGCAATCTATGCCGGATCTGCTGCTATCTTAGGTTCCGTATTGGGATTTTTGGGAGGAACAAAACTGTTCCCGACGGTAATATGGGAAGTCTATAAGATGATGTACGGCTTTGCGCCTATCTCATATCAGTCGAGCCTGCCTCTGTTCCTGCTGGCGCTCGCAGTAGCGCTCCTTTGCACGGTCGGAGTTACTGTCGTTACGGCACTTTCAGCGTTGAAGGGGATGCCTGCAGAACTTATCAGACCTAAGGCGCCTCTTCCGGGCAAGCGCATATTGCTCGAATACATAGGCTTTATATGGAAGAAACTCAAGTTCCTTCACAAGGTGTCTTTGCGCAACGTATTCAGATTCAAGAAGAGAATGTGGATGATGATCGTCGGTATCGCCGGATGCACATCGCTCCTGCTTACCGCGTTCGGTCTTTACGATTCCATCTGCAATGTCGTTGATATCCAGTACGACAACATCATGAGATACGACGTCAACATCATGTTTGACGAGAAGTACAGACAGTACGAGATCGAGGAAGCTGCGATAGCGGCAGGCGAGCACGCTGGCGTCAATTATGAGTATGCGATCGTTAAGAGCGATCAGGCTAAGAACAGCGGTTCCGGATACGTCAGAGATGTCGGTCTGTTCATATCAGATGACCCAAAGCTCAGTGAGATCTTCGGTCTCATGGACGTTAAGACAGGCGAGATCGTATCGTGGCCGCCGGATGGTGAGGTTGCTATCTCCGAGAAGCTCGCAGATAAGAACAGAGTCAAGGTTGGAGACACTGTAACATTGTTATATGGTGACGATGACCACGAAGTAACGGTCAAGGTAGGCGCTATCTTCAAGAACTACACGTTCCACTATGTCTTCATGACACCCGCTACATACAAGGAGTATTTCGGCAAGCCTTACACACCTGAGACGCTCCTTATCTCGACTGAGAATAAGACCCGTGAAGAAGGATACAAGTTCGCATCTTACCTGTCAGATAAGTACGAACTCAAGACCTGGTCTTCAACTGCTGATTCCAGAGAGAGCTTTGCTAAAACCATGGAGAGAATGAACTATGTCGTCGTCCTCGTCATCGGCAGCGCAGCGGCTCTGGCATTCATCGTGCTGTTCAACCTCAATAACATAAACATTACCGAACGAGTCCGCGAGATAGCAACGCTGAAGGTCATGGGATTCAACAGGAGGGAGACGGGTGCATACGTCACGCGAGAAAACATAATGCTCGTGCTTATGGGGTTTGTCGTGGGAATCCCGTTAGGCATCCTGCTGCACAGATTC
>Ga0310696_10001481_pt1 | contig 33820 bp, 27 predicted proteins | sample AusTroGonzalo_MG_4_FD_203885 | JGI IMG/M metagenome (GOLD analysis project Ga0310696, IMG submission 203885) | Bovine rumen microbial communities from tropical cattle in Woodstock, Queensland, Australia - Gonzalo_02 (v2) (version 2) | ecosystem: Host-associated > Mammals > Digestive system >... | reverse complement strand
CCCGTAACCCATCGCGCCGATCGCTTCTCCCGTTTCCTTCAGCTCGATTGCCCAGGTGTTGGTCGCATCTTTGAAGACGGTCCGGATTACTTCCAGGCTCTCTTCCACGGACTGATGCGGAGCCCATCCAGCCCTGGGGCCCACATCGGGATCCGATGCCCACTTATACAACGCGGGAGCGTCGCTGTCCCGCCAGGGGCGGAGTTTAATTCTGTCTGTTTCCATCAGCCATTTATCTCCTTTATTCTTCTGGCAACCTCTTCCGGGTGGTCGATGAGGAGTTGCCCGTGGTTCATTCCGGGGAACACCTCAACCTGAGTGTCGGGGTGGATGGCGCACAGGTGCCTGGCCTGGGGCTTAGCCACGAAGGCTTCCTTGGTCCCGTACCAGAAGTGGATATCATCCCCGTGGATGGACTCCAATTTATTGGTATAGATATCTTTGTATCCGTCGCGCACCGCTTTTCCCTTGCCGTAGGGCCACACTTTCTTGCATTCGGCCAACATCACATCGATGTAATGTGAATGGAACACCCACCGCCAGAAACCGGTCCAGTGGTAGCAGGACCAGACATTGAAGCTCTGATAGTAGCGGATGGGATCCACGCTCCACCTGGGGAGCGGCAGCAGCGGGGCGGCATCCATGATGGCGTGGTCGATGACAATCTCACGGCGCTCAAGCACACGTGAAAGAATCTTTCCGCCCAGCGACAAACCATAAGCACAATCCAAGTGACCTCCCAGGTTCTCCTGGACGTATTTGATGATTTTCCCGGCCTGGTCGTCAACCGAAGTGTAATTCGATTCCTTCCCTAGCAGGAAGCCCTCGACTCCGACCGTAAGGATGTTGAACCGGTCTTTAAGGATATCGATCAGCGGAAGGAATATCTCATAGGATACCCCCAGTCCTGGAATCAGAAGCAGGCTGGGCTTCGTTTTGTCTCCGTAATTATTGAAAGTCATTTCCTGATTTATTTTTTATTATCCCATGAGATACTTCCCCACTCTCGGGATTCTTTGCAGAAGCAGGGCGAGGATGCTCACGCAAAGGAAGGAGCAGACGGCCGTGCCCACAATCTGCACCGGTGTGGTCCAGACACCGAGGGCGCCTGTCTCTCCGAGACCTAAAGTGCTGCGGAACCAGCCGGAAACGGCCGCGAGAACCACCATATGCATCAGATACATCCCGTAACTGGCTTCAGAGACGGGAAGCAGGACTTTTTCGTAGAATGCTCCTGCGCCGTTTATCCTCCGGAAGAACAGTATGAGTCCGATGGTCATCAGGGCTACGCCGGTGGTGTCGAAGAACCAGGTGGTCTCCCAGTCCACCGCCATCGTCAAGTCTCCTGCGGCAGGGAAGGTGCCGACGGCAAAGACGCGGCGAAGGAAGCCGAAGAAACAGATAGCAAAGCCTGCCAGGTAGCAGGGAACACCTATGGTCAGGGCCTTCCGAGTAGACATTTCACCCACGAAACGCCTGAAATAGAGTCCGATGAGCAGATAGCCGATCATTCCGCTCACATAGTAGAAAGCGCCCGTATTGTTCCAGCTGGCCTCTCCCCAGAGCGGGTATGGCGCCTGGCGTGGAATGCCGGTGGGACCATAGACAAGGGTCACGCCGCCTGAGAGCCATTCGCGCAGGATGGGAATCAGGGTTGTGAAAAGCCAGATGCCGATATAGACTTGCAGTTCTTTCTTCGTGACTTTCTCCGCCCACGGCGAGAGCAACGGCATCACGAGATAGAGGCCGATGAGCATATAGACGAACCAGAGGTGGCCGGCGGCGTAGTTGAAGTTCAGCAGCAGGTCTTTGAGGTTCTGCACGGGCTCCCCCCACCAGAGGGCATAGAAGATGGACCATATTGCGAACGGGACCAGCACCCGCACCGCACGGCGGCGGAAGAACTCGCCGGTGCTGTAATGCAGCGGGAACTGGAGATAGCTGGAGGCTACGACAAAAAGCGGCACACAACAACGTGCAAGGCAGTCGAAGATGCCGGCCCAGAAGGCATCGGCCCGGGTGAGGATAAGGGCGCCGTCGCCGCCGAGGTAAAAAGGCTCGGTGCTATGGACGAGCATCACCATGAAGCAGGCGGAGACACGCAGCCAGTCAATCCATATTTCGCGGGAGGTGGACATCGAGGTAGAGTTTTATAATTTTTGTTTTACGAACCAAATCTACGAAATTTCCGCAGGTGTTGAAAGTCATTTCTTCAAAGTTATAAATCGGCCTGTACGCTTTTTATATTCAAGGTATTCTTCCCCGAAATCGGCCTCAAGACGCTTCTCTTCAGAGTGCACCTGAAGCATCATCAGCCCGGCCACGGCGGCAAAAACAAGAAGCGCCCACCAGGTCCAAAGGGCAACGACAATGCCGGCATAATAAAGATAGGTTCCTGACAGCATTGGATTCCTTGACAGCTTATAGGGCCCGTCCGTCATCAGGTGCCTGGTCCTCGGTGCCACCTCGTGTCCCATCGCATCAAAAGGATTGCCTTTCCCGACGCGTTTCATATAAACGATACTCCACACGCTGAGCGAGAGCCCGGCAAGGGCAATCAGGGCCGATAAATACAAACGACCCACGGGAATATCCGCAAGTGCAGGCATCGCGGAAACCAGCCACATCAAGGCCGGAATCCCTGCGATAAAAATGGCAAAGCCAAGAAAGTATCCAAGAACATGTTTCATCTTAACTAGATTGAATGACTATCAAAGTTAATGCTTTTTCCTGAATCTTCCCTGAACAGGAGGCCGAAGAGCACATTCGGATTACAATTTGAAATTGCTAAAACCCGACGCCCAGATGCAAGCCTACCGTGTTTGTCGAGATTGTGGGGCCTAGGAACAACTGCATGCTCTTCCAGAAACGGAATCGGATACCAGGCTGCCATGTGGCAGCGAATTCCACGTCACCGGGAGTCTCTTCAATTTGCTGAATCTTTTCATCGGTTTGGGGATTGTACCGGTACTTGCCATCCACCTTGTAAATATACCCTGCACCTATGGCAAGATCGCTGTATAAAGCTACTATGTTCCGATTCCCAATGTGAAAGTATCTGCGAAGGTACAATCCTGCCGATACGGAGTAAATCCTTCCAGGAGCAGCGTCAATATATGACTTTCCCTGCCAGACCATTAAGCCGAGTGTCCGTTTGTCATCTATTCTTACACCTCCCGTAATGGCGGGCCCCTCGGTTACAAACCCGGCATACACACGAGCTGTAAACTCCGGGCTCCATTTCTTCCTTCCCTCCTGCGAAAAGGTGTCTTTGTCTGACAATGTCTGGGCTTTTAAAGGGAACATGGCACTGATTAATAGTGCTGTTATTAGTATTTTTTCTCTCATAGCGTTAATTAAATCCAGTTGCCGATAAAATCTTGCATAATCAACATTCACTAATCTTGCTTAATCAGCATTCACTAATAGAGTGTCAGATAGTTATCAAAAAAAAATCGTAAGTTTGTAAACTCTAATTGATGACATGAAAAAGATACTCTTTGCATTCGCATTGCTCCTAGTTGCAGCGGGCGTACAGGCCCAGAAAACACATCCGGATATTTCGTCATTGCTTGTGAAGGCCACCATCGATCCATCGGCGGTCAAGGGACCTGTCAAGCCTATGAACGCCGTAAACAACGGGCCTAACCCCGAAGACGACCCGCAGCAGATGGAGGATTTCCGCATTTTGAATATCCCGTTCTGCCGGACCCACGATTCAACCGTAGATGATTATTACGGCTATCATCTGGTGGACATTTCTGAGGTTTTTCCGGATTTCGGCAAGGATCCCGACAAGGAATCCTCCTATGATTTCCGCGAAACCGATGCCTTTATCAAGACATTGCTGGATTCCGGCGCAAAGGTGATGTACAGGCTGGGCCAGTCCATCGAAACCCACACGGCGGCTAAATACAACATCTATCCGCCAAAGGATTACAGGAAATGGGCCAGGATCTGCGAGCATGTGATAATGCACTACAACGAAGGCTGGGCGAAGGGTTTCCATTACGACATCCGCTACTGGGAGATATGGAACGAGGCCGATCTGGACCAGAGTTCGGACCGATGGAAGACCGACCCCCGCACCTGGAGCGGCCCACTGGAAGAGTTCTTCAAGTTCTACGAAGTTGCTGCGAAACACCTGAAAAAGCGTTTCCCGGATCTGAAGATAGGCGGCCCCTCATTTTGCAGGATCCTGCATGACAAGACGTATCTGTATTTCCCGGAGTTCTTCAAATACATGCATGCCCACAATGTCCCTATCGACTTCATCTCCTGGCATAAATACGATGTCGAGCCTTCGTTATATGTGAAGGAAGCCTATATGCTCAGGGAATGGATGAAGGAATATGGGTATGAAGATGCCGAACTCTTCCTGACCGAGTGGAATTACTGGCAACTGAAAAAGCGCAGTGCCGAATCTTCATACGAATACTACAACTTTGAAACCCGCCTCAACATCAAGGGGGCTGCCTTCGTGGGGGCAGTCATGTGCGCGATGCAAGATGCTCCGGTGGATATGCTGATGTATTATGATTTCCGAGTAAACGTGGATTCCTTCTGCGGTTTCTACGATCCCCAGACACGGAAACATATGCCTACGTACTATGTGTTCTACGCCTGGAACAAACTCCGCGGGAATCAGTGCGAATGCACCCTGGAAGGCGGCGAGGGGGACATCTATTCTGTGGCAGCTGTCAAGGACGGCAAAACCACGCTCATGCTGACCCGTTACAACGGAGACAACAATGCCTGCAACATCGCGACGGTAAACATCTCGGTCAAGGGATACAGTCCGGGCGAGGTGGTATACTGCCACCTTACCGACGATCGGCACAATTATACCGAGATTCCTCTCTTCCCTGCCGAAGACGGAACCGTGAGCGTCAAATTATGCAATAATTCAATCGCACTCATAGAATTCCCGTACGCTTCACGGAAGTGCCTCACGTATGAGCAATTCGGAGCCAAGGGAGATGGCGTCACCGACGACCTCCCCGCCATCATTGCGACCCACGCGGCCGCCAATGAGAAGGGACTCCCTGTCAGGGCCGCCGACGGAAAGACTTATTACATAGGCAACACGGCCGGGACAGCCGTAATCCGCACCGATGTCGACTTCGGTACCGCCAAGTTCATAATCGACGATAGCCGTGTCAGCCTCGAAGACCGCGAGAACTATATCTTCCGGGTTGAATCCTCTCTCGAGCCCTTTGCCATCGATGGAATCGGAAGCCTGAAGCGGAGCCAGACCAACATAGGCAAGACCCTCCCCTGCCGCAGCCTGGTCGAAGTGGTCAACGACCATCATAAAGTGTACATCCGACTCGGCGCTAACCAGAATAGCGGCGTCAGCCAGAAAGAATTCTTCATCGTCGATGGCGACGGCAACATCGAACCCTCCTCTTCGCTTATCTGGGATTACGACGAAATCACCCGGATGACTGCCCACCCCATTGACGGTAAGCTCCTGACAATCAAGGGAGGCATTTTTACCACCATCGCCAACCAGGCCCCTTCCAAGTACACCTACTACGGCCGCGGAATAGCCGTCGAGAGGTCCAACGTCAGGATTGAGGGCATATCCCACTATATCGAAGGAGAACTCGACCACGGCGCCCCGTACGACGGCTTCCTGTCATTGGACACTGCCGCCGACATCGTGGTCAGTGACTGCCTCCTGACAGCACACAAGACTTACAGGACCATAGGATCGGCCGGCGTGGGCGTCAGTATGGGAACATACGACATCTCCGCCCATGGCTGCGTGGGCGTCAGATGGGAGAACTGCACACAGACCACCGATATAAACGATACGCAATACTGGGGGATCTTCGTCTCCAACTTCTGCAAGGCCCTCACCCTGGACCGCTGCGTCTTTTCCCGCTTTGATGCCCACCAAGGGGTGAGGGACGTCACCCTTACGGGCTGCGAGTTCGGGCACACGGGCGTCAACGTCGTAGGTTCCGGCACATTGCGGATCGAAAACTGCGTCATCCACCGCAAGTCCCTAGTCGCCCTCAGAGGCGATTATGGCAGTTCCTGGGAAGGCGAACTCATCGCCAGGAACTGCAAGCTCATCGTTCCCGAAAAGGCCAAAAGCGTATCAGTGCTGAGCGGATCCAATGCCGGGAAGCACGACTTCGGTTACACTTGCTATCTCCCGGAAAGGATAGATATCCAGAATCTTGTAATAGACGACAGCCGCGTCAGCGACAAGGACTACAAGGGTCCCATGATTTTCGGAAAATTCAAGCGCAATATCGACGAAGAGGGACTTCTCCCCTATATCGCTAAGGGAGTCATCAACATCTGTAACGTTGAAGTAGCCAGCGGCAAGAATCTCGGAGTAAGCCTCGAGCCTGAGATGTTCCGAGATTACACTATAACGCGATAGTTATTTCAACAGCGCGCTGCAAATCCACATGATGACCATTTGCCCGTGAGGGTCACCGTTGGAGCGGGGACGGTCCATATACCACTCGCGGCTGTTCCGGCGATCGGTCCCGATGCAGACATCTGCAAGATTGGCATGTTCATCCAGTTTCCCGCACAAGGATACCCAGGCCTTACGTGCGGCAGCGCCGTATGTGGCCTCTTCCAGCCAGCCTTGGCGCACACCTTCGATAAAAGCATAGGCGAACATGGCCGAGCCGGAAGTCTCATCCCAAAACTCCGGATCATCGATGACCTGGCCCCACATGCCGTTCTCGCGCTGGTATTTAAGAAGGGTCGGCATCATCTTCATATATGCTTCCATCAGCGGAGCACGATACTCGCTATCTTCGGAGAGATAAGACAGAATCATAGGCAGACCTGCAGCCATCCAGCCATTTCCACGTCCCCAGAAAAAGGGAACGTCGGCGGCATGGTAGAATAGGCCGTTGTCGCGCTGGAGCGTGTCCATATACATTTTCATCTCGCGGGCCGCACGGTCGATATACTTGCGGTCGCCAGTGGCCCGGTAAGCCTGGGTCTGGAGGACCGTTATCATGTACATGTCATCGATCCACAAGCGGGTCTGGGGAGAATAACCGTTTGCAAGGAATTCCCGCTGACCCTCGATAGGGTAATTGCCATTGCCACCCACCTTCTTGCCGGGTTCCCCTGTCGGATCTTCCCACTGATGATCGGCATATCGAAGGCCCAATTCCAATGCCCGCTTGTCGCCATTAATCAGATATATCTCCAGAGGAATGGCTCCGAAGATGGAGAAATCCACATGATTATCGCGATTACGCTTCGACGCTCTCTCTCCATAGAACGGCTCAAAGAAATCGATCAACCGATTCTCCAGCTTCTTGTTATGGGAACGGTGGGCAAACTCGAGGGCGTTAACCCAAAGGCTTACCACGGAATAATTCATTTCCTTGCCACGGCCGTAGTTATAGGGTGCCTGATAACCCGGAAGATTATTTCCATAGTCCAGCGGATCGGAGGCGAGGAGCTGCTCTGCAACGCGATTTCCGATGGTTTCAATACTGATTTCTTCGGGAAGGTCTTTAAAACTGTCGAGGGCGACTTGAGTTCCACAGGAAGCGCATAGCATCGCCACTGCCAGGATGCCAATCTTAAATTTCATGATCAAAAGTAAATAACAAAAAACAAATGTGCGATTACAACGTACAAAGGTAATCATTATTCTCTTGTCTTACTAGGACTTAACAGGTATTTGGTCACCTTTTGAGTTGCTTTCATTGCTTTTGAGCCGATAAATGCCTACATTTGCGGCCAATCTATGAGACGTTTACCGACACTTACACTATCTCTCCTGCCGTTCCTCTTCCTTGCCTGTACCCGGACGCCGGCCCCCGTCGGCCCGGTGCCTACCGAGTCGCAGCTGGAATGGCAAAAGATGGAGATGAACCTCTTTGTCCACTTCGGTCCCAATACTTTCAGCGGCTTGGAATGGGGGCTCGGGACTGAAGCGGAGGACCTTTTCAACCCTTCCGACCTGGATTGCCGCCAGTGGGCCGACATAGCCCGCAGGGCCGGGATAAAGGGGCTCATCCTGACGGCGAAGCACCACGACGGCTTCAGCCTCTGGCCCAATCCCGTAAGCAATCATACGGTACGTGAGAGCCGCTGGCGCGACGGGAAGGGAGATGTCCTTCTCGAGCTCTCGGAGGCCTGCGCCGAGGCGGGGCTGAAGATGGGAGTATACATCTCCCCCTGGGACAGGAACGATCCTGCATACGGAACGCCGGAGTATAATGAGAAATACGCCGAAGCCCTCCGCAGCGTCCATGGCGGCCGGTACGGAGTGCTTTTCGAGCATTGGTTCGACGGTGCCTGCGGAGAAGGCCCGAGCGGCAAGGTTCAGAAGTACGACTGGCCGCTCTTCCACGAGAGTGTCCTCAGCCTTAACCCGGGGGCCGTCCTTTTCAGCGACGTCGGTCCCGGATGCCGCTGGGTAGGGAACGAACGCGGTTTTGCAGGGGAGACCAACTGGTGCACCCTGAATGCCGACGGCTATACCCCCGGTGCGGGTGCGCCCCCCACAAAAAGACTCCGCCAGGGCGATGAGGACGGGCGGTACTGGATACCCGCAGAGGCGGACGTGTCCATCCGTCCCGGCTGGTTCTGGAGAGAGAGCGAGAACGATAAGGTCAAGAGCGTGGATGAACTGATGGATATCTACTTCGGCAGCGTGGGGAGGAACGCCGTCCTCCTTCTCAATGTCCCTCCGGACACCACGGGCCAATTCCATCCGGCAGACTCGGCAAGGCTGATGGAGTTCCGTGAGCGCCGGGACCGTATCTTCGGGAAGAACCTCGCAGAGGGTGCGCGCGTGAAGACATCCTCCTCGTTCAGCCTCCGTTGCCGCGGAAAGAATATGCTGGACAGCCGCTATGACCGCTTCTGGGCAGCGGCCGAGAAGGATACAAGCGCAACCTTCGAACTGGAACTCCCCAAGGATCGCCTCTTCAGCATCGTGGAACTCAAGGAATACATTCCCCTGGGACAGCGGATACGGTCATTCGCCGTGGATGTCCCCGGCGAAAACGGGGAGTGGAGCACCGTGGCCGAAGGGACTACCGTGGGATACAGGCGGCTCCTCAGGATCCCTCCCGTAAGTGGGCGCCGCATCCGTGTCCGTATCCTCTCCTCGAAGTCGAGCCCCATCCTCTGCGGCGTCGGACTTTACTATGAGGATAGGTAATTCCGGTCTAAAATAAGTACATTTGAGCCGTGGAATACCTGTCCAAGCAGCGATACGACGAGCTTGCAGCCGAGCTGAAGCACCTTATAAACGAGGTTTATCCCAAGATAAAGGATGACCTCGCGGAGGCCAGTGCCCAGGGGGACCGGAGCGATAATGCGGGATACCGTGAAGCACGGCGGAATCAGGCGAAGACCATCAGCCGCATCCGTTTCTTGCAGAAGATCCTGGAGAATTCACGCATCATCAACACCGACGGCCTCCCCAAAGACAGGGTCAGCCTTCTGAGCCGGGTAGGTTTTACGAACCTCTCTACAAATACCCATATGGAATTCGAGATTGTCAGTCCCCACGAGATGGATCTCGAGGCCGGAAAGATCTCGTTGAAATCCCCCATCGGTGCCGCACTGATGGGAAAGAAGGTCGGCGAAATCGCAGAAGCGCAGGTTCCTTCCGGAATACTGCGCCTGAGAATCGATAGTATTACTGGCGCATGTTGAAGTAGGTGTAGTCAATCGAGCCGGAGCCGGAGCCGGAGATGGAACATGCGTCGCATAAGGTTGAAACCCGGTAAAGATTTCCGAACTGCAGCTGGACCGAAGCACCATTCAAGGTCACGTCCTTGCCATCGAACATTTCTTTCCATTTTTTCATGTGCTCGGAAATGTGTATACGGCCGGATTGGCGCGCTGTTTTGCGTAAGGCGTACAAAAAAACGAAGGTCCCACGGCCTAAGGCAGTATATACGTCTTTTCCCAAGTTCAAATAAACCGTGTAAGTCTCACCATCAAGCGAATACTCGCCAAACTTAGTACCCAATGTTGTAGCGAGACCGTTACCCCACCAGTCATCGAATATACAAGATTCATAGATTAATCCGGCAGACCGCACGTAAACACCTATTCCCCCTGTTGACGCAGACCCCGACCTGGAGTATTTATAATCTAAAACGTACTTCTTGGTTGCAGGATCGACGCCCGGTCCGCTGGTTCCATAGTCGAAACCCATGTAAGCATCAAAACATTTGACGTTGTTCCAACTTGCCGAGAATGTGCCGTTGTCGTAATAAACAAATGAATGATTGCTGTTTTCAGTCCAGCACTCGTATGTATATTCCGTACCACCTACGGTAGCGACTTGATTTGAGTTGACGACATGTCCCGACCCTACGTGACCCATAGAATCCCAGTCGATAACCTTATCGACTACGGTAACCCGGCAAGTATCCGCCAGTTCGCCGGACTTGACGATTATATCGGCATAGCCAGGGAGAATGCCGGTCACAATGCCGTCGGCAACTTGAGCGACACTCTGGTCCGAACTCTCCCAGCTAAGAGTCTGCCCGGTGGCATCCAAAGGAGAGAAAGTGGCGCAGAGTTCTTCCTGCGCTTCTTCTTCAAGGGTCATTGTATTCATGTTCAAAGAGATGGCAGTAGCTACGACCTCCTTCTTCTTGGTCCCACCTTTATCTGCCTTCCTACAAGAAAACACGGTCAATACTATAGCTATTGCCCCGAAAACCGCAAGACTGTTCTTGCAAAAACCATAAAAACTTTTCATTACGTAATCCCCTAAGTGACTTGCAAATATATGACTTAAATTTTGTTTTAACAACGACATCCCCAACCTGCCCATCCGCCGCGCCTTCTCGCCCGTCATGCCCGACTGTTTTTCGTCATGCCCGACCGTCTTTTCCGTCATGCCCGGCCCCGACCGGGCATCTGGCACGCCCACCGCTGCGCTTTCCCGCGCAGGGGTGGGCGGGTGTAGGCTTTAGAGCGGCTTTTGTTCTCTGATTCCCCTTCCCCCGTTCCCTTGCGGCTGCGAGCAACAGTCGGGCGCGAGGAGGGCCTTCCCCCAGAGCCCCCCGCAGCGCCCGAACTGTAGCCGGCGGGCTTGCCTCGACCGCCGGCGGTGCCGCAGAACTCGCCCGCCATGCAGCACTTAATCCTTTGATTACCAACACTTTCCCAGAAAGAGAATCACCTATCTATCAATCACTTGGCTGCTGCACGATAATTGCCATTTTTTGCGCCGGCATAAACTCCTAGGTGTTCCCGGTCTGCCAAAAACTTGCAGACTAGGAACAAAAACAGCCTTTTTTGTTCCCGGTCCCCCCTCCCCATGACAGACCGGGAACACTCACCCCTTCTCCGTGGCAGACCGGAATCACCCACTACCCATCCACAGCGTTTCAGTGGGCAAGGTCTAATTTCGTGGTGGGGACCTTGCACATCAGAGTGCGTTCTGCGCGGAGTCCGTGCCCAAAAACAACCATTCCTGGGCACGAATGGGGTTTGCGGAAAGCTCCGTGACCAAAACAAGGGTTTTTTGGGCACAAATGGAGTGCGACCTGTGGGCAACGCTGCCGGTCGAGGCAGGACCGGGCTTTCAGCCCAGCGATCAGATTCCTCGGCTCGCTGCGCTCGCTCGGAATGACAAAAAAGTATTTGGGGTCGGGCATGACAAGGGGGTCGGGCATGACAAGGGGGTCGGGCATCTTCCCCAACATGGCGCCGCGCCCCGTGCTGGGCAACTAGTTAAACATCAGCACATTATGCAATCAAGGCTGTTCGAAATCGAACAGCCTTGATTGCATAACACCCTCGGCACCGACGGCAAGCATTGGACTTTGGCCGGATACTAACAGTTAACCTTCACAAGACCCGATTGAACGGCCTGGGCTACGCATTCGACGATAGTGTCCAGGCCGAACTTTCCCTTGATTCGCTCTTTATAGCTATCTATCGTGGTGGTTGCCACGCCCATGGCAGCCGCTATCTGTGCATTGCTGTAGCCGGAAGTAACCATCTGTAAAACCTCAAGCTCCTTCGGCGAAAGGGCCTGCGGCCTGCGCGAACGCAGATTATCCTCGCCGCCGAAAAGTCGGGTTATCTCACTTTCCGGCAAGGTCTCGCCAAAAAACAGGCAATCCCCGGCAAAAGCCTTCTGCACCGACGAAGCGATCTCCGAAGCCGACGAATCCTTGGCAAGATATCCCTTCGCCCCATATGTAAACGACTGTATGATGTAGGCAGGAGTCTTGTCGTTCGACAGCACCAGGGCAGCCACGTGTGGGAATGCCTCCCTGAGGATACCGAGCAAGGTAAGCCCGTCCGCCTGCTGCTCGAGGGTAATGTCCACGATTGCCACATCCACCTCCGGATGGGTGTTCAGATAAGCCACTGCAGCACCCAGGGAGGCCACGTTAGCCACCACTTCCAATTCTTTATATGCCTTGAGGGCCATCACAAGGCCCATCGCAAATACGGAGGAATCCTCCACAAGAAGAACCTTTATCATTTCAGGTGAATTGTTACTTCGCAGCCTCCTTCGGGGAGGTTCCGGGCGGAAAGCGTCCCGCCTAGTTTTTCCAAAAGTTCGCGTGTTATCGTAAGTCCCAGATGCCCGGGGCGGGACAGCGAACGCAGCATATCCTCTTCCATTCCGGGACCACGGTCAGATATTACTATCCTCTCGGGCGATGCACTCAGCCGCACCGATTCCTCTTCGGGAGAGAAGCGGATGGCGTTGTCCAGCAGGTTTCTTATGCAGGTGCTTAGCATGTTGGGGTCGGTGACTATGGTGAGGCCTTCCGGCACATCGGCAACCACCTTCCTCGTGCCCACGGCCTCGCGGACCACATCTTCCACGAACACTTCCCGCAGCACGGGCCGCAGCATCTCCTTCTGCGCCAGCGACCACATCAACAGATTCTCCAGAAGGTCGGAGGTATGTTCGGCCGCGGCACCTATCATTCCTACGCCCTCGCGCAACTGGTCGTCGGGGGCATCCTTCAGGGCCGTGGCCAGCATCTTCATTCCCGAAACAGGATTGCGCAGGTCGTGGGAGATGATGCCGAAGAAGCGGTTGCGGGTATCGAGTTCTTCCTGCAGCACCATGGTCCGCTGGCGGTTCTCCCTGTAGCGGATGAACAGCCAGGCAGCTCCGCCCAGAAGCAGCAGATAGAGAACTATGAAGGGCCAGCGCAGCAGCATCGGCGGATGTATGCGGAAGCTCTGCGCGAGGGGTTCTTCCTGCCAGCGGCCGAAAATGTCGGTGCACTGGATTTCCAGGGTGTATCTGCCGGGGATGAGGGAGTTGTAGCGGCCCTGCAGCTGGGGATAGTCTGCCGGAATCCAGTCGGAGTTGCTGCCGGAAAGGCGGTAGCGGTATTTCAGCAGGGGTGCGAGCGGCATGTTCCGGGATGAGAAGCTGAATTGCAGGGTGGGGCCGGTGATGGAGAGGTCGGATAGGATCAGGGATTCTTGGCTGCGCCCGGAGTGACAGAGGGCGAGGAGGGAGTCGGGGTGGAAGATGGCGGCGCCGGAGGCCCCTCCGAAGGCTAGGGAGCCGTCGGCGAGGGTGCAGGAGACGCGTTCACCGTAGATGTCGGAGGGCATGCCAAGGCCTTTGCCGATGCGGCCGACGGTGCCGTCGGGTTCGATGAAGTAGAGGCCTTCTTCGGTTCCGGCCCAGAGGCGGCCGGCGGTGTCGGTTTCGACGGACAGCACCAGCATGCCGGGAAGGTAAGATTTACCGGGTGTCCAGAGCCCGGCGCGGGTAGCAGCCCACACGGTGCCGTCGGGCGTCATGCACAGGTCGGTCACATAATCGTCGGGGATGGAGGAATTCCCGCGATAGTACTTGGTAACCAGGCCAGTACGCCCGTCAATAACATTCAGGCCCGCCTCCGTAGTGCCGAACACCAAATTACCGGAGGCATCCTCGATCACACGGGTACCCAGCCTGGAACTCAGATAAATGGTGGAATCTTTTTCGGGGGATGGATACCAGAAGGGACTGAGCCACTGCGGAGGAAGGGTCTTGCCAGTGCGGCGGTCCCATTCATTGAGGCCGACGCCCTCCCAGGTCACTACCCAGAAACGCCCGCGGCTATCTTCCAGGAAATCCGATATCCAGTTTGAGGTCCGGCGGTCGCCCCAGGCGGCTATGCTCTGCTCCTCGGGAATCGGGCCGCTCACGATGCCCTTGGTCATCTTCCCGTTCTTATAGATTTCGAAGCCGGTGTTGTTCCAGAGCCCCTTGTACACCGTTCCGGCACGGTCTTCATAGAGGCACGAGGCCCTTTCTTCCGACGTCCCTATCCACATCTTTCCGTCGCCTGATTGCAGCAGGGCCGTCACATTATCGGTAGATATGGTATGCACCATCTGCAGGGCCGGGCAGAGCACGGAAAGACCGTCGTCGCCACCGACCCAGATATTCCCCTGGGCATCCTCGAAGATGCAATAGAGTTCGGTAGATGGAGTTTTAAGGACCTGCGTCCGCTCCGGATGGTCCATATCTACCAGACCGACCCCGTATGATCCGGCTGCCCACAGGCGGCCTAGGTGGTCGGTCAGCAGGCGTGCGTGGGGAATGGGAAGGCGGTGGCGGCTGATGATACTGTCGCCATCGATGACTTCCAGAAGCGAAGGATGGTCGTCGAAGCCATAAAGGACTCCGCCGGCCTCGGCATAGCTGCCGGAGCAGTGGCCATCCTTCCCGAAAGGATACTCGACCTTGGGATGTTCCCTGTCGGCTACATACTGGGTATGGACTATCCGGCCGCCCAACCAGATCTTGCCGTCGGAGGTCTCATATATCTGAAAGTAGGGATAATCTCCCTCGTGATAGCGCTTGCCGTAGTCGGTACGCGCTATTTCCTTAATACCCCCATCGTAGCACAGTTTGAGCAGCAGGGTGTCCCCTACGGTGGCCCATACAAAACCGTCGGAATCCGCCAGCAGGGCGCGTATACGGCCGACTTTCAGGCCGTCGCCGGCAGGATGCCCGGCAAAGACCCCATCTTCCGTACCCACCCACAGGCGATTGTCTTTATCGACCGCAAGGGCGTTCACGCGCCCGTATTCCTTCCAGACATTGAAGCGGGTGCCGTCGAAGCGGCAAAGGCCATTGCGCGTGCCCACCCAAAGGAAACCGTCGGCATCCTGGGTTATGGCATACACGCTGTTGGAGGGCAGACCTTCCGCACTGCCATAATTCACGAAACGCCCCTCCATGGCGCCAAGGCTCCACGGAAGCAGCAAGAAGAATATGACAAGGAAACGCCTCATCTTTTACAAAGATAGAGATTATTATTTTTTACGATTTTCGTAAATTATTTTATGTTTTTCGTAAAATTGGCATTATCTTTGTCTTCGAGTCCGATCATAACAAAAACAGAAACGATATGAAAACTAAAACTCTCAAGACCATCAAATGGCTCTCGGTTGCAATCCTCTTGCTTGCAACGGTATTCATTTTATTCGACCTTGTAGGCCTTGCGAACAAACTGTGGCTCGCAAGCGAGGGGAACCGCATCGTCTGGATGCCCGACCATAAAGCCTGGCAGGTATTCATCCTGGCCGGGCGCGTAGTAACCGACATCCTGCTTTATGTATTCCTCTTCTGTTTCCTCGTAAAGACGGACAAGGCGATGAAGAGCGGCGTCATCTTCCCCAAAGCCAACATTTCCGTAATCCGTTGGGCGGCGCTAACCACCATACTCTCCACCTTCGTGCAGTCCAACTACCAAGGCGTGCTGGAAGGCGACCCGGTCTCGGTCCTCGAATCCAACACATTCATAGTACCTCTGTCCATCTTCCTGTTCGCAGGGCTCTATAAGATGGCTTATCTTTCCGCAAAAGACAGCAACCTTGCCATATGATTACCGTAAATCTCGATAAAATGCTCATGGAGCGCCACATGAAGCTCTCGGACCTCTCCGAAAAGATAGGCATATCCATGACCAACCTTTCGCTGCTCAAGACAGGCAAAGGGCGCGCAATACGCTTCACCACACTGAACAAACTCTGCAAGGTCCTGGATTGCCTCCCCGGCGACATCCTGGATTACCAGCCGGATCCCGAAGGCATGGAGATGGAGGAAGACATCTATGAAGATTAAGTTGTTGCTTGCCGCCCTGCTGCTGCCCTTGGCCCTTGGTGCGCAGCAGGTCGACACCACCATGTACTACGACCAGATTCCGGAACTTGTTTTCACGGGAAAGGCCACGAAAGAGAAGTATCTGCTGCGCAAAGGCGTCGCCGTATTGGCCGGGCAGGCCTTGGGAGGATTCACCTACCAGGACGGCAAGCTGAGTTCCATGGAATTCGGATCTACAGCCTCGACGGGAAAACCTTTCCGCGTGCAGGAAATCAGTTTCACCGTGGTCAGCAACGGAATCCCCGGCTGCAAAGGCAGGATAGGCATCTACCGTCTTGAAAAAGAGACCAAGATATACCGTAACGTGCTGCGTAAACCTCTACTCGTGGATATCCCGGTGCAGGAAAGCGCCAACGAGATAGTGATCCGCCCCGAAGAGACGATAGACCTGGAACCAGGGCGCTATTTCATCGCTTTCTCGATAGAAAGATACAGCCCGGACATATCGGAAGATACACCCGGACTATACTTCAAGTTCTACCATCACGACGGATACTATAGGGAGCCGCCCGCCGTCAAGCTCAAATATCTGCCCGTATCTATCGGGATCAGAGTCAAAGGGCTCAGTATATGATTTCCCAGCGTTCTACGTGGCCGCCTTCAAAAGCCTCGCCGGTGGTACCGTCGACCATATATCGGGTGATGTAGGAAATACGGCCGGAGGCATCCCTCTTGGTATCGACCACGTAGTACGTAGTGTTGCCGTATTCGCCGGTAGAGACTTCATTGTATTTGACGGGTATTTTCTTGACACCGACACCGCAGAGGCCCAGTATGGGCAATTCGTCACCGCTGAGGAAAAGGCCCATGACTATGTTCGCGTTCGCAGGAGCGTCGTTGGTCTCGTTGCCATATTCGATTTCAGCATGGGTGGTGCTCCACACGTCGTGGCGGACGATGAGGCCGCCCTCCCAGTTGTAGTTATAGGTATTATCCATGACGGTGTATTTGGTAATCTGGCGGTTGCCGTCATACTCGTAGGCCCTGTCGACCATACCGTCGGTATAGCTGAGGATGTCGTGATTGTCGTTGAATGTGCCGGATACGGTTTGGTTCTTCTCAGCAGGCACGAGGGTTTGCTTCTCCTCGTCGTACCATTTGATATCGACCGTGCCGGAAATCTTGTGGGTCTTCTCGTCCCACTTGATGTTATAGACCATCTCCGAATTCTGGATAAGGCCGGCAGGCTTGCCGTCCTCGGTCCAGGTGGTGCTGTTCCAGGCCTTTGCAACCACCTTGGTAAGCAGGCCGTTGGTGTAAGTAGGAGCGTACTCCTGGACGAAGTGCGGTTCGTCGTAAATAAGGTTGCTGAACTTGATGGACTTGACGGCAGTTACGTCGGAGCCACCCTGATTCTTTTCACAGGCTGCGAAGCAAAGCGCGAGGGCGGCTGCGGCGATGAATAAAAGCTTTTTCATAAGACCGATATTTTTAGCGTTTGAAGAACCAGCACTCGAGATTTACGATCGTGCCATAGGCCTCTTTCCCGTCGTCGGTAACTACGAACTTAAAGTTGTGGAAAGGAGCTCCGTTGTCGAGAGGATCGCCCTCTTCGTAATAATAGGGTGCACGGATCTCGAAGGTCTCTGGATTCATGTTGGGATGGTCATAGTCCCAGTTAGCCCATCTGTCGTCTTCGTAGGGCGGGCCTGATGCGCTCCAACCCCAGGAACCTCCCTCGCGGTAGATGCCCTGCCAGGTATTGGTAAAGTCATAGCTCACCTCGCCGTTATTGATAGCATAGGTGCCGTTGATATGGAATCCCCAGGCATGCACGTACATGTCCATTGTATTGCCTTTGACCATCAAGGTGAACCTGTAGTCGTTGTCAAGTGCCGTAATGTCCGAGGGCTTGACTCCGGAATGAGGGCAATCCCAACGACCGTCGCTGAGGGTAGCAGCGGGTATCTTGGCGCCTTTCTTATAATAGATCATGAAGGAGCGCCCTGCATAGGCCTTTACACCCATTTCCGATATCAGGACCAGCGCATTCTTCTTTGCGGCGAAAACTACGTCGTAGATTTCGGAGTCATCATTGAAAACGGCTGTCAGTTTGCCATTCTTGTAGCTCCACTGATAAACATCGGTTTCGCCTTCGCTCACTACGGTAACCTTACCGTTGTCGGAGAATGTGATTTCGGTACCTTCGGCATCGACCCAGGATGCGATGAAGTCTTTCTCCGAAGCTGACTTGTTGCCACCTCCATTGTCGCCTCCTTGTTTTTCACAGGCTGTCACGCCAAGGGCGAGGACAGTAAATAACACAATGATAATCTTTTTCATACAAGTTAGATTTGATTCAGTGCCAAAATTAACAATAAAGCCATTTAATAGTACAAATATATACTAACACTATGAATAAATGTCACTTACAATTCGACAAATCTCGATAATACAAACAAAACAAGCCGGCTTATGCCGGCCTGTTCCGCAATAAATGTTGCTATTCGCTCTTCAGCGAATCGACGGGATTTGCATGGGCGATACGCAAACTGTTAAGTATTACCACACCCAATACTATCAGCAGTACTATCAATGCCGCAGCCACGAAAAGCAGCGGACCCAGAATCACTTTTTCGGCAAATTGCTGCAACCATTTGCCTGCGGCGAAGTAGGCTCCGACGCACGCGAGGACTGCCATCACGGCACCGAGCTTAAGTATGTCCGATGCAAATATCACGAGGACATCCCTGGTCATGGCGCCGTTGATCTTACGTATGGCCATCTCTTTGCTGCGCCTCAGGCTTTCGTCGCGGATGAAACCTATCAGGCCGAGCAGGGCGATAAGCAAGCTGAATATCACGCCGAGAACCACGGTGTTGCGTATCTTCTTGCAATTATCGTAATCCGACCTGACCTGTTCTTCGTAGGAACGGATATCGACAGTCCACCCTTCAAGGGTCCTGGATACTGCATCCTGAACTGCCGGAAGGGCATCCGGGGACAGCTTGAACAGCACATATCTCATCCAGTATTCTTCGTTGTCGAGCTCGCCGTAGAACATCATCTGCGGACGGTCATCCCACTCCTGGAGGCTGCCTATCAAGTAGGATTCATATACTCCGGAGATGGTGAAAAGGCGGATGGTCTCCATGTCATTCCCATGACCGGTGACCCTCAGCACTTTGCCTACCGCACCGTCCGACCAGTCCTGGAACTCCGCCATCTTGGCCACGAACTTCCCGTCGACGGCCATTTCCGTGGAATCCTTGGGAGGGCGTCCTTCCACGAATCCTATTCCCATCAGCTTATAGAAGTTCTCGGTCGTAGAATAAATGTCAGCGCAATTGAAGAGTTCGCGATCCTCGTCCGGCAGGTAAACGTTGTCGCCGGGATTACCGGATATGGGCAGGTACGAGCTGAGGGCCACGTCCTTTACACCGGGTTTCGAGCGCAAGGCCTGCACCACGCGGGACTGGGCCTGATAGTCGCATCTGTCCATCTTGAAGTAGTACAGGTTTTCATAGTCATAGCCCATGTCACTGTCCAACATCTTGCCGTACTGCTTCCCGATGATGAGCATCATCGCGACCAGGAAAACGTTGATGAGCACCTGCACGCCCAGCAGGCCGAGTTTCCAGCGTCGGGAGTTCTCGGTGTAGTTCTTCAGGGCTTCGTACACGGGAATCCTCTGGTAGAGTTCCGCAGGAACGACTATCGATACCATCAGTATGAACAGCACCAGCGCAGCGATAGCCAACATGCTGGACCCCACGAGCAGCGTCCGGAACGGCACGCCGAACAAGTTCTCGATTATGCTGTGCCCGGCGAAGATTATCACTCCCGCGAGCGCCAGCGAAAGGAGTATATGTACGGATGCCTCCTTGGCAAGCATGACATAGATATCCTTAGCCTCGGCACCGTAGCACTTGCGCACGCCCACTTCCTTGGAACGCTTGACCATGGTGGAAACCACTATCAGAATATAATTCAGCAGGGAGATAAGTACAAGCAACGTGGCCACGATGGAGAGCAATATGATCTGTCCCCTGACCACAGGGTGGGAGGTATGCACCTTGCTGAAAGGGGTAAGATAGTATTTGATGTCCGAGCCGCTGGCCCTTATCAGGTCGAAAGGCTGATGGGCTTCCTGCATACTTTGGATGGCATCCTTCAGGCTGCGGGGGTCAACGCCCTCGTAGAGCTTCACGAAGCCCCTGTAGCGGTCGTTGCCCAGCCAGTTCTCGGTACTGCTCTTCGGGTAGGTGACCATGGACATGAGCATATCCGCCCTTATCGACCCATTATCGGGGAAATCCTCGAAAACACCTTCGATGGTCATCCTGAATACAGGCTCCTGCTCATTGGCGACCTGCATGCCGACCACGTCAAGGATATTGCCCTTGGGGCCGACGAGTTTTTCGGCAAAACTGCGGTTCACCATCAGGCAGCCCCATTTGGACAAGGCTTTCTTGGCATCGCCGGCAAGTATCGGGCGGTCGAACACCTTGAAAAAGCAGGTGTCCGCGCATACCAGACTGCCTTTGAGTTTATTGCCATCGGCATCCAGGAAGATATCGGAATTGAATGCCGGTGTGATACGGGTTCCGTACTCCACTCCGGCGATATCGGTCATGAACCCCACGGCAACAGCGCCGCTAACCTGGTCGTGATCCGATTCCTGGCCTTGCTGGGAGTACCAGGTCATAATCTGATAAGTCCTGTCGATATCCTTGTAGAAGCTGTCGAAACTAAGCTCGAAGAACACCTTGGCTACCAGCACTATGCCTACGGCCAGGCCGATCCCCAGGGAAAGGACTTTGATCAGCGTATCGTTTTTTCTTTTCATTTTCTATTCATCATGCCCGGCCGGACCGGGCATCTTTTAATCCTTTTTAAGTTCCATCGCCGGATTTGTCCGGGCGGCCTTGACAGTCTGCCAGAGCACGGTGGCGAAAGCAATGCATATCGATATCAGCGCAGCAACCACGAACACCCAGGCGTAGCCTTCGGTCCTGTAGGCGAAGCGCTGCAGATAAACTCCCGCGGCCCAGATGGCAAGCGGCAGGCCTATGGCACAGGCGATGAACACCATCATCATATAGTTCTTCACGGCCCTGAAGGTTTCCTTTCCGACAGACGAACCGAACACCTTCCTGATGGCGATTTCCTTGGTATTCTCGCCCGCGAAATAGGTGCTCATGGCCAGCAGCCCGAGCAGGGCGATGATTATGGAAAGCACCGCAAAGAGTTCCACCAGTCGGAGGGTCTTGCGCTCGGGGTCCAACTGCCTGCGTATCAGGTCGCGCAGGAAGCCCGAACTCCAGGGCTCATCTTCATAACCGGAAGTCTCCTTCTTGTATTCCCGGAATGCCTCGAGTATCTGTCTGCCATAGGCAGGATCCTCACCCACGGTGCTTATCAGCAGGTTGTGGGCAAAAAAGAGCTGGGTGGCAGGGGCCACTATCATTATCCCGTTGGGATTGTCCTTGCCGACCGATGCGGATTTCGTGGGGAAGTCCGCTATGACCCCGCCGATATAATCCGGCCTTGCCCCGTTCATCATTATCCTGCGGGGGAATACCGTAGAAGTATCGGAGCATTCCGCGGCATTGAAGGCCGACTCCGACATCCACATGGTATTATAGATAGGATGGCCGAAGTCCTGCTTGATTTCGAAGCCGAGCAGCCTGAAATACGTGGAATCGCCGAGGATGACGGGCATGTCCGTGCGGCTGTTGTCGTCGTCGCCGCCACCGATGCTCATTATCATCATTATCCTTCCGGGAAGTCCGCGGCCGATGCCGACACTGTTCACGAAGGGGAGTTGCTTGACCTTATCTTCCAGGAGGCTCATGTCGTCGTAGGTCATGGCCTGGAAGTCGACGTAGTAGAGGTTGTCGACGTTGGAGTGCATAGGGCGGTTCAGCATGTGGCGCATCTGCATCTCCATAACCAGCGACATCGCTATCAGGAACACCGTCAGCACGTTCTGCACGACGATGAATACGCGGCTGAGCACCATCTTGCTGCGGCGGCGGAGGTCGCCTTTGATGATGTCGATGGGTTCGTGCTGCGAAGCCGCCAGGGCCGGAAGGAGTCCGCATATAGTGCCGAGCACGAGCACGCCGGCCAGATATGCGGCGATGTATCCGGGGGTCATCATGAAGGTGATGCGCACGCCGGTGTATCCGATTCCCATGAAGGCGAGGTTCTTGTCGCCGGTGAACACAAGGTCGTTGACCATAGGTTCGAAGAGCTTGGCCAGCACCAGCGAGGCAGCGAAGCAGACGGCCGTGAATGCGATGGATTCTCCTATGTATTTGAGGAGGATGCTGCGGCGGTCGGCGCCCAGCAGGCGTCGGGTGGCCATCTCCTTGGCGCGTTTCCCCGTGAGGGCCAGGCTGAGGTTCACATAGTTGAAGATGGCGGACAGCAGCAGAAGCAGCACCACCACTATCAGCAGGCGGAGCATCTGCGCGTTGCCCGTGCGGGTGAAGCTGTTGCGGAACTGTTCGTCGAAGAAGACCTTGTCCATGCGTATGCATCCCCAAGCCTCCACCTTCTCCGCCGACCAGGACTCGTCGTAGTTCTTATGCAGCATGGCCATTATCTTGGCCTTCATGTCATCCCTGTCGGCATCTCTACGGACGCGGAACCAGGTGCTGTAGTTGCCTATGCTGTTGAACGCCTTGGAATCCTTCGCCCCGTAGCTGTTGCTGATGTGGGTTATGACATTGCAGTCCAGGAAGAAGTTCTGGTCGAAGTCGCGGAAGACGCCCTTGATGGTGCATTCCACGTCGTTCACCTTGATGCTACTGCCGATCAGGCTTTCTCCGCCTTTGGAGATGCTGCCGGCGAGGGATTCGCTTATCAGCACATCCGTCTTGCCAACGAAATCCTTCAGGCTGCCTTCCACCAGGGTATATTCCGGGAACACCTCGAAGAACTCCGCATCCGTCTCCATCCCCTGACCGGGATGGATGTCCTCTCCCGATTTGATGATCGGTTTCCAAAGCACGGACATATGCGTCACAGCCTCGACCTCGGGGATGTTCATCTCCATCTCTTCCTTGTCCCAGTAGGTCAGGCCAAGATAGTCGCCGCCGTGCAGGGCATATACGTTCTCCCATTCCGGAGCCTCGTGCGCGACCTGATACTGCTGCACGACATAGCTGCCTATCAGGATCACGAACGCCAGGCTCACAGCAAGCCCCATCGCCTCGATGGCGGTGTAGAGCTTGTTGCGGGACAGGAATTTAAGATAACTGTTCATTATCAGAGTTCATTCTTGACATCCGACACTATCTGGCCGTCGAACAGGTCGATAGTCCTCTGGGCCTGGGCAGCATCCTTCTGGGAGTGGGTTACCATCACGATGGTGGTGCCTTCCTGGTTGAGTTCGCGGAGCAGGTCCATGACCTCCTTGCCGTTCTTGGAATCGAGGTTACCGGTAGGCTCATCGGCGAGGATCAGCTTCGGGCCGGCGACCACCGCACGGGCGATGGCGACGCGCTGCTGCTGACCACCGGAGAGTTGCTGCGGGAAGTGCTGGGCGCGGTGGCTGATGGCCATGCGCTTCATGATTTCGGTGACCTTGGCCTTACGCTCGCTGGCGCTTATGTTCAGATAGCGCAGGGGGAGCTCGATGTTCTCGTAGACGTTGAGCTCGTCGATAAGGTTGAAGCTCTGGAACACGAATCCAATGTTACCCTTGCGGAAGGCCGTGCGGTCTTTCTCTTTGAGGCCACCCACCTCGGTGCCGAGGAGTTCGTAGGAGCCGCTGGTAGGATTGTCCAGCAGGCCGAGGATGTTGAGAAGCGTTGACTTGCCGCATCCCGAAGGGCCCATGATGGCGACGAACTCGCCGTCTTTGATTTCGAAAGATACGCCGTTGAGAGCGGTGGTTTCAATTTCTTCCGTACGGAAGATCTTGGTCAGATTGGTAACTTTGATCATAATGCTATTTATTCTAATTTTAATGATTCGACGGGATTGGCGTTGGCAGCCGTCCAGCTCTGGATGCTCACCACCACTATGGAAACGAGGGATATCAGCACGAAGGCTGAGAGGAATATCCACACGGGAACCGGGGCCTGATAGGCGAAGCCGGCACGCCACGAAATAATCACATAGTATGCTATCGGGGCGGCGATGAGAAAGCTCACGGCGGCCACGGTCAGGTATTTCTTGTTTATCATACGGAGTATTCCTCCCACGGTTGCACCGTTCACCCGGCGCACAGCTATCTCCTTGCGGAGGAACTGGGTCTCGAAGAACACCAGGCCGATGATGCCTATTATGGCTATGAGGAGGGCCACCAGGGAGGCGAGGGTGACAAGACGTCCCAGGGCCTTCTCGTTGCTGTAGTATTCCTCTATATATCCTTTGAGGGGTTTGACCGATATGTAGGAAGGATCGTCGATAGGTATGTTCTCCGTTATGTAGGAGGTGACGGCTTGGATATCCGCCCCGGGGGCGAGCTTGACGTACATTACCCTGAAATAGCGCCATGCCTGCTTCCCCCAGACCATGAACGCGAACGGGCCGACGGCGTGCTGCAAGGCCTTGAAATTGAAATCATCGACCACGCCTACAAGTTCTCCCGGTTCATTGGCGTGGGCCGGGAATTGCCCGCCTACGCGGAAATTGTCAGGATAGGCATCCATAAAAGTCTTGTTGACAACGAAGACGCCGCCCTCAGACTGATCATCGGATTTGGTGAAACCGCGCCCTTCGAGAATCTTGAAGCCGAAGAATTCCAGGAAATCCACATCCACGGGATATACCTCGAAAACTATCAATTCGCCCGCGTCGGTGTTTCCGCGGCTCCAGCTCATCCTGAGATCGGCTACCAGTTCGCAATCGGCGAAGGTGACATCCACTATGTCCGGATTCTTGAGCATGTTGCCCTCCACCACGTCCTGTTTCTTCCCCATCTCGGAAGTGCCCATCACCTGCAGCACCCTTTCCATATTGAAGCCCATATCCTTGTTTATCATATAGTCCGTCTGCACCCTCACATAGAAGGAGACGATTATGAAAAGGAAGGAAAGCACGAACTGCACCGAGACGAGCACGTTCCTTAGTACGCGGCCCCCGACGCTGGTGCCAAAACTCCCTTTGAGCACCAGGGCCGCGGGCTGGGAGGTGGAATATAAAGCCGGTGCCACGCCTGCGCCGACTGCTGTCAGGAGAGCGATCCCAAGCATCACCGACAGCAGGGGAATATTATCCGTCACGCTAAGGCTTCCGGACACGAACGATGCCAGCGAAGTGCCTGAGAACAGATAGAACAACAGTAATGAAAGGGCGAAGCCCGCGAGGGCCACGGCGCAGGCGTGCATCAGCTGACGGAGCACCAGCGAGCGGCGTCTTTCTCCCAGGACCTTGCGCGTATTGATGGTCTTGATGCGGAAGGGGATCTCCGCGAAAGCGAAGTTTATGAAGCTAATGACGGAGATGGCTATGAGCAGCAGGGCTATGGCTATCAGGGTATAGACCACTCCCCTGTTTGCGCAGACCACACCGGAGCGCGCATCGCGCTCGTAATGGGCCTCGTGCAATTGGGTGAGGCGGAACAGGTACTGGAACTTCGCCAGTTCCTCCTCCGAAGCCTCGGAGCCATATGCTTCTATCACCGCTTCGCGGACGAATGACCCATCGGGCTTGCCTGCTCCGTCCTTGACCTTGACGAAGCAGGAATAGGACCACTCGCCGGGGTTATCCATATTCTGATCGGCCAGATTGGAGAACATATCGCTGCAGAAAGTACAGTTCTTGGGCAGGTCACGATATACGCCCACTACGGTGAGGATGCCGCCATTGTCCGAGTTCACCATCTTTCCCACGGCGCTTTCGCTGCCGAAGAGCTTCTTGGCGGTGGACTCCGATATGATGGCATCTTGCCCGCCGACGAAGGACTTGGAAGATCCCTCGATGAATTCGAAGGGATAAATCCTGAACATTACCGTATCGATGGGCGTGATGCTGGTCGAGATCTTGGCCTCTTCCTTGCCTACAGGGAACACCTGGTTCGAAGCGCTCTGGCCTATCATTCCGACTGTGCCCATAGCCTCGATATCCGGGTTCTTGTAGCGTATCAGTTCGATAAGGGGGCGGGAGAGCATACTGGCGTACTTGCCGCGGTCGAACATATTATGTTCCAGGCGGTACACCTTTTCGCATCCCTTGAAATTGTCGTCGTAACGTACATCCCACAGCGCCTGCACCAGCAGTATGGACGCGGCCGCAAACGCAACCCCGAATCCCAGTATGTTGATAAGCGTAGAAACGCCTGTTTTTCTAAATAACTTCATTGTAATTGTCATTCTGAGCGCAGCGAAGAATCTAAATTCCATTCTGCAGCCAAATCTTTTCTGTCGGAATTAACTGAATCAATTAAAGCATCTTTCTTCCTCCTGACCCACCCCTTCAATTGTTTTTCTCTAGCTATAGCTTGTTCTATATCAGAGAATGATTCAAAGTATACAAGTTTTTTACAGTTGTACTTTTGGGTAAAACCTGGTATCAAACCGGATTTATGTTCAGATACTCTTCGTTCCAAGTCGTTAGTCACACCAATATAGATTGTTGTGTTATTCAGACTTGACATAATGTAAGTATAGTAGTTATTGTACATATTATCGCTTATTTAGATTCTTCGCTTCGCTCAGAATGACAGTGATCAGAATGACAGTGATCAGAATGACAGTTTAGAATACCAATACATCACTGTCGCCGTAGGTGTCGTAGCCGGAGGTGATGACCTGCTCGCCATCGGAAAGGCCCTCCAGGACTTCATAGTACTGAGGATTCTGGCGGCCGATACGGATCTCGCGCTTCACGGCCTTGGTACCCTCCTTATTCACCACATATATCCATTTGCCGCCAGTCTTCTGGTAGAAGGTTCCGCGGGGGATGATGACGGCCTCTTCGCTCTGCCCGAGCTGGAGGTTCAGGTAGTAGGTCTGACCTGCGCGGATGTTGTCCGGCTGCTCGCCGTCAAACTTGAACTCCGCCTTGAACTTGCCGTCGCGCACCTCGGGATAAACCTTGCGTATGACAGTGGAATAAGTCTCGCCCTGGCGCTCGAAAGTCGCCTCCAGCCCCGAAACGACGCGGTCGATGTAGTGCTCGTCGATCTGAGCCTCGACCTTGTAGGAGCCCACGGAATTTATCTGCCCGATCTTGGTACCGCTCGCGATGCTCTGGCCCAGAACCACATCCAGCAGGCCCAGCTCGCCATCGATGGGAGCCTTAACAATCAGGTTGCTCTTGCGCTTGCGTATCATCTGCATGTTAAGTTCCATATTCTCCAGGCTCTCCTCCATACGGTCGATCTGGGTACCGCGGTAAAGGCTGTCCTGCCTGGAACGCTCCGCCATCAGCTCGTACTTCTGCTTGGCAAGCAGATAATCTTCTTCTGCCTTCAGATAATCTTCCTTGGCAATGAGTTTGTCGTCGTAGAGAGCCTTCTGCTGCTCATAGGTACGGCGCAGGCGCTCGACCTGGGTACCGTACTCCAGCACATTCTGGCGCACGTCCAGTTTCTGCTGCTCCATCTGGATCTGTGTGTTGCGGAGGATGTTTTCCTTCTCGGCAAGCTCCGCCTCGGAGTTCAGGATGGACAGGTCGAGATTATCGTTTGCCAGCACGAGGATGGGATCCCCGGCCTTGACTGCAGAACCCTCCTCGATGAGGATCTTCTGCACCAGGCCGCCCTCCTGGGGGCTGAGCTGAATGGTGGTCATAGGCTGCACGCGGCCGCTGACGCGGATGTAGTCGTTGAACTCACCCTTCACGGCATTTGCCAGCATGATGGTATCTTTGTCCACCCTCAGTATCTTGTTATTGGGTTTGGTCACCAGATAGCCCACGAACACTGCAATGACAGCTCCTACCCACCATTTCAGGGCGTTCTTGGTAAACAGCACGCGCCAACCCGTCTTCTTTTCGATTATCTTGTCCATATCTATTGATTAACGTATTCTATTCCACTGTAATACTTCACCACCGCCTGCTTTATGAGATACTGGAAGTGGCTGTTCATCTCGTCGGCCTGCGAACGGAGATAGTTTCCGGTCGCGGTCTGGAACTCCAGAGGGGAGATGAGACCCTGCTCGAGTTTCTTGAGATTCAGCTGATAGGCCTCGGCCTGCACCTCCGACTTGCGCAGCGCCTGCAGATAGGCGGTCTCGCTGCCGTCGCGGTCCTGGATGGCACGGCGGACTTCGCTCTCCACCTCGCGGCGCTTCTGGTCCAGCTCGGCCGTGGCCTTGCGGAGGTCGTTACGCCTGCGGGATATCTCGGAGAACCTGTTCAGACGGTTCCAGATAGGGATGCTGATGGACAGCTGCACATATTCACCGCCGTTGTTGCGGAACTGATTGCGGAAGACATCGGTAGCGGATCCCTGATAGGTATAATAGCTGGTTCCCCATCCGGCGTAGAGGCCGACTTTGGGAAGGGCCTGCCAGGAGGCCGTATTCAGTTCTCTCTTAGCATTCATCTGCTGGAAAGATGCGATTTGGATGCCAGGGTTGTGGTCGAGGGCGAAGCTGACCACGCCTTCATCGGCAGGACCGGCGAGGACGGCATCTTCCGAAGGGATGCTCGTAATCACCACCAGTTCCTCGTCCATGGGCCAGAACATCAGGTCGGCGAGCTTCATCCTATGGCTTTCGTACTGGTTGCGGGTATTGATGAGGTCGTACTCGCGGTCCATCAGGTCGGCCTCCATCTGGAGGACGTCCGCATGGCCCTTCTGCCCCAGTTCTTCTTGCCTCTTGGCCTTCACCAGGGACTGCTTTGCAACGGATACCTGCTCTTCGTAGATTTCTGCGAGGCGCTTGAAGTAGACTACGTTGTAGTAAGCCTCCATCACCGCGAGGCAGATGTCGGCCTCGACCTGCTTTTCCTGGGAATCGGCAATCAAGAGGCCGGTGCGGGAGATGCGATAGTTGTTCACCGCCTTGAACCCGTTGAAGAGTTCGATTCCGGCATTCACTTCGTAGTTGTTGTGGAAGGATGTCGTATTGAAATATGTGTTGGTCTGAGGGTCGATGCTGCGGCCGAAGTTGTAGTATGAATAGGTCTGAGCCTGAATCTGAGGAGTGAACAATGCAAGGACTGCATCGCGGCGTGCGATTCTGGCGTCGTCCGATGCGGCCTGCTGGATGCGGACCTTGGTCGAGTTGGAAATCGCATACCTCATGCAGTCCTGCACGCTCATTGCAGTCTGAGCACTGGCGCACACAGTCACTGCGGACGCCAGAGCTATAACTGCACATTTTATGGAAAGTGAAATCATGTGTTTTATTGTTTAATCGCAAACACACGTAACACTCCCCGTGCCAAAATATGCAACTACCTGATTATCTGCGTATTAGACTAATTACAACGCGACTGTAAAGTGTAAAGTTTTACACTCTTCTTTACACTTTAGGGTTTACACCTTTACACTTATGGGAAGCATGCCTCCGGGCGGGTGGAGATGGCGCTAGCGGAAGCGCAGTTCGAAGACGGTGCTGGCGGCATCGCTGCGCAGCAGCTCGATGCTGCCGTTGTGGTTGCGCATTATCTGCCGGGAGATGCTGAGGCCTATGCCGGAACCCTCCTTCTTGGTTGTGAAGAACGGGATGAATATCTGCTCCTGGCTGCTGACGGGAATGGGTTCGCCATCGTTGGCCACATCCACTATCACATCATCTTCCTTACCCATCCGGGCGGTGATGTCGATGTGCTTCGCGCCTGCCTGCAGGGCGTTCTTTATGAGGTTTATGAGAATCTGGGATATCTGCCCTTCGTCGGCGTAGATCACCAGGTCGGGTTCGGCAGGGGTGTAGTTGCAGATGGCGCCGGAAGATGCGATGAATTCGCTGTTCAGGCCGATGACGCTGTCCATAAGCTCCTGCAGGTCGAGGGCCTTGCGTATGGGTTTGGCCACGCCGGACAGTTCCCTGTAGGTCTGCACGAAACCTATGAGGTTCTTGGAGCTGTCGGAGATGGTTTCGAGGCCGGCCTTCAGGTCGAGGTCGCTGCGGCCGCTCTCATCTACCGACTTCGCAAGTGCGTCAGAGAGCGAAGCGATGGGCGATACCGTGTTCATTATTTCGTGCGTGAGCACGCGTATGAGCTTGGTCCAGGAGTCCTGTTCGTGAGCCTGGCGCTGCCTTTCGAATATGGTGCGGATGCGGTTCAGGGTGCGGTTGAACTTGCTGCTGTCCTTGAAACGGAAGTTCAGTTCGCCATCTTCCAGGGCATCCATCATATAGGCCACTTTCTTTATGTCCTGCCTGCGTATGCGGATGGAAGAGAGTATCGCAGCGATGGCCGCGACGGCTATTACCAGTATTATGATCTGCAGGGTGGACATGGCTACAGGCCGTATTTCTTGAGTTTGGCGTACATGGTAGGACGGCTGACTCCGAGCATTGCGGCCGCAGCGGAGATGTTACCGCCGGTGCGTTGCATGGCATCGCGGACCAGCTCTTCTTCATCGGCCTCGCGTGCTGCAGAGCCGGAAGTCCTCTGAGCGCCCCTGACGCCGCCGGTCGAAGAATCCAGCTGCAGGTCGCCCGCGGTCAACACGTTTCCATCCGACAGAATCACCGCTTTCTCGATGCAGTTCTGCAGTTCGCGGATATTTCCGTTCCAGCGGCAGCTTTCCAGGGCCCTGCGGGCGGAATCGTCCATGCCTTCCAGCGGCCGGTGGTATTTCTCTGCGAAGTTCTTCAGGAAGATCTCTGCGAGCGGGGCGATATCTTCTTTCCTGTCCCTCAGCGCCGGCAGCGCGATGTGCACGGTATTGATGCGGTAGTAGAGGTCCTCGCGGAAGCGGCCTTCGCGGACCAGGGCTTCCAGGTCCATGTTGGTAGCGCAGATCAGGCGGATGTCCACGGGCTTAGCCTCGGTGCCGCCCACGCGCACTATCGCGCGGTTCTGGATGGCGCGCAGCAGTTTCGCTTGCAGATGCAGGGGGATATTTCCTATTTCGTCGAGGAAGAGGGTGCCTCCGTCGGCCTGCTCGAACTTGCCGACATGGTCGGCGTGGGCGTCGGTGAAGGCGCCTTTCACATGGCCGAAGAGTTCGCTCTCGAACAGGGTCTCGGTGATGGCGCCGGCATCTACCGCAACCATCTGCTTGCCGCTACGGAGGCTCCGGGCATGGATTTCACGGGCGAGGACGTCCTTGCCGGTTCCGTTTTCGCCGGTAATCAGCACGGTGGCGTCGGTGGGCGCGATCTTGGCGATGGTTTTCGCTATGGCTTTCATGGCTGCGCTGCTGCCCCAGAAGGTGGCCCCTTGCCGGGAAGAGTCCGCCGAGTTGGCGCCCTTGCCGGAAGAATCCCTTCCCATAGATTTACGGGCCTTGTCGCGGGCGGCGGTCAGAACTTCCACCAGCTTGTCGTTCTCCCAAGGTTTCACGATGAAGTCGAAGGCGCCGCGCTTCATCCCTTCGACCGCAAGCTGTATATCGGCATAGGCGGTAAAGAGCACAACTTCGACGTCGGGAGATATCTTCTTGATTTCCCCTGCCCAATAGAGGCCTTCGTTGCCGGTATTGATAGAAGTGTTGAAGTTCATGTCGAGCAACACCACGTCCGGCCGGAAGCTCTCCAGCATATTCACCAGAGTGGCAGGCGACGGAATCGCCTCCACCTCTTCGAAATGCATCGGCAGCAGGATTTTCAGAGCGTTGCGGATACCTGCATTATCATCCACAACCAATATCTTCCCTTTTTTCGTTGCCATGGTAAATTATAGCTATTACAAAGTTATGATTTTTTTCCAAAACCCCTTAGCCCGCACACCCAACCGCTGCGCTTTCTCGCGCAGGGGTGGGCGGGTGTAGGCTTTGGTAAGGGCTTCGGTTCTATTTTCCTTCCCCCTCATTCCTTCACGGCAGCGAGCAACAGTCGGGCGCGAGGAGGGCCTTCGCACTGAGCCCCCCGCAGCGCCCGAACTGTAGCCGCTTGCCTTGCCATTCGGCAAGCGGCGGTGCCGCAGTCTCCGCCCGTCATGCCCGGCCATCCCTTTTTGTCATGCCCGGCCCCGACCGGGCATCCTTACCCCTACGCCATGCAGCACTTAACCCTTTGATCACCAACACTTCCCTGGAAAGAGAATCGTCGAAATTCGACGATTCTCTTTCCGGTTATCACCTATCTATCAATCACTTGGCTGCTGCACGATAATTGTCATCCTGAGCGTTAGCGAAGGATCTTTGTATGCTAACCCCTTTCCACAGCGTTTCAGTGGGCAAGGTCTAATTTCATAGTGGGGACCTTGCCCATTGGAAGTACCTGTGTGGCCGAAATGCGGGCAAGGTGTCGCCCCTGAAATTAGACCTTGCCCATCAGAATGCGTTCTACGCGTGGTCGGCCGCCAAATGGGGTGCGGCAGGTGGGCAACGCTGCCGGTCGAAGCAGGACCGGCAGCTACGGCGGCGCCGGCTGCGGGGAACAACCTGCAAAGGTTCTCCTCGCCGGCGGCCTTAGCCCAGCGACCAGATTCCTCGGCTCGCTGTGCTCGCTCGGAATGACAATAAGGGATTTGGGGCCGGGCATGACAGAGGGAAGGTCGGGCACGACGCCCCTTAGAACCTCCAGCCGAGGCCGAGGTGGCAGAGCCAGGTGCTGGCGGAGAGGAGCGAGAATTCGGAGAAGCCGTAGAGGTGGTCGCCGGTCCAGCGGAAGGCGATGGGGGTTAGGGAAAACAGCGGCAGAGGGGTGTAGCTGCAGGCACCAAGGCCGACGGCAGAGTAAAACTGAAACTCGCTGGCGGGATTGTAGACATGCCTCACCTCGGCGCTCAAAGAAAACACGGCAAACCCGGAACCCTTCCCCACAGGCTCGGACTCATAGGCCTTGTAGCGCGGCTTACCCTCGGGATCGACGCCGAACACAGGGTGCTGCCGGAGGGTATAGGTCGACCAATTCAAACCGAGGATCAAGGCAACTTCGGTAGATGGATTCCGGCTAAAAGTCCCGGCCAGGGTCAAGGCATGCTTATGGACATCGCTGACGGACTGCCCATACTCCACGAGAGGCTGATCCAGATTGATATTGTAGGGATTGAAAAGGCGATAGTACGCAGATACCAGGCCCGTACCCACTTCCAGCGAATACCTCGCACGCGCCTCCGTGCCCGCTGCGCACCGGCCCTCCAACAACGAAAACAAAGTATCAGGTTGCACTCCGGCATCCTCCTGCGCAGAGCAGACGACGCCCGGAACCAAAAAAAGCAAAACAATCAACGCGCGCATCATTCCACCGGGACCAATTGAACAACAATATTCCTGAAACGAAGATCCGCCAAAACCGTATCCTTAGCCGCAAAACGCTCCGAAGGATCGACAAACGACACCGTCGGCCCCTCGACATTGCGGCGGTAGTGGAGCCACACCTCGCAGCATCCCGCCTCATCGGTGTAGGCCACATCGCTCCAGCTCTCATACGCACGCACGGCCACGCCCTTCACCGGGGAACCATCCACGGCCGACAGTACGGTAAAACCCATACGCGCATCGCCTTCCGCATCGGCCAAAAGCGGTTTGTGCGCAAGAGTGCATGCCGCAAACACGACCAGCGCCGCAGCAAGCGACGCCCATTTCAGCAAATTAAACATTCTCATACATCAAAAAACCTCTATCCCTCCAACTGACGGCGCACTTTATAATAGGTCGTCCGCGAACCGAAACCCGAGTCGGCGATGACCTCCCCGATGGCCATATCCGGATTCCCGGCCTGCAGACGGTCG
>Ga0310696_10001480_pt1 | contig 33839 bp, 27 predicted proteins | sample AusTroGonzalo_MG_4_FD_203885 | JGI IMG/M metagenome (GOLD analysis project Ga0310696, IMG submission 203885) | Bovine rumen microbial communities from tropical cattle in Woodstock, Queensland, Australia - Gonzalo_02 (v2) (version 2) | ecosystem: Host-associated > Mammals > Digestive system >... | reverse complement strand
GAGCGCACCATCTTCGAGACCGTCATCTCGATAGAGGAGCCTGAGCGCAAGCTGCTCTTCCCCAGCGACGAGGAGAACCTCGACGGTCTGAACTTCCTTGCTGGCAAGCGCGTGGACGAGGTGAACAAGATGGCTGAGCTGGGCACTCGCCTGGCACATGTCGATGGTGGCGTTCCCAACCTGCGCATCAGCGTTCCCCGTCTGAATGAGTATTACCTCGGCCAGCTCATCTACTTCTTCGAGATTGGTTGTGGCATCAGCGGCAACGTGCTTGGTGTGAATCCTTTCAACCAGCCTGGCGTGGAGGCCTACAAGAAGAACATGTTCGCCCTGCTCGACAAACCCGGCTATGAGGCTGAGAGCAAGGCCATCAAGGAACGCCTCGCCGCAGAGTGATGTTTTTCAACAACGGATTTTACGGATTATAATTGATTCCACGGATTTCTTTCAGATTCGGTGGGGAGAAAAAAAATAATCCGTGAAATCCGTGAAATTAGTTTTAATCCGTTGTTTTTGAATAATTTAGGTTAGATCAGTTTCAATCCTTTGTTTTTGAATAATGTAGGTTAGAACACGAAACCGAGGTTGATGTAGTAGTAGAACTTCTTGGTTTGGTTGCTGTAGCCGATGGAGCCTCCGAGAGGGCCGAACATGGTGTTCAGATAGTAGCTGGCCGAGGCTCCCAGCATGGTCTTGTGCTTCAGCAGTTCCTCGAAGGTGGGAGCGTTCTGTCCGCCAGCCACACGGAGCTGAATGATGCTGTTTTGTGAAAGGTTGTACTGCGCCTGAAGTTGAGCAACCACCAGCCTCTCCCACGTCAGTTCCACATTGCCTACTCCGGCAAACGGCATCTGTTGCTCCAGATAATGCCCCTGCCATTGTCCGCCAATCATGTTGCACATCAGGAAGGGAGTGTCACCATCATAGTAAAGCGAGCGGGTGTAAAGCGTAGGCTGGACGGAGATCCGTTGGCTTACGGGAAACGACACACGCCCAATTAGCGTGTATTCACGCAAGCCAACCTTGTCGTTGAGCTTGACGAAGTTGTCGCTATAGTAAGCAAAGCGACCGTGAAAACGTGCACCACGAGTAGGGAAATACCAGTCGTTCTCGCTGTTGTAGTCGGCCCTTACCTCGTAGTTCACATAGCCCTTGTCGGCGGTGTCTTCGTTGGTAATATCGTCGTTGCGCTTCGACTTACGGTCGGAGAGCACGGAATGGAAGTCGTAGTAGTCCCAGTTGGCTCCGATATTGATGTTGAGGTTGCGGATGTTGAAGTTGAAAAGCTTCAGCGCAACGTTGTGCTGGTTGTAGGTAATGTTGTAGAGCTTGTCGCCAAACTCGTAGAAGTCGATGTCGTTGTTGTGGAAGGCATACGAGACGGTGGGACGGAAGAAGCTGATGGGGTGGAACGCCCAGTCGAGCTGTGCCTTCAGGCGTTTCCCCAGCCTTAGCGTTATCTCCATGTCCATGGGCACCTTCGAGCGGATGGGCAGTTCGGCATTGGCCTGCATGGCCACCATCTCCTCGTTGTCGAAGCGTGCACCCACGTTGATGGTGTTCGTGCGCTTGGGCCCGGCAATGAAGACGAGGGTTGCCGACGAGTGGTCAGTATTGTCGACAATGCGGAAACTTGCCGTCTGGTAATAGAGGTCTTGACGGATGGCCGTTGTGATGAAGTCTGCACGTGTCCTGTCTATACTGTCGCCGACGTGGAGCCGAAACTTCCGGCGGATATAGGTCTCGTCGCTGCCCGACATGCCTATGAACCGCAGCTCGCCAATCTTGTAGCGCGTAGAAGTGTTGACGACGGGTGTAGCAGGAGCCTCCGTTATATGCTGACTATCAGAGCTGTCGATACCCAGTTTCTCGCGTAGTGCGATAAGCTCGTCCCAGTGCTCCATAGCTGTATCCTCGCCTCGTCGTATCAAGGTGTCTACGGCGGTCGCATTGAAACTGGCAGAGCTATAGCCCTTGGGGTTCACATAAATATAGGTGTCGGTGAGTTTGATATTGTCCTGGTATTTCCGTAGGCAGTTATAGTCGACGATTTGCAGGAGGATGCTTGAGGTGGAGTTCAGTTCCGAAGCGGTCCTCAACTCACTCTGCACATCGACGCCGATGACGTAGTCGGCTCCCATCTCACGGGCAATGTCTACAGGAAAATTGTTGGTAAGCCCACCGTCGACGAGCACCCGGTCGTTAGTTCTTACAGGGGCGAAGACACCGGGTATGGACATGCTGGCCCGCATGGCCCGACCTATGATGCCACTATGGAACACCTGTTCGGAGTAGTCCACGATGTCGGTGGCCACACAGGCAAAGGGAATGGGCAGCTTGTTGAAGTCAATGGAGTCTAGATAAGGGCTTGTATAGGTGTCTATCAGCGAGGCGACGTTCTTGCCAGAGATGAATCCGCCACCAGTAGTCTTCGCAGCCTTGCCGAAGGTGATGTCCTTCGAGATGACGTAGGTGTTCTGCTTCTCTCGCTCTCGCAGACTCTGATGGCGCAGGTCTTCACGGTCGGTAAGCACAAAGCCCCAGTCCATGCATCTGACCAGGGAGTCAATCTCGTTGGCACGGTGGCCGCAGGCATAGATGCCGCCTATGAGGCTGCCCATGCTGGTGCCCGTAATGATGTCGATGGGTATGCCGGCACGCTCCAGCACCTTCAGCACTCCGATGTGCGCCATACCCTTGGCGCCGCCGCCACTGAGCACCACGGCCACCTTCTTGCGCTTAGGTTGCTGGGGCTTCTGGCCGACTTCAAGGCTCTGAATCCACTTTGCCATGTCGCTGAGCACTTCGGGCGAGATGGTCTCTTCTATCTGACCGTACTCAGCAACGAGGCCCGTGATGCTGTGCTGGAAGAGATGATTGAGTGAGGGGTATTCCTTTACGAGGTTCTTTTCCGACGAAGGCAGCAGCCGACGGATGGCTTCAAGGTTTAGCGACGAGATGACCTGGCAGTCGAGGGAGCCGTTCAAGGCGAAGACAGGACAGCACGTCTGACGGATGTCATTCGAAGGGTCGTAGTCAATGAACCATTTCAGCCAGGGAACTTTCTGGACGGCATCCTGCTGGCGATACTTCTCGACGGTCATATTGGCTGGCTGTCCAGAAAAAGCCAAAATACGGTTGCCTTGCGCCGCCAGCAAGGTATCGCCCTTCACACCAGGTCCTGCCAGAGAGACGATGAAATCGGTCTTTCCTTTCGCACCGAGCATGAAGGCAATCATACCTCCCTCGCTGTGGCCGAGAATACCTACCTTGCCGAAATCATTACGACCACGCAGGTAATCAAGCCCGGCAGCAGCATCACGCATAAAGTCTTCTGTCGTGGCGTTTGCTACTTCGCCCCCGACGGAAGCACCCGTACCACGGTCGTCGTAACGAAGTGTGGCGATGCCCTGACGAGCCAAGTAGTCGGCGATGACGAGGAAAGGCTTGTGGTCGAACACCTCCTCGTCACGATTCTGTTGTCCGCTTCCTGTAACGAGAAGAACGACCGTAGGCTTTGGCTTAGGATTTACCGGCCAAGTCAGCGTACCGGCCAGCGTTGCGCCGTCGGCCTCGTTACGGAAAGTCACCTCCTCTGTCTTGTAGGGAAAGGGCGGTTGCGGGACTTGACTCCGCTTCACCTCGGGTGCTCCCTTCGTTAATACAAGCGGTATGGTGACGCCGTTCTGAGCGAAAGTGCCGACGAGCTTTCCGTCCTTTAGCCGAGCTTGGTAGGTCATGTTGATGGACTCCACCTTCAGGGCCAGCGAGTCGTCGCTCAGGAATTCCTTCAGCGCAGGAATACCCTTGGCCCCTTGGTCGGGGCTGTCAAGCGTCACCTTCACATAACCATCCTCCTGCTCCAGATGAAGCACCAACGTCAGCGACGCAGGGCCGACATTGAGCTTGCCCGTCCAGGAGCCAAGTAAGGCACTGGTAGGATTGACTTGCGCCTTTCCTGCCAGTGCCATAAAAACGAGAATAAGAGCAAAATACTTTCGCACCATTATGACGAAAACCTTTTACTCTACAACGACGGGCTTGTACTTCGGCACGAGAGCCTTCATGATGAACCAGCCGATGAGGTAGGCCACGGAGCAAATGCAGAACACCACCATATAGGCTGCGGGCTTGCCGTCGAAACCAAAGAAGGAGAATGCGCTACCTTGTTCGGCTGCCCACTTGAAGAAGTAACCAGAGCCATAGTTGATGGACATGGAGCCGATACCGCCAGCCATGGTGCCAAGGCCCACGAGGGTGCCGATGGTGCTCTTCGGGAACATGTCACCCACGGTGGAGAAGAGGTTGGCCGACCAAGCCTGGTGTCCAGCACCAAGCAGACCGATGAGGATGGCGGGCCACCAGGCACTATAGACGCCAAGGGGCTGAGCAAGAAGACCCAGTACGGGGAAGCAGGCAAAGATGAACATGGCACGCATGCGGCCTAGATAGGGGTTCATGCCGCGCTTCTCGACGAAATACTTGGGCAGATAGCCACCACCGATGCTGAGCACGGTGACGATGGCATAAAGCGTGAAGATGAGCGCAATACCCATGCCGGAGTCGCTGGTGTAGCCATACTGGTCGGAGAAGTAGGCGGGTGCCCAGAAGAGGAAGAACCACCATACGCCGTCGGTCATGAACTTACCCACGAGGAACGACCATGTCTGCTTGAAAGTGAAACACTGCATGAATGGGATGGTCTTTTCCTCTTTCTCGGTCTCACGGTCTTGTACCTCGGCCAAGTCATTGTCCTGCTCAATATAGTTCAGCTCGGCCTGATTCACGCGCTTATTCTGACGCGGCTTCTCGTAGAGCCATGACCACAGGCCCATCCAGACGAAGCCCAGGGCACCGATGATAATGAATGCCATCTCCCATCCCCAGGCACGTGCCAAAAGGGGAATGGTAGCGGGAGCTGCGAGGGCACCCACTGATGCACCACTATTAAATATGGAGGTGGAGAAAGCGCGGTCTTTCTTCGGGAAATACTCAGCCGTGGCCTTGATGGCTGCGGGGAAGTTACCAGCCTCACCAACGGCAAGAATCAGACGGCAGGAGAGGAACAGCCATACCGAAATGGTGGCAATGGTAACGGCAGCATCACCGGTGAGCTGACCAAGCTCGGCCACAGAGCTGTAGCCCTGCGTCTCCATAGCCACCCAACCACAGCCCGCATGCAGACAGGCACCAAGCGACCATACGAAGATAGCAATAAGGTAACCCTTCTTGGTGCCCATCCAGTCGATGAACTTACCTGCGAAGAGGTTGGCAACGGCATAAAAGAGTGAGAAAGCACCGGTAATGAGACCGTAGTCGGCATCAGTCCAGTGAAAGTCTACGGCGATAAAGTCTTTCCAGGTTAGAGACAAGACCTGACGGTCCATGTAGTTGACGGTGGTTGCCAGGAAGAGCAGCGCACAGATGACCCAACGGAAGTTGGACATTTTGGTAGTTTGTATTGGTGTCATTTGTTATTTCGTTATTACGTTATCACGTTATTTCGTTATTTCGTTATTACGGCTATTTAATGTCGATGACTGGAATATTATCCTTGTCGTTATAATAGAGGTTCTCGCCGGCCATGCCCCAGATGAAGGTGTAGTAGTAAGTGCCGGCGGCGGCGTGCATCGACCACTCGGGCGACATGATGGCCTGCTCGTTGTGCAGCCACACTACCCTACTCTCCTGCGGCTCGCCCATGATGTGGGCAATGGTCTGACCTTCGGGCAGGTTGAAGTAATAATAAGCCTCGATGCGGCGGCCGTGGGTGTGAGGGGGCATCGTGTTCCAAGCAGCACCGGGATTCAGCTGTGTCAGACCAAGCTGCAGCTGGCAAGGTCCTTCCTCCAGCACATCGTTGACGATGAGCTTATAGACGGTGCGGTTGTTGCACTCCTCCAGTGAGCCGACAGGCCCCCAGACAGAGGCCTTCAATGAACCTTTACGTCCGTCGAGGGTAATCCACTGTGTCTTGTAGTGCTGGTGTGCGGTGGCGGAGTTCAGGTAGAACTTGGCGGGCTTTGCGGCATCCTTCGAACGGAAGAGCACCTCCTTGTTCACGTCCTTATCCTTGCCAATGTGGCCTCGGCCGATGTAGAGGGCCTCTTTCGGAGAGAGGGCATACTCCTTACCGTCTACGATGACCCAGCCTTCACCTTCACCACAGTTCACCACGCCGAGCTCTCGGTTGTAAAGGAAATACTTCTCCTTGATGCCGGGGTCAACATCGAGACCCAGCTCCAGGAAGTTCTCCAACTTCAAGTCTTTCGTCACAGGCATGGCGCCACCAAAGATGAAGCGGTCATAATGGGAGTACGTCAAGTTAATCTTGTCGGCCTCCATCACCTTCTCCATCACGAATCGCTCACGAAGGGTCTTCGTGTCATAACCTTTCACGTCCTGCGGATGACAGGCCGTCTGGAAACTCACTGTCTGCTGTGCACTCATCGAAACGAATGTGCCTGCCAGCAGAGCCATTGAAAGAAATACTTTTTTATTCATATCTTATTAGTAATTAAATAAATATTCCGATATTTTATTTGGAAAGAAATGAGAAAGAATTAGAATAATTCATTCCAACAATTAGAAAAAATATTATTTCCTAATTGTATTATTACCACTCATTGCCAGCCCATATTATTTCGCATTGTTGATTTTTATTATTCTAATCCTTTCTTATTTCTTTCCCAAAGAAAAACCCTCCTTAAATATTACCTGTTATTTGTCGGTGATATAGTTTATATAGTTTTCCTGCGTAAGTAGTTCGAAATCGTCATCCTCTGGCAGATAAAGATAGCGCTCTGACCTCAGGTATTTCTCGCCGAAATTAAAGAGTATACCACGGTGCATGCCAGTAATACGCATGTAGTTGAAGAGCTGGGCACGATGGTCGGATATAATCTCGCTAACGGACTTTAGTTCAATGATAATTCCTTTATAATAGAAGTCAGCAAAGTAGGTCTTTTCCAGCAGTACATCCTTATAATGCAGTCGCAGGGGTTTTTCCCGCTCTGCTATCATGCCTCGCTTTGTCATCTCCACGGCCAGTGCCTCTTGGTAGATAGGTTCTTCCATTCCTCGTCCCAAAGTTTTATGCACTTCCATGGCAGCCCCAATGACATTATAAATATCTTTATACTCCTCTTTTGTCATACAACAATTAAAAAATAATTGTTTATTTCTAATTATGATTTTTTTCTAATTGTTGAATTCAATTATTCTAATTCTTTTCAATTTCTTTCAAAAAACAAGTATTATTGCTCTCATAGCAATCTTCATTCATGCATATTATTTTCCTCACGAACAATGCGCATTCGGTTCCAGACGACCATGGCAATGGTGATTAGTGTGAGGACGGCCATGCCTATCCAGCGCAGGTAGTTCACACAGGCGTAGACGACGTAGCCGAAGAGGGAGGACGCGAAGTCCATGGCTCCGGCCTGGAAGCCGTCGGGAATTTTCGCGGCCTTATCCTGAGTGGCCTCATATACGGTGTTGGCAGCCTGAGTAAACGCAGGGGCCATGTCGGTGACGAAGTACAAACCTATGGTGACGGCCACAAGACCGACGATGAAAGTCTTGACGACGTTACCCTTAGTGAAAGGCAGCACCATAACGAACACATAGAACATTCCGGCCAGCGATGCCAACGGCAGGAACTGGTTACCGCCCTTGGAGAGTGCGATGGAAAGCACCAGCGTGACGGGGATGAGAAGCAGGGAGACAACGAGCGTCGTAGGATGACCAATGACGAGGGCTGGCGACATACCAATATAGATTTTCTTGCCCTTGAACTTGCGCTTGACGACCTCCTGTGTCTTTTCCGATATAGGCATCAGACCGTCGATAAACAGTCGTGTGATGCGGGGTATAAGCTCCATGACGGCACCCATGGTGACACCAAGGAAGAGCACGCTCTTGACGATGCTCATCACGGCATCTGTAGTACTGTCGAAGGTAGCGGCGTATGCAGCGAAATCGGTAAAATGGTCGAAATGGGCAGCAGCTCCTATCAGCGCTCCAACGATGACACCAAGCACCAGCGGCTCACCCAAGACACCAAACTTCTGCTTCAGTCCCTCGGCATCGATGTCAAGCTTCGAGAAGCCTGGAATCCTATCGAGCACCCAGTTAATGGCTATGGCAAAGGGAGTGAAACTCTGACAGAAGGGCTGCGGAATGCTGATGCCGTCCATGTTATCGTAATAGCCCTGGAAGCGGTCGGCAGTAAGGTCGGCCATGACGAGGGTGACGATGTAACATGAGATAGCGGCAAAATAGCCCCACAACAAGCTCTGGTCCATGACGAAATAGGCAACGGCACCAATAAAGGCGAAGTGCCAGTAGTTCCACAAATCTATATTAACGGTTCGCGTACATTTCATAACAAGTAACAGGAAGTTCACACCCAGACAAATCGGGATGATAAGTGCACCCACGGCGGTGTTGTAGGCTACAGCGGCAGCAGCAGGCCATCCCATGTCGAAAACCTTCAGGTCGAGATTGAAAATCTTCGAAATGGCATCGAGCGGGGTGTTGAAGTTAGTGGTGAGCAGGGCTGTGACGATGCCCAGGCCGACGAAGCCCACGCCGACATAGAGGCCGCTCTTGAGCGACTTGCCGAACTTCATGCCGATACACAGGCCGATAATGGTAAAGAGGATAGGCATCATCACGGATGCACCCAGTGAGATGATGTAAGAAAAAACTTGTTCCATTTAGTATGATTTTTGTAGTTTTAGCGTAGTCAGCCGCAAAATTACACATTTTTCCCGATATGACACAAAAAATAAGGAAAAATTAATAATAAACAAGCAGTTATTAGACACGCAGGATTCTTATGTCAGGCAATAGTTGTTATGCTGCGTTCAACTCTTCGCGCAGCATGTCCATGACATAGACAGCACCTTGGTAATACAACCCGGTACTGGGACGCTCAACCTTCTCGAAAGTGTGCGAACTATAGACTGCATCCATGGCCTGCTCCATTGTGAAGCCTCGCTCATCCATTAGCATGGCGATTAGCTCGTTTGTCAGACACTCTATTTGGAACTGACGGTCTTGTTCTTCTCTTGCGTTCATTTCGTATCAATTTTATGGAGTAAACGGATGGCCCGCTCAGTTCCGAAGAAATACTGGAACGTGGGGCGGATGAATGACAGTTGACGGATAAGTTCGTCCATGGGGATATACTGCAACTGGTAGCGGCTGATTTGCAGCCCCACCTTGTCATCAGCTATCGGGCCATAGACTATATCGTAGTCGTGCACGGGTTCGTAGGTCTTGTTACGGCGGTTCATCAAGATGAACTCAGCCCACTCTATGCTGTAGCCCTCGAAAACTTTCACCTTTAGGTCTGACGGTTTGAAGAGTATGCTGTCATCAAACAGGTAGGTGGTCACTGTGGCCTCGCCCGATTCCTCGCGGTCCACCGTCCGCTCGGCCATCATTTGAGCCTGGCTGCGGTCGGCACTCAGGTAGAAGCCCTGACCGAAGTCCTTGCCACGCCGTCCGCGTTTCAGATCAATCTCGTCGATGCTCATGTTCGAGCCGTGGTATAGTTTCATAGTGCCAGCGCCCCTCCGTGGCGGTTGCAGATGATGGTGATGTCTTCCACGGCATCCTCTATGGACTGCGTGTGCTCTACGCCATAGTGCTTGGTCAGGAACTCCAGGCCCTTGTACTGACGCAGATACTTGTATGCCTTGGCATTGGTCAGCGAGAACTGCCTGGCGAACGCGCCGATGACGCAAACCAGATATTCGATGATGTTTGACTGCTCTTTCGACATAGCTGTAATGTTTTAACGCTGCAAAGTTACACAACTTTTTTGATATAACCATAGATCTGGACGAAAAAAGAAGCGAAACCCTTACGGTTCCGCTTCTTTTGCTATTAGAATTAATGATAATTCTTCGCTCATTGCTTACTTTTATAGGTGCTCAGGCGAGCAAGCTCGGAGCGTGGTCAATTTGTGGCAATTCGTGTTAGAGAAGGCTACTAATTGGTGGCTGTTCAGACCCCCATCCCCTCGCTCGGCCGAAGGACGCTTGCCTTAGCAAGAACTTAGGGGGCTTAGAGTAGCTTCTTCACTTGCTCGTAGACGTTCTGGCCGGTGAAGCCGAGCTTCTCGTCGAGCACCTTGTAAGGAGCGGAGAAGCCGAAGCTCTCAAGACCCCAGACAGTGCCGTCGGCACCAACAAGACCTTCAAGGTTCACGGGCAGACCGGCAGTGAGACCGAACTTCTTCTTGCCACAGGGGAGGACACACTGCTGGTACTCCTTCGGCTGGCTACGGAACAGACCCTCAGAAGGAACGCTGACGATGCGTGTCTTGATGCCGTCGGCAGCAAGCAACTTTGCACCTGCCTCGAGGGTTGAGACCTCAGAACCAGAAGCAAGGAGGATGACATCGTAGTCCTCAGCTGAGCCAGCGACGACGTAGGCACCCTTGGTAGCCTGGCTGTAGTCGTTGCCTTCGGGCAGCATGTCGATGTTCTGACGAGAGAAGATAAGAGCCGTCGGGGTATCAACGTTCTCCATAGCCATGCGCCAGCAGACGGTGGTCTCCTCGGCATCGGCGGGACGAACGACGAGGACGCTGTTCTTGCCGTGGTGGTTCTTCAGCTTCTCCATCAGACGGATCTGTGCCTCCTGCTCAACGGGCTCATGGGTAGGACCGTCCTCACCCACGCGGAAGGCGTCGTGCGTCCAGATGAACTTCACGGGAAGCTCCATCAGGGCAGCCATACGAACGGCAGGCTTCATGTAGTCGGAGAACACGAAGAAGGTGCCGCAAGCGGGGATGACACCACCATGCAGGGCCATACCGATGCAGCAGCAAGCCATCGTCAGCTCGGCCACGCCTGCCTCGAAGAAAGCACCGCTGAAGTCGCCCTTCACCAGGTCCTTGGTCTTCTTCAGGAAGCCATTGGTGTTATCAGAATTGCTCAGGTCGGCAGAAGCACAAATCATATTTGGCACTTGCTCAGCGAGTTGACCCAAAACAGCTGCAGAGGCACTGCGGGTAGCCGAGTCTGCCTTCTGCTCCACCTTCGACCAGTCGATGACGGGAGCCTTGCCGCTGAACCACTCCTCCAGCTGCTTGGCCTGTACGGGATGACCCTTGGCCCACTCAGCCTTCTCAGCATAACGCTCGTCGCAAATCTTGCGAAGCTCCTTGGCGCGCTTTGCATAAAGATCCTGCACCTCGGGGAAGATCTGGAAGGGATTCTCGGGGTCGGCACCAAGGTTCTTCATCGTCTGCACGAAGTTGTCGCCACCAAGAGGAGCACCGTGCGTAGCGCAGTTGCTCTCATAGCTGGAGCCGTCAGCCTTGCGGGCACCCTTACCCATGATGCAATGTCCGATGATGAGGCTCGGACGCTCCTTCTCTGCCTGTGCCTTCTTGATGGCCTCGCGAATCTGGTCCACGTCGTTGCCGTCGATCTTCTGCACGTACCAGCCCCATGCCTCATACTTCTTGGCGGTGTCCTCACAGGTCACAACCTCGGTACGGGTAGAGAGCTGGATGTCGTTGGCATCGTAGAACATGATGAGGTTGTCAAGACCCAGGTTACCGGCAATACGACCAGCACCCTGAGAAATCTCCTCCTGCACGCCACCATCCGAGATGTAGGCATAGATGGTCTGGTTCATCACGTTGCCGAGACGAGCCTTCAGGAACTTGGCGGCGATAGCAGCACCAACGGCGAAGGTATGACCCTGTCCGAGAGGACCAGAGGTGTTCTCGATGCCGCGCTCAATCTCACGCTCGGGGTGACCAGGAGTGACGCTGCCCCACTGGCGCAGGTTCTTCAGGTCTTCCAGCGTGTACTTGCCGATAAGAGCGAGCTGGCTATAGAGCATCGGAGCCATGTGTCCGGGGTCGAGGAAGAAGCGGTCGCGGCCCTCCCAGCTGGGGTTCTCGGGGTCGTAGACGAGGAACTCGGAGTATAGCGTGTTGATAAAGTCAGCACCACCCATAGCTCCACCGGGGTGACCGCTCTTTGCTTTTTCTACCATCGCAGCAGCCAGGATACGGATATTATCGGCTGCGCGGTTCATCACTTTGTTGTCATTCATAACAATATGGATTAAAAAGTTAATAAAATGTGATTTGTTTATCTCTGAAAATTGTTCACTTCTTCTTGACGGGGTCACAGGTGAGTTCGCAACCCAGTTTCTTGAATATCTTACGGTCTACCTCGCTGAGCATGACGGTGCTATGCACCTGGCAGCCTTGTAGTTGAGGAAGCTGTTCAAGTGCCTGTCGGCAGTTATCATCATGCTGTGAAAGCACGCTGAGTGCCACGAGCACCTCGTCAGTATGTAGACGAGGATTGTGGCCTCCGAGGTATTCTATCTTTGTCTTCTGAATAGGTTCAATCATGCTCTGCGGGATGAGCTTCACCTCATGGTCAATACCAGCCAGATACTTCATAGCGTTGAGCAAGAGGGCCGCGCTGCATCCCAGCAGCGGACTTGACTTTGAGGTAATGATGGTTCCGTCTTGCAGTTCGATGGCGGCAGAAGTATGTCCCGTCTCAAGCTTCTTCTCGTTGGCAGCAACGGTGACGCGACGGAAGGCGGTAGTAATCTTTGCCTGCGAGAAGAGCATCTGAATCTTGTGCACCTCATTCTCATTGTCGGCCCCGTCGGCAAGTTTGTTCGTGGCGGCATAGTAACGACGTACAATCTCGTTAAGGCTGGCATTGCAGCAGGCCTCATCGTCGCTGATGCAAAAGCCCACCATGTTGACCCCCATATCCGTCGGGCTCTTGTAGGGACTTCCTCCGTAGATACCCTCGAAGAGCGCGTTGAGCACAGGGAAGATTTCTATGTCACGATTGTAGTTCACGGCCATCTTTCCGTAGGCTTCCAGATGGAAGGGGTCAATCATGTTCACGTCGTTGAGGTCGGCAGTAGCGGCCTCGTAAGCGATGTTCACGGGATGCTTCAGGGGCAGGTTCCATACGGGGAAGGTCTCAAACTTGGCATAACCAGCACGTATGCCGCGTTTCTGCTCGTTGTAGAGCTGGCTGAGACAGACGGCCATCTTACCGCTGCCAGGACCTGGAGCGGTGACGATGACCAAGGGACGGTCGGTCTCCACATAGTCGTTCTTGCCAAAACCCTCGTCGGAGGCAATCAGGCCCACGTCGTGAGGATAGCCATCTATAAGATAATGTATATAGGAGCGGATGCCCATACGCTCCAGACGGTGACGATAATGGTCGGCGGCACGCTGACCGTCGTAGTGGGTGATGACGACGGAGGTAACGAGGAAGTCGCGCTTCTGGAACTCCTCGCGCAGACGAAGTACGTCCTCGTCGTAGGTGATGCCCAGGTCAGCACGCACCTTGTTCTTCTCAATGTCCTCCGCACTAATAACGATGATTATCTCCAGCTGGTCACGAAGCTTGGCAAGCATACGCAGCTTTGAATCGGGCTTGAAACCCGGAAGTACACGTGAGGCATGATGGTCGTCGAAGAGCTTGCCTCCCAGCTCAAGGTAGAGCTTGCCGTCGAACTCGGCAATACGCTCCTGAATATGTTCAGACTGTATCCTTAGATACTTGTCGTTGTCAAAACCTATCTTCATTCTCAAATCTCCATAGGTTTAATGTCCTCTATCTGTAGCTGCACCTCGCTACGCTTGTAGATGTTGTCCTCAATGGTGTAGACGATATTGAACGAGCGCTTCGACTTGATGTATCGTGCTGCTTCGCTCTGTCCGAAGGCAATGCCGTTCATCACATTCGAAGAACGGGAATCGACGAGCTCCAGCTTGATGTGCTCCTGCTGTTTGCCAACCACCTTCGACGTTCCGTAGTCGTAGACACCCTTTGTGCAGAACATGGGCTTGGGGTTGTCGGGACCATGAGGTGCAAACCTCTTCAGGTCGTTATGCATCTTCTTCGTGATGTCCTTGAAATCGATAACGGCCTCGATGTCGAGCGATGCCTCTGTCTGCTCAATGTGGATATTCTCCTCCACATACTGTTGGAAGCGTTGCTTGAACTCCGGGATATTCTCTATTTTCAGGGTCAGGCCGACGGCGTAGGGATGGCCGCCGAAGTTCTCCAACAGGTCGCGGCACGACTTGATGGCATCGTAGATGTCATAGCCGGAAACACTACGGGCAGACCCCGTAGCCAGTCCTTTCTCACGGTTGCAGGAGAGCACCACCGTAGGCCGGAAGTACATTTCCGTCATGCGGGAGGCAACGATGCCCACCACACCTTTCTTCCACGAGTCGTCGTAAAGCACGATGGCAGGCTGATGCTCCTGACTCTCCAGGCGCTCCACAATCTGGTTGGCCTCCTCGGTCATCTGCTTATCGATGTCACGGCGCTGGTCGTTGTATTCGTTGATGTGCATAGCCAGCGCGACGGCTTTCTTGATGTCCTTCTCCACGAGAAGGTCAACTGTCTCCGTACCGTTCTGCACACGACCGCTGGCATTGATGCGGGGACCAATGCGGAAGATGATGTCGTTCATCGTAATCTCACGCCCCGTCAGTCCGCAAGTCTCAATAATGGCCTTCATGCCTATCGAGGGGTTCTGGTTCAACTGCTTCAGCCCGTGGAAGGCCAAGATGCGGTTCTCACCCATGATGGAGACGATGTCGGCAGCAATACTGACGGCGCAGAAATCGAGCAGGGGAATGAGCTGAGAGAAGGGGATGCCGTTGTTCTTGGCAAACGCCTGCATGAACTTGAAGCCCACGCCACAGCCACACAGCTCCTTAAAGGGGTAGGTAGAGTCCTTGCGCTTTGGGTTCAGGATGGCCACCGCATTGGGCAACTCATCATCGGGCACGTGGTGGTCGCAGACGATGAAGTCGATACCCAGGCTCTTGGCGTAGGCAATCTCGTCGACGGCCTTGATGCCACAGTCGAGCACGATGATGAGCTTCACGTCGTGCGAGGCAGCATAGTCAAGACCCTTCTTGCTGATGCCGTAACCCTCCTCGTAGCGGTCGGGGATGTAGTACTCGATGTTAGAGTAGAACTGCTGGAGGAACTTGAAGACCAATGCAACGGCGGTACAGCCGTCAACATCGTAGTCACCATAGACCATGATGCGCTCCTTGCGGCCCATAGCATCGTTAAGCCTGTCAACAGCCACGTCCATGTCGTTCATCAGGAAGGGGTCTATCAGCTCGCTCAACATCGGGCGGAAAAACCTCTTCGCCGCTGACTCCGTGCGAATGCCGCGCTGAAAGAGAAGCTCGGCCATGATAGGACTCATGCCTATCTTGTCCGCCAGCTCTTTAGCCTGCTGCTCTCGCTCGGGTGTGGGTTGTTCGTAATTCCATTTAAAATTCATTATATAGTTTTCTATTTGTTTCGGAACACAACATGGTAATAGTATACCAATTTGCAAAAGTAATAATAATTATCGGAATAATCATTTCATTATAACAAAAAAAAACAATAATAATGAATTATTTCATTCTTTCATCACAAATAGCACACTTTGGACTTCCATGCAAACTTTACAAATCTTTGTTAAATTGTTGCGCGGATTGGAAATTAATGATTAATTTCGCGCCCTGTTTAAAAGGAAACGGTATCATTATATGTCGACCATTATCTATCCCTCCCCCATCTTTGGCCCGGTGCACAGTCGCCGTCTGGGTCTTTCACTTGGAATCAACCTCATGCCGGCCGACGGTAAGGTCTGTACGTTTGATTGCATATATTGCGAATGTGGTTTCAATAAAGACCATCGTCCTGCTTTGCCGTTACCTACCCGTAAAGAGGTTGCCGACAAGCTGGAAGAGCGGTTGCGCCAAATGACAGACGAAGGACGGCTGCCTGATGTACTCACTTTCGCTGGAAACGGGGAACCGACGAGCCATCCGTATTTCGCTGAAATCATGGATGATACACTTAAATTGCGCAACAAATACTGCGCGGAGGCTAAGGTGAGTGTATTGAGCAATGCCACGTTCATCCATCGCCCTCAGGTGAAGGAGGCGCTGATGCGTGTTGACAACAATATCCTTAAACTAGACACCGTCAACCCTACTTATATAAATAATGTAGACCGCCCTTCCTGTCACTACAATGTTAGTGATATTATTGAGGGGATGAAGGACTTTCATGGTCATGTCATTATTCAGACCATGTTCATGCGTGGGGAGTGCAATGGTGAGTCAGTAGACAATACGGGCGATGAATATGTATTGCCTTGGCTGGATGCCGTACGAGAGATTGGCCCCAGCCAGGTGATGGTCTATACCATTGACCGTGAGACACCTACGCAAGGACTATTAAAAGCCACCCGCGAACAGCTCGATAGCATTTGTGCACGTGTGGTGGCGATGGGTATACGTTGCCAGGCCAGTTACTAAGTTTTTTACTTCCCCCGGTATTCACCTAGAATCTTCAGGTCGCGGGTCAAGGGAATGATGGCATCGATGGACTGACGGTAGCGGGTCAGGTCATTGTAGGTTACGTCGACATAGAAGAGGTATTCCCATTCACGCCCGATGATGGGTAGCGACTGAATCTTCGTGAGGTTAATCTTGTAGAACGAAAGAATGGCGAGGACTGCCGAGAGACTTCCCTCTTCGTGTGGCAGGGAGAAGACAATGCTCGACTTGTTGGTCTCCACCAGCGGACGAAGCATGTCGGCCTTCTGCGGCATAGAGCAGACAAGGAAGCGGGTGTAGTTGTGCTTGTTGTCCTCGATTCCGTCCTCCAGCACCTTCATTCCGTAGAGCCGTGCTGCGTCGGCATGACAGATGGCGGCCCATCCCTTGTGCTGACCTTCCGCAATCATCTTCGCCGAGCCAGCGGTGTCATCACCTTCTACGATGCGCAGATTAGGGTGATGCTCCAAGTAGTGGCGAGTCTGCATAAGGGCTACGGGATGAGAGTGTACCTCGGTGATGGTATCCCATGAGTCGTCGGGCAGACAACAGATGCAATGGGTAATGTGAAGCTTATGCTCGCCGACAACGGTGGTGCCCGAGTCTCGCAGCAGCTCATAGTTGTGAAGCAGGCTACCAGCGATGGTGTTCTCAATGGCAGCCATACCAATCACCGTAGGGTCTTGGTGAATGCTTTCGTATACTTGCTCAAACGTCTGACAGCAGAGCAGTTGAAGCTGCTCGCCCTTGAAGTACTGGTGGGCGGCGATGTCGTGAAACGAACCTATCTCGCCTTGTATAGCTATTCTTTTCATAAGTCTAGTTTTCGTGCAAAAGTAATGCTTTTCATCCATACGGCCAAAGAAATAGCGGAAAATTATGTTTTGTTGTGAGAAAAATGATTAAAACTTTTGTGGGGGTATGGAAATTTACTTAACTTTGCAGAACAAATTTCCGAATCTAATTTGCGATAGTAGATGAAAAGTACGATAGCAAGCCTTGACTTGGTGGAGTTCATAGAGACCCAGATTCTGCCGCAATATGCCCAGTTCGACCGTGCACACAACATGGAGCACGTCACGCGGGTTATACGCCGGTCATTAGAGCTTGCCGCCCAAACTGGAGCAGATGTGGATATGGTCTATGCTATCGCCGCTTACCACGATTTGGGAATGTCAGGCCCGCGTGCCGTACATCACATCACGGGTGGCCGCATCCTGTCGGAAGACCGTCGGCTCAGGCGATGGTTCAACGAAGAGCAGTTGCGCATCATGCGTGAGGCTGTTGAGGACCACCGTGCTTCAGCATCGCGGGCACCACGAAGCATCTACGGGAAGATAGTTGCCGAAGCCGACCGTGACATCTCGCCCGAGACGGTGTTCCGCCGTACCGTGCAGTTCGGTCTTGCCAACTATCCTGAGATGAACCGCGAGGAACACTGGCAGCGTTTCCGGGAGCACATGGACAATAAGTATTCCGCCAACGGATATATACGTCTCTGGATTCCCGGTTCGCAGAACGAGAAGCAGTTGGCGGAGCTGCGGAACATCATTGCCAATACGACGCTATTGAGACAGCAATTCGATAAGTATTACGAACAAGAAATATGAGAAAGATCATTCTTTCATTATTCCTGTGCGCCGCACTCACATCGTCGGCCCAGGACCGTTCCGGTTCGCCGGCTCAGCTTGCCGAGAAGATTTTCGGCTTCGTCATCAATAATCAGACCGACAGTCTCTACCTGTATCACACACGCCAGATGAGGCTCATCATGTCCAAGGAACAGTTGGACGGCATTCTGAAAAAGAAAGAAGATGTTGCCGGAAAATACAAGAGCCACGGCGACTGGACGGTAAAGGAGATGTCGGGCAGCAAGACGTGTACCTGCACCATTGAGTTCGAGAATGGACAGATGGGTGCCCTCGTCATCCTCGACCCCAGCAACTTCGTCATCGGCGTGCAAATAGTGCCTGTGGAAGCCATCAAAAAGTAGTCCCAGAGAAAGAACGGCTTTTCCCTATAGAAAGAACGGCTTTTCCTTATAGAAAGAACGGCTTTTTCTCAGAGAGAATTCTACGCGCAGCAAATCGTAAATCGGACTCCGAGCTTTGCTCGCCTGAGTACCTATAAAAAATAATAATCACGAAGAAATTCGTAAATTGTAAATAAAAACGGTGCACATAGCGATAGCAGGAAACATAGGCAGCGGAAAGTCCACGCTCACGCAGCTCTTGGCCCGTCACTACGGGTGGGAGCCACGTTATGAGGCTGTGGCTACGAACCCGTACCTGGAGGACTACTACCGCGACATACCCCGCTGGTCGTTCAACATGGAAGTGTTCTTCCTGAAGGAGCGTTTCCGCGACCTCATTGCCATCTCGCAGGCCCAGCACACCATCATCCAAGACCGCAGCATCTTTGAGGGTGTCTACGTTTTCATGGAGAACAACCGCGACATGGGTAACCTCTCCGACCGCGACTACGAGACCTTCATGGAGTTGTTCCAGCAGATGATGTCTGTGGTCAAGCTGCCCGACCTGCTCATTTACCTGCGGGCCTCCGTGCCCCATCTCGTGGGCAACATCCAGCAGCGAGGTCGCAACTACGAACAAACCATTCAGCTAGAGTATCTGGAGAACCTGAACCGTCGCTATGAGAAGTTCATAGCTGACTACAAGGGCCGCCTCATGATTATCGACAAAGACCCGCTGGACTTCAAGAACAACCCCAAGGACTTCGCCAAGATTGTTGACCAAATCGACCGCACCTTGTTTGGTCTCTTTCCCGCACTTCACTAATGTACTACGCGCAGCAAATCGTAAATTGTAAATTCGTAAATCGTAAATAAAAGAGATGCACATCGCAGTAGCAGGAAACATTGGCTGTGGCAAAACCACGCTCACACGTATGCTGGCCCACCGCTACGGTTGGACGCCGCGCTATGAACCCGTAGACAACAACCCCTACCTGGCCGACTTCTACGCCGACATGAAGCGGTGGTCGTTCAATCTCCAGGTCTATTTCCTGAGCAAGCGCTTCAAGGAGGTGGTGGAGATTCTGAAATCTGAGGACACCATCATCCAGGACCGCACCATCTTTGAGGATGCCTGTATCTTTGCCCCCAACCTCCACGGGCAGGGCATGATGAGCGACCGAGACTTCCAGAACTACCGCGAGCTCTTCGACCTGATGATGTCGCTCGTGCGCCTTCCCGACCTTATGATTTACATCCGTGCTTCCATACCTACGCTGGTGGCGCAGATACAAAAGCGTGGACGTGACTATGAGCAAACCATGCGTCTGGACTATCTGGAGGGCTTGAGCCGCCGCTACGAAGAGTGGATAGGGACGTACAAGGGGCAGCTCATCATTATCGACGGCGATAACTGCAAGTTCGGCGAGAATACCGAGGACTTCAAGAAGGTCACCGACATGATAGACGCGAAGCTCTACGGACTATTTCCGATGGACTCTTAGGCCCGCTATTTCTCTGCCATAGCAGTTATGACGGCAGAAATGTCGGCCACGTCAACAACTCCATCACCATTCACGTCGGTATTTCCCGTAAGCGAACCACTTGTGTTTCCGGTCATTACGTCGATGATGTAGCCAATATCAGCCACGTCGATAACTCCGTCACGGTTAATGTCGCAGGGGTCTTGGGTGGGGTCTGTGACGGAACTTTCGCCTACATACTGGCCCATGAAGAAGATGGCACCCGTGCTCTGCTCGCTAATGATGTAGAAGAAGGGGCGGTTGGCGTGGAAGACTATCCTATCAGGTATAGCGCTTTCAACCATTTCGATAACGGTGACGGCTGCAGCCTCGGTGCCCTCCTCGTCAAGTTTGATGGCAGCAGTCTGGAACATGTTGCCTATGCATATACCATCACGATTACCGAAGTAGGGGAATTCTGCTGCTGGAGTGAAGGCCGTAGGCATGCCCAGTTCCTTCATGATGTTCACCAGATTAATGTCGGAATTGGTCTTCAGGCGTGGCAGCTTCAGGTCAACCAGGCTTGAGCTTGCGTACTTATCCCTCCAGTTCTTTCCGTTCATCTGGCTGAGCACCTCGCCGATGGTCTTGCCTTCGCGGGGAAGGAACACAGTCATCTGGTAGGCTTCATTACCGTAGGGCAGACGAACAGCCTGGTAGAGGTCGTTCTCGGAGTAGACGAACTCCTCCTCCTGATGCATCATCGGCACGGTCGCGCCACCGTTGAAGGCCTCGTCGCGGGTGTTGTCCTTGTCGAACTTGTTGGTCCAGGCTCCCTTGAAGTAGAGGGCGTTGAGCAGATAGCTGACGGCATCCTGATTGAAATCTCTCTCGTTTTCGAACACTTTGGGAATCATGCCGTGGGTATGGTCGTTAGCCCATTGGTTGATGACCTCCCAAGTCTCGCCGTCGTAGAAGTTGCGGCTCTCGGGCTGGGCATCGTAATACTCGTTGGCCTTGTCGATGAATCCCTGCTGCAGCTCATAGCCCTTGCCGCTGTTCACGTAGATGGTGTTGGCAATCTCGGCTATGGTCTCCTCGTCAAGCTTAGGAGCCTCGGTGAGCAGCTTGCGGCAGAAGTTGTTGATGCCGTCGGCACCGGCATTACCAAAGCCCAGAACCTCGTTGATTTCCTGCTGTGTCTGTCCGGCAGCTCCATTGTTCAGCATGCCGAGGGCGTATGTGATGCTCAGGGGCGACATGATACTGCTCTCGTCGCCACGAGCCTTCTGGAAGAGGCGGAAGGCAAAGTCGTTGTTGCTCTCCACCAATTGCTTCTCCTCCTCCGTCAGGCTAATGTCCTTGCGTTGATTCTTCAACGGCTCACCCGTGTACTGGCCTATGAAGAAGATAGCACCCGTAGAGCGCTCGCTGATAACATAGACGAAGGGACGGTCGGCAACGAACTCGGCGTAGCTCGGGCCCGAAGAATTCTTATACGTCTCAATGACCGTAACGGCGGAAGCCTCTGTGCCTTCTTCGTCGAGCTTAATCTTGGCCACCTGCTTCATCATGCCGATAAAGACGTTGTCATTGCAGAACTTGTTGAAGCCATAGCCGCCTTCAAAAGAATTGGGTATGCCGAGGGCTTTCATGATGTCCTCCAGGTGCATGTCGGTCTCGGTCTCGAAACGGGGAAGGAAGAGGTATACATGGCAGGGATTGTAGTGGGCATAGCTCCCTAACTTTGCGTCCTTACTGGTTCCCAGCTCCGTCAGCATGTCGTCGATGGTCTTGCCTTGGCGGGGCAGATAGACGGTCATCTGGTAGGCCATGTTGCCGTATGGCAGGATGACCGACTGGTAGACCTTGTTCTCATAGTACGAGAAGTCGCTCTCCTGGAACATCATCTGCGTTTCGGCCCGTCCCTCGTCGAACAAGTGGCGGTGGGTATACTTGGCATCGAACTTGTGTGTCCACTCACCCTTGAAATAGAGGGCGTTGAGCAGATAGCTCACGGCATCGGGGTTGAACTCGTCCTCCTTGATGGCTTCCTCAATCATGCCCTCGGTGTGGTCGCTGCCCCACTTGTTGATGACGTCGCGGGTCTTGCCGTCGTAGAAGTCGCGGCTCTCGGGCGTGGCGTCGTAGTACTCCTTGGCAGTCTCCACAAAGGCGGGAAGCAGTTCACAGCCCGAAGTGTTGTTGACGTAGATGTTGTTGGCGATGGCCACACGTGTCGTCTCGTCGAGGGCTCCGCTCTCTTTGAGCAGCTTGCGGCAGAACTGGTTGATGGCATCGGCTCCGCCAACGTCCTTGCTGCCCAGCATGGCGTCAATCTCTTCGCGGGTGATGCCGTCGGCACCGTTGTTCAGCATTCCCAGGTCGACGGTAATGCTCAGGGGTGAGAGCAGTAGGCTCTCATCGCCACGAGCCTTTTGGAACAGACGCAGAGCAAAGGCATTGTTGTTCTCCACCAGCTGACGCTCATCATTGGTCAGCTCGATTTCCTTCGGCTTGCTCTCTTGGGCAGAGGCCGAGAGCGTGGCCGTCATGACTAATAAAAGAAAGAATAGCTTTTTCATAGTTATCTGATTATTTTCTTACCGTTTACAATGTAGATACCCTTCTTTATTTGACCATTTGACCATTTACTATTTGACAATTGTCGGCCCTGCAAGTCATAGCATTTTTCATTTATCATTTCTCCTTTATCATTTAGCGTAGCGCTGATGCCGTCAGCAAAAGAAGTATTCCCCGTATACTGGCCCATAAAGAGAATGATGCCTGTTGACTGCTCCCTGATGACGTAGAGGAACGGACGGTTGGCATAGAAGGTGGCCGTCTGTGGCAAACCAGACGTATATTCACCGATGATGGTGACGGCGGCAGCCTGCGTGCCTTGCTCGTTCACTTCAATCTTGGCTACCTGCTTCATCAGGCCTATGTAGATGTTTTGGTCGAAGTTTTCGACGCAGAGGTTTGAGAAGTCAGCATCGTAAGGATCGAAGGCCGTGGGCATGCCCAGCTCCGACATGATGTTCTTCAGGCCGATGTTCGTATTAGTTTCAAATCGTGGCAGCTTCAGGTCTACCTCGGCTGACGGGAGGTTAGAAGTGAGGAGCTTGTCGTCGGAGGCGAGGCTTTCCAGCACATCGTCAATCGTCTTGCCAACGCAGGGCAGGAATACTTGCATCAGGTAAGAGCCGCTGCCGTAGGGCAGGATGACTTCTTGGAAGATGTCGTTCTCAGTATATGCCAGCATCTCTTGTTTGTTCATCATTGGTACAGTCTCGCCACCGTTGAAAGACTCCTGCCGTGTGTTTTCGGCTTCAAACGGGTTGCTCCACATTCCCTTGAAGTAGATGGCGTTGAGTAGATAGCTTACTGCTAGAGGATTGAACTCATCTTCGCTGAGCACCTCCTTAATCATGCCCTCGGTGTGGTCGCTTGCCCACTGGTTGATAACGTCGCAGGTCTCGCCGTCTCCAAAGTCACGGTTCTGTGGGTTTGCCATATAATACTGGCTTGACTTCTGCGCAAAGTCATCCTTCACCTGCCATCCCATGCCCTTGTTTACAAACATTGTGTTGGCAATACTTAACTTTGTGGGGTCATACCATGCTGTTCCTGCCAGTTCGAGTTTCAGCTTTTGGCAGAACTCATTCTGAGCATCTACATCGTTGAAGCCCAGCACCTTGCAAATCTCCTCCTGCGTTTGTCCGGCGGCACCGTTATTGAGCATACCCAGGGCGTAGGTGATGCTCAGCGGCGAGAGAATCATTGACGATTGTTCAACGCCTCGTGCCGTGCTGAACAACCGGAAGGCAAAGTCGTTGTTCTGCTTTACCAACTGCTTCTCGTCCTGCGTCAGCTCGATATACTTGGGAGCCATGAAGTCTGCGGCAGTAAAGTAGAAACCATCGCCCTGTACAAATGCAAACTTCTCTTCTTCGTAGGAGCCATTGGGGTTGGGATCGAGGACCGGCTCAAACAGATAGTGCACCAGTCCCTTTTCTTTCATACCCACGCCCTCTACGCCGAGCATCCCGTTCCAACTGTGGCGGTGGAGCAACTTCCCGAAAACTTTGACCACATCGACGACATCGCCAACTTCTGGCCAAGAGCCTGGATAGTGCATACAGGTGTAGTCACAGAGCATAAAGTCTTTCTTGTCGCCCTCGTAGTCATACTGCCACACGCGTCCGTCCTCGTCTTCGCGCAAGGCCCCATGATATTTACGTCCAAACTTGTCCTCGCGGTACATCTTCATGTATTGCCGTCCTTCAATGACGGTGTCGCCTTGTAGCTTGTAGCTCACTTCCCATGCTGACTCTGAGTTTTCCGCGTAATCAACATGATGACAGATATACCACCATGTCTTTCCCTGTACCAGCATGGGTCTGCGGTTCTCGTAGGCCGCTGCTGAGATGGTCATCAGCAGAAGGCTCATCAGTAAAATGTTCTTTTTCATAAGTTTTGAATTTTGGTTGCAAATATACGATAAATTATGATAAACTCCAAATATTTTCTTATTTAATTGTGATTCTGACACCGAGTGGCAGGGTTGGCGAGAGGCGGTGGTCAGTGTACCAAGTGTCAATGCCGTCGCCGTTGCGGAAGTGGTATTGCAGGCTGGGCTCCAGGAAGAAGCCGACGGTGGGTGTGAGGTCGTACTGTAGACCCATTCCGGCTCCTACTGACCACTGTGCCTTTGGATGCAGACGGGTGTTCTCCTGACCTATCTGCTGTCCGTTATAAATATATAATGTACGCGAGGAACCATGCAGGGGCAGGTTGCAGACCGCCGATGCCGAACCATAGAGATGCCAATGCTGTCCAGACAGCAGACGGTAGTCGGCGCCGAGCCTCAGACCGAGATAGCGCAACTTCTGCTCGCGGTTGGTGAAGGAGAAGGTGTTTCCTGTCTTGAACTCCGACGAGAGCCAAGTGTGCTGCAGGCCTGCGGTGAGCGAGAGTTGCTTCGTGAGCTGGTAGCTCAGGTTCAGACTGATGGTCATTGGCATACGGTGATGGGCGGTGGAGTCTATCTCGCCGTTCATGCCATCTGCGCCGTAGGGCAGCGTGCTGCGGTCGGGGTTTGGCAGACCGCTGTATGCGATGTCGAGGTGGTAGTGGGCAACGCTTCCAAGCGTTGCAGTCTCATCAGCATCGTAGTAGGCAACGCTTCCAAGCGTTGCAATCTCAGCATGTTTCTGTAAACTATCATGCTTAGACTCTGGTACGGCCTGACTGATATTGGAAGAGTTATCGATAGAGGGATTGCAACGCTGGGAAGCGTTGCCTACTACGGTGGAGGGATTGTAACGCTGGAAAGCGTTACCTACTACGGTGGAGGGATTGTAACGCTGGGAAGCGTTACCTACTACGATAGAGGGATTGCAACGCTTAGAAGCGTCGCCTACTACGGTGGAGGGATTGTAACGCTGGGAAGCGTTACCTACTACGGTGGAGGGATTGTAACGCTGGGAAGCGTTACCTACTACAGAGTCATTCGGGGGCGTGGTTCTCCTGAAGAGCATAACCACGACGAACAGCAGCGAGAACAGCAGCACAGCCAGGGACTGGCGCAGGATGGTCTTGGCACGGTAGAGCTGGGAGGACGATGAGTGGGGTTCGATGTTGAGCAGGGCTGCTATCTCCTGATGGCTCAGTCCTTCGAGCACCGACAGGCGGAACACACGACGGTAGCCCTCTGGAAGTGTGTCGATGATGTTCATCAGCTCGTCGTAAGTAAGGGGTAGGCCCTCTCCAACCTCTGCCCGAAGGGGAGTCTGCGCCACTTCATCCACTTTCTCGCTAACCTGGTCAAGTGAGACGGTGGGCAATTTGTCCTGGTTCTCCGCATAGAGCAGGGAAACGTTCTTCACCACTTTGCGCATCCAGCCTCGCGCTTTGCGTGGAGACCGCAGCTCGCCTATCTTGCTGAATATGAGTAGAAAAGCATCGTGGAGCAAATCTTCGGCAATGCTGGCATTGGCCACATAGCGTCGGCAGACGGACAGCAGCTCGTCGTGCATGGCGGTGTATAGCTGGCCCATAGCCTGCCGGTCGCCCTGCTGACAGCGGAGTATGATTTGCTCTTCTTGATTCATATTATCTAGGCGATTTCTATTAAATACCGACGTGATTTTAACAAGTACCGACGTGATTTAAACTTTTACTCCGTCCCTCCATCCAGAGAGAACGTGCCTCTGACGTGTTTTCCCCGTACCTTCATCAACGTCATACCGTAGGCATAATCATCTTACCACTATCTTCTTTCCACCGACGATGTAGAGACCCTTCGGTAATTTACTATTTACGAATTTACTATTTACTATTGTACCGTTCAGGGAGTAGATTGGGGAGACTGTTTCCTTTCCTACGGGGGTGGTTATTCCCATATTCGCCGCACCAATGTCGAAGCCAGTATCCATATAAAGGACATCACCTGTTGTCCAGCTGTCCCCGGCTTCATAAACATCAGTCTCTTCACCACCCTGGTTCATTATTTCATCTTCCCAGACAGCATCACCTTCACAAATCCAAGCCCGGAAGGGGGGTAGCAGTTCATCGGTGTATTGCCTGACAAAGGTTCCTGTCTCAGGCTGATAGCGATAGGTATTTGTTGTAGGTGCACGGAACATCGTGCCTCCTGTGAGATAGTACTTGCCTCTCTCGTATCTATCCGGTAATGACGTAGCGTGCATGTAGGCATGTTCGGCATAGAACGTGACAGGAGTCTTTACGGCAACTGCCACGATGTAAGCATTGTTGGCATGCATCTCACTTATGTTAACCTCTTCTAGCTCCAGTTGGTTATACCATAATCTCTTAAAATGCAAGACCTTGAGCAGTTCCCCGTGCAGATTGGCATCATCGCTGTTGATGTCGTTGAAGAAGGCTCCCTGCGGGTCGTAAGGCAGCACGAGCGTCTCTGCGTATGGTCCCTGACCAAACCCTGTATTATTAGGCTGGAGGGTGTATGACACATATTCAGACCAGAACGGGCAGGGGCAATAGTAATCATAGTTGTCTGTCAGCCGTATGACGGGTGTCTGTCCGCCACGTATAACGTTACACGTAGAGGTAAGTCCCTGTGGAACATTGTCGAGTGAGTCCAGATAGTACAGGCAGTTGGGGTTGGCCTGCGACACATCTATGTCTCCATAGTGCGCCCCACGTAGATCTACAGCAACAGCTTCCTTTGGTACAACCAAATTTTGAACTATAGCTGAACCACACGAGTATTCTTTTGTTTTCATCGTTCCGTCAGCAGTCCAGTAGGTGCTCATGCCTGCTAAATAGGTGAACACTAACGAGTCGACTAGCTCATCGTAGCCTGGTGCTATGTATACTACTTCCAGGGTGTAGCTCATGTCATTCTCGAAATAATAGTTAAATCCAAGGTCGGTGCTGATGGTGTCACCAGGCTCAAATTTTCTGTTTCCTGGGATGTAATCATAATAGATAATACCCTTTTCTTTGCTCTTTAAATGGTATGACACTTCTGAACCATATCTCCCAGATCCCAATCCACCATAATAAGGAACGCTGTCGACGTTGACTACAGACAGTTTCCCTTGCAGACGACGTCCCCAAAGTATGTTCGCATTGCCTTCATCTTCCATCATGTCTAATTTATAGTCCACTTTGAAGTTGAGCTTGCGCAAGGGTCCGATACTCAGATGGATGTCATCACCCAGCTGGTTCTCTTTTCTACGGTCACCATTGCCGAATATACCAAAAGTGTAGTCACCCTGTGGTAGCTGAATTGGAATACATGCCACTCCACTCTGTCCAGGAGGTAGTTTTATATAGCCACCATACAGATTCGAAAAGACTGAGCCAGCTTTGTTATCTAAAATGAAATATCCACTATAGATGCTGTCGCCCGTATTATATACATACATTTCCACATGCTGCACCAGCATATCCATCATATTGCCCTTTAGGCATATAGAGTCCACGCGCAAAACGGCGGCATTGTTGGTATACAATTGGGCATTTGCCACCAGTGTGGTCAGCAGGGCGAGGATAGTAATAATAAATGACTTTTTCATACGCTTTTATCTCCTATTGATTATTTTCTTGTATTGTTGAATGATGATACCTTTTGTCTTAGGGCTAACGCGCTGGCCTGTAAGATTGTAGGTGTCTGGGACAGTCTTGGCAGATAGTGTCTCAACGATGCCATCATCGGCTGATGGAAGCATCCCGTAGAAGGTCCACCGCTGGCCGAGGTCGTAGGGCATAGAACGGTACTGCGGCGTCTCGTCGCGCCGGTCGTGGAGGTAGGCATAGCCGAAAGCTTCATCCATAGTCACATATCCGTCGGCATTGGTGTCGGCATTGACGACGTTGCCCTGCTCGTCATGACCCGCAATGGCACATATCCAGTGATAGATGAACTCATCGTAAGGCTTGTCTAGGCACGTCCACGACAGCTCGTTGCCTTGGCAAGCCGTAGTCACGATGCACCCTCCGCGTAGGGAACCTTGCTTGTCTAGTTCCGCCAAATCGTCGACGAATCCGCCTGAGTAGCATTGCCCCGCCACGATGTTCATCGACCCAACATTGAACTGACTGAGCAGTTCTGACAGCTTAGTGTCGTAGAGTTTCTCGCTGTTCCAAAGCCACAGGTAGGAGCTTGTCTGCTTGTCGTCGCTTCCTCCGTGGTCTATAAGAAAGAGGAAGAGGTGGTCGTCAACGGTGAGCTTGGAGCTGAGTGAGTTTAGTGTGGTTGAGAGGGTTTCCATTGTGGCGGACAGGAAAACGTCGCGTTCACCGTCTCCGTCGAGGTCTGGGGAGGAAGAGGTGAAGCCTCCACCGTCAGAGCGCAGCTGGTCGTTACCGGGTTCTCCGCCGTCACTGATGAGCAGCGTGATGTTCTCTTTCTGGAAGTGGTAGTCATAAAGCAACGTACGGTAGAGGAAGGCACAGTCGTTCCAGTAGCGTTCCTGATTCATCAATTTGTTCATTCCGCCACTCACAATGACAACATGGGTCTGGCCAAACACCATTGGGCAGAGAGCTATCAGTGAGCAGAACAATATAAACATACGTCTCACGTGTTCACTTCATTTCCGTTTCTTAATACAAAGATAGAAAAAAAAGGAAAAGACTGCATGGACGGCCCGACATTTAACATCTTTTAGTTGAAAAGAAATTTGTGGGTGTCACAATTCCTTCGTATATTTGCAGCAAAATAAATGAGTGACTAATAAGAAAGAGCTGGAATATGGAGAAATACAGGCTATACAGTGTGGGACATTCCAACCAGTCGCAGGAAGAGTTTCTGCAACTGCTCCTTGCCCATGACGTGAACTGCAGCTACACCCCGGCACGCACCACTATGCAGTTCGACAGTAAGGCCTTCCGTGAGGAGCAGTCAGAACTCTACAACAGCTACTGCCGCCCCAAAACACGCGAGGCAACCATCACTATCAAAAGGAATAAAGTGGAGGAATAAAATTATGAAGATAATAGACGAACAGTTAATGGACGGATTGGCCGAGGAAGCCAAGAATTCGCCGAGGCTGAGGAAGAACTACAACTTCCATCAGAGCCTTCAGGACAAGTGCCACCGATTCCTCAATGCCTTGGAGCCGGGTACTTTCATCCCTGTGCATCACCATCCCGACAAGGAAGAAACCTTTGTGATTCTAAAGGGGAAAGTCCGCGTGACAACCTATAATGACGAAGGTGCGATAGTGGAATCCTGCGTCATCAGTCAGGAGAGTGGCCGCTATGGTGTGGACATTCCCAAGAACGTCTGGCACGGGCTGGAGTGCTTGGAGCCGAGCGTCCTGCTGGAGTGCAAGGCCGGGCCATTCGTAGAGCATGAGGTGGACGGGATTCTGGAAACGAAACCCACGAAGGACATCTACCTTGCCGGAGGCTGCTTCTGGGGAACGGAGCATTACTTCAAGCAGATAGAGGGTGTAGCCATAACGGAAGTTGGATTCGCCAACGGACATACGGCGAATCCAACGTACAAGGAGGTCTATACCGACCAGACAGGCTTTGCAGAGACTGTCTTTGTGCGGTTCTATCCCGATGTGGTCAGCCTCGAATTCTTGCTGCGGATGTTCTTCAAAGCCATCGACCCGACGAGTCTCAACAAGCAGGGACACGACGAGGGCACGCGCTATCGTACTGGCGTCTACTATACCGACCCGGTCGATTTGCCCGTCATCGAGAAGGTGTTTGCCGAAGAGCAGAAGAACTACGAGCAGCCCTTGGCCGTAGAGAAACTGCCCCTGCAGAACTTCTATACCGCCGAGGAGTATCACCAGGATTATCTCGACAAGAATCCAGATGGCTATTGCCACTTGCCCCTGTCGCTGTTTGAGTTTGCAAGGAAGGCTAAAGAAAAGAAATAGTTAAATGGCCTGGAAACTGAAATATCGCTGCAAACAGTGTGGGTATGAAGCCGAGGTGTACGAGGGGCGTGGCCTCTTCCGTTAGCAGATTACCCCAATGATCTGCCCTGACTGCAAGACGATACAGAACATTGTAGTTGGCGGTATCATAGCCGATGTAGCCCCATCTTATCGAAGCGAGGTCGGTCGCCTCTGCCTGAACTGTGGCAGCGATAACATCAGGATATGGGATATGAAAACCTGTCCCAAGTGTGCGAGTAAGCGAGAGCAGAGTGATGCTTGCATCAACTCTACTGAGCAAGAGCACACTCGACCGGAGGTCAAGTGTCAGGGCGATATGGAACCAACTGGTGAAAAGGAGTTCTGGACTTAATGGGAACGCTCGCATAATTATGCTATTTTTGATTCTACCTCTACTGAATTGATGGCATCTATCTGTAAATGTACTGTATTTTAGCTGTTTACACAACATATTTCTTACTATTTACCTCTACATTACTTCTACTTATCCTCTACTTAACCTCTACCATCTCTCTACAAGTGACTTTTCGTCATCCTACGGTTCTCCGTTTATTCCCACCGTGGGAACGTTTCATTCCCACGGTGGGAATGTTTCATTCCCAGCGTGGGAACATTTTATTCCCAACGTGGGAATCCCAAATCGCCCTAATGGAAACAACGCCGCATCTTCTTTCTGGAATATAGAATGGATAGTAGAGGGTTCGTAGAACCAAAGTAGAGGATTAGTAGAACCAAAGTAGAGGTTTAGTAGATGCAGATTATAACTAATGCCTTTGATAATCTGCAATTTACGAACTATTAGTAGAGGGATGCGATGTGCTCCTTACTTTCATTAAGGAACACAATGAGGAATTGAAGCACATTCGCTCGGGATGACAAGGCACAAAAATGCTCGTTTAGGTGGGATTATTTGCCTCAAACGGTTTAATATTTCTTAAATCACACCTTATTATTTATAAGTAAGGGATTAATTTCGTACCTTTGCACATGTTCCCGCCCAAATGCTTACCTTTAGGTGGAGCGGATGGGATGGGGATGACATCATGGACATAGGCGTTTTCTGGACGCCTTGGTTTTGACAGTGTAAGAATCTCGCAAATTCAAACGATTAGTCAAAAACAAGGCAACGGGAACGCCCCTTAGGGTGTTTATAGACAGCCCGTAGTGTATCCGTATGGCAGATTGTCTGCCTGTATGGATGACATGAAGGCTAACACTATATACATTCTGCGTGGGGCTTTCTGCGTTGTTCGTTTCGACTAATCGGGCAATGCGAGAGCCTTTACACTGTGGAACGGGCAACAGGACTGGCTCCACGTTTTTATGTTCCTTAATGTCGGAGGGGTTTCCAAATTCCCCCCAACAAGGATAAGCGAAGTTGAATCCGCAGCCTTCGGGAGCCTGGCAGCACAATCGGGGATAGCAAATTCCCCTCAGGCAAGGTGGCGACAGGCAATAGCAGCCACATACAAAACATTGTAGCCTATTTGCAGCAAGCGACCCGCAATCGCTTGGTGTTCTGTCACGATCATATCGATGATTTACTCTATGTCAACATCGGGAGAACCCTTGCAAATCTCCTGTCAAATGAAAACCTTCGTTCTCCCATGATTGCATACGCTGCCGAAGATGCCTTGGCAGAGATTCTGTCATTGACACAGGAAGATTCCCATATTGGAACCTACGTCGCCATCGAGAATATCGGCATCCTTTTCGAACCCGATTTAGGGTTTAACTTGAAATCAACCTTGGACAGTGCTTCCACCAACAAGACCATCATCATTTGCTCTAATGGCATGGTCAAGGATGACAAGTTTCTCTTCTTTCAGGAAGGTGATGGCTATTTCATCGACCTGAAAGGATTATCGTACCTCGAATTAAAATAAAAACCAACTATATGAAGTATCGCGACCTAATACATTTCAAACCGATTACCGAAGTGGTTCGCTTTGGTGACTTGCGTGACGAGCGGAAACGCCAACAGTTTGTAGAGACGTTCGTCTTCTCTGAGCAATACAAGAAAAACTACATCCCCATGATTTGTAGCAACCTTGACTTCACGGAAACCGAAATTGTAGTCAATGGCCGACACGAACCAAAGGAGTTCTTCGGTCTGCAAATCGTAGGTAGCTATGGTACTGGTAAGTCTCACCTGATGTCACTCTTCTCGCTGATAGCTGAGGACGAAAAGTATCTGGAGTATGTTACCGACGAGCAGGCAAAAGCCAACCTCGCCAAGATTGCAGGAAAGTATAAGGTGCTTCGTTTCGAAATCAACTCTGAGAAAGAGCTGTGGGGCATCGTCTGTTATCAGATTGACAAGTTCCTGGCCAACCTTGGGGTGGACTATTCGCTGACCAACGACACTTCGTTTGAGAACAACGACGTGAAACTGCAGAATATGATGGCTGCATTTGAAGAGCAATATCCCGATAAGGGAATGTTGCTCGTTATCGATGAAATGCTAGCCTATCTGAAGGGACGCAGCGGACCCGACAAACTCAACCGCGACCTGCAGGTGTTGCAGGCTTTGGCTCAGATATCCAATCAGACCAAGTTCCGCATTGCCTTTGGTGTGCAGGAAATGATCTACAATGCGCCTGAGTTCCAGTTCGCCCGCGAGATGCTGCTCCACGTCAACGACCGTTACCGCCCGCTGACCATCACGAAGGAAGATGTGAAGTATATCGCCCAGAAGCGAATGTTGAACAAGGACGATCAGCAGCGTCAGCTGATTCGTGACCACTTGGAGAAGTTCACCATGTATTTCTCACACATGCACGGCCATATCGATGATTACATCACGCTCTTCCCCGTCCATCCTTCCTACTTTGAGAACTTCGAGCTGATCAAGGCTGGTAAGAGCCAGCGCGAAATCATGAAGACGCTGTCATCGAAGTTCAGCGAAATCATCGACCAGGAAATTCCCGGCGACCAGCCCGGACTTATCTGCTACGACAGCTACTGGGAGTATATGGACGGCAATGCCACGCTGAAGACCGACCCCGACGTTGCCCGCGTGTCGGAAATCATGCAGACCATTAACAGCAAGATTACCGATAACTTCACCGGTGGCCGTCGCAACCGTGCTCCTCTGGCCCGTCGTATTGCCAACGCCTGTGCGGTGAAAATCCTGCAGCAAGACCTGTCGAAAACCAATGGCGCCACAGCAGAGACGCTGACCAACGACCTATGCTATGTCAACGCGATGTACGACAGCTTTGACGAGCTGCAGATGTTTGTTGAGAGCGTGGCCCACAACATTCAGGAGTTCACCGCCGGTCAGTATTTCTTCAAGAACAAGGACAATGGCGAGTACCATCTCTGTGTGGAAGGAGGCATCAACTACGAGGAACTGGTAAATATCTATGCTTCCAACATGCCCGACGGCACGAAAGACGAGTACTTCTACCAGTTCCTGCAAGAAGCGCTACCCATCGAAGATGAAGTTTATCGCAGCTCGTTCAAGATTTGGTCATACCCTAAAAGTAAGGTAATATGTACTCAAATCAGACAGTTAGTTTGACTCCAAGCCTTTCGAGATAAAGCGAGTCTCTCGATGTGATTTCCGTAGTCCACCGTTTACTTGTCAGCATGCTTGATACCTT
>Ga0310696_10001479_pt1 | contig 33865 bp, 25 predicted proteins | sample AusTroGonzalo_MG_4_FD_203885 | JGI IMG/M metagenome (GOLD analysis project Ga0310696, IMG submission 203885) | Bovine rumen microbial communities from tropical cattle in Woodstock, Queensland, Australia - Gonzalo_02 (v2) (version 2) | ecosystem: Host-associated > Mammals > Digestive system >... | reverse complement strand
AGGCCCCGACGAATCCGGGCAGATCGGGCAGTCCGGCGGAAAGCTGGATGGTGAACGTCTGGGTGAAGGGGCTGCGCGCCTGGATGCGCTGGCCGAAGTCGGTGTAGAGCTCGTAGCGCTCCGAGACGAAGGCGACTTCGCCGATACGGAGCACGTGGAACTCCATCGCCCAAGTCGGTTTTTTCTTGATAGCGTCATTGAGCGAGAGAATTTTTTTGTTGCGCCAAATCGCTTCCTTGACACGCTTCAGCTTCTTGGGATCGAGCTTGTCCTTGTTCTTCATCAGCTCTTCGAGCTGGACCAGATTTTCCTTCGCCTCCTGAATCCGCTCCTCGGTCGCATAGAAGCGCTTGAGGTGCAATACGGTATTTATATGGCGAAGCGGCAGGTCGTCGTAAAGCTCCTTGCTCGCCCACGGGAGAGTGCGGTGCAATGCCGCCATCATCTGTTCGGCGCAGCGCTGACGCTCGAACTCCCCGGGGAAAGCCTCTTTGCGTCCGAAAAGCAGTTCGTGTTTGCGTTTGGTCGCCTTGTTGTAATAAGGTATCTTGTAGGTGAGGTCGCCCGCGGCGGCGCACTGGGGCAGAACATAGACGCCGTCGCCGAATTCCTTCTTGAGCTCGCGGCGGATGTCGCTCCAGCAGTCCGAGCCGAGCTTCATGTCGGGCAGCGAGACCTGCGACGGGAACGCGATGTTGAAGATCATGCCCGTCAGCTTGTCGTTCATATCGTAGGTGAAGAGAAAGTTCACGAACGGATCGGGGGCCGCCTCCATATGGCTGAAATGGGGATCGTCGGCGTTGCCGTGGAGCTTGGCGTGGATGTCGGGGCTCAAGCCGGGCGTTTTGGGGCCGCCGTCCTTGGCGGGGCGCTTGCGGAGATCGTCCGAATAGACGGGGCGGCGGCTGAAACACGTCACGGCGAAGTCGTAGCCGAAGCCGATCTTGCCCGGCTTGCGGGAGTTCCACGCGTTCACGATCGCTTCGACCGCCCGGTCGATGAACATGTTGCGGTACTCTATGTCCACGGGTTCGTCATATCCGGGGCCGGTGGAGGGGCCGGTGTGGGTGTGGATGGCGTTGAAGATGATCTTTTCGATCGGGATCTCCGGGCACTTTTCCCGGACACCGGCGCGTACGCGCTTCGCCATCGTGCCGAAAACGCAGCTCGTATCCCACGAGTTGAAGATCACGCAGTCCTCGCCGTTGTCGATGACGAGCGCGGTGATCTTGATGGGATCGCGCAATCCCTGCGACACGCGCCGGCGGTTGAGCCCTTGCAGATGCACCGGCTTGTCGGTGCTGGCGTCGGTCATGGCCCAACCGATCTTGAGAGGGGCCGCGAATGCGGCCGCGGTCAGCAGTACGACCGCTGCGGACAGAATCTTTTTGGTCATCTTTTTATACCTTTATCTATGTTGACGGTATCGTCTGATTTTTCGCAGGCGCCGTTCCCGGAGCGGCAGGCGCCTTGTCCTTCGCTTTGAGCCGGTAGAGCAGTTTAACCGCGATATTGACCATCTGCTGACCGCCCTCGGGGGAGGGGGCGTTGGCATTGTCGAACACGTTGGCCTGATAACCTCCGTTGGCGAATGCGCGCTCGGTGGCGAGGTAGTGGTTGGTCGTCCACATGTCGTCCGGTCCGCCCGCGCAGCACTGGATGGTGAAGGTCTGGGTGAATGGGCTGCGCGCCTGGATGCGCTGGCCGAAGTCGGTGTAAAGTTCGTAGCGCTCCGAGACGAAGGCGACTTCGCCGATCCGGAGCACGTGGAATTCGCTTCTCCAGGTCGGTTTCTTTTTGACCTCCGCGGGCAGGTTGATGATGCGCTTGTTGCGCCAGATCGAGGCTTCGAGCCGCTTCTCCCAGTCCTTGGGCGGTTTGTCGGCGGGCCACGGCGGATTTTTACGGATCGCTTCCAATTCGGCGATGTTCTGCTTGGCGGTGGCGACCTCTTCCGGAGTGGCGCTGCAGCGCTTGAGGCGGATCGTAGTACTGATATGCTCGATCGGCAGATCGGTGTAGAGGTCCTTGCTCGCCCACGCCAGAGTACGGCGAAAAGCCGCCATCAGCTGTTCGGCGATCCGAATGCGGTCGAATTCGCCCGTGTAGGCGCGCTTGCGCCCGTGAAGCAGCAGGTTTTTCCGATCGGTCGCCTTTTTATAATACGGCATCCTGTAGGTGAGGTCGCCCGCGGCGGCGCACTGCGGCAGCATGAAGATGCCGTCGCCGAATATCTCCTTGAGTTCGCAACGGACGTTGTGCCAATAGTCGGAGGTCAACTGCATGTCGCCGAGCGACGCCTGCGAGGGCATGGCGGCGTTGAACACGACTCCGGTGAGCTTGTCGTTCATGTCGAAGGTGAAGAGGAAGTTCACGAAAGGATCGGGCGCCGCTTCCATGTGGCTGAACATGGGATCGTTGGCGTCGCCGTGGAGTTTGGCGAAGCCCTTGCCCTGACCGTAGCCGGATATCTTGTAGTGCCCCTTGGGCAGCGGACGGGCGTTGACGTCGTCGAAGTAAACGGGACGGCGGCTGAAGCCGATGACCACGAAGTCGTAGCCGTAACCGATCTTGCCGGGTTTGCGCGCTTTCCACGCGCGCACGATGGTATCCGCCACCTTTTCGACCAGCGCGTCGCGGTAGGCGACGCTGTGCTCATCCTTGTATTTCATCATCAGCGCGGGGCCGTTGTGGGTGTGGGTGGCGTTCATGATGATCTTTTTGACCGGTATCTCCGGGCATTTTTTGGCGACCTCGGCGCGGACGCGCTTCGCCATGAAGCCCAAAACGCAGCAGGTGTCCCACGAGTTGAAGATCACGCAGTCCTCGCCGTTGTCGATGACGAGCGCGGTGGTCATGAGCGGATCGCGCAATCCCTGCATTTGCCGCTCGCGCGGAGTGCCCTGCATGAAGATCGGTTTGTCGGTGCTGATGTCGGTGGTCGCCCAGCCGATCTTGAGCGGTGCGGCGGCGGCGGTGACCGTTATGGCCAGCGATACTGAAATCAAAAAACGCTTCATCATCCACGATCTCCACGGCGGATTTTTTGATTTGAGCGGAGTTCCCACATCCTTAACCTATAATTTAACACTTTTGAGCAGATTTTGCAAACCGCGGCAGCGGGATACCGCTGACGGCAATTACCGTTCCGTGAGCTGAACGTTGAAAAATCCAGTCGCGATGATATATTATTTTATCATTATATTTTGGGGTAATATGGATTTGGAGTAAAACCATGGGCAGGTCATTCTCGATGTGCGCGGCGCCGGATGCTGCGGCGGCTAATCCGGCGGAGCCGCAGGACGAACTCCGGTACGTCGGGGTGTTTCCTCCTCATGTGAAGACCATCGCCTTCATATCTCCCGGGTATTATCCGGAAGATGTTTCGCACCGGCGGGGGATCGAACTGGTGGAGAAGGCGGGATGCAAGATCAAGATCATGCCTCACGCCTTCACCGTGCCGAAAGAGGGACAGCGTTCCGCTCCGCTTGCGGACCGGCTGGCGGATTTTTACGCGGCGTGGAACGATCCCGAAGTCGACATGATAATCTGCGTTCGCGGCGGCTGGGGAAGCCGGGCGCTGCTGGCGAATCTCGATTGGGATCGGCTCGAAAGGCGTCCGGAATTGATCTTTCAGGGGTTCAGCGACATTACGCTGATCACTTCCGCGCTGCTCGCCAAGGGGTACGGACACCCGGTGGCCGGGCCGAACGCGGGCGTAATGGCGAATTTGCGGGCCCCGTTCATCGCCGAGATGAAGGCGATGCATAACGGCGAAGCGGTCGGGCCCTACAGGCTCGGAACGCTGGTCCCCGGCGACTGCTCCGGTCTGCCGCTGGCCGGTCTGCTCGACCGCCTGTGCCGCATTGCCGAGGAAGGTCCCCGACCGGACATCGAGGGAAGGATCGTCTTCATCGAAGACGTCAGGGATACCCCGGAAGAGATCCGCGCGCAACTGCGGACGCTGCTCGACCGCAAATTTTTCGACGGCGCGGCGGGGGTGGTGTTCTGCAGTTTCGTTCAGTCCGTCACGCCGTCGGAGATCGACGCCGTGCTGGCGGAGTTCGCCCCAAAGGCCGGCGTTCCCGTCTATTGCAGATTCCCGTTCGGTCATACGCCGGAGTGCGCGACTATCGACTTCGGACGCAAAGCCGTCATCGAAAACGGCGAACTCTCGTTTCCCGCCGTGACCGGCGACTGAACCAGTCAACCCGCGACCGGCGAGCTCCGCCGCGGCGGCCGGAATCCGGCGGCTTCGAGGTATTCGCGCAGCAGCACCGGCCAGTCGGTCTGGAATACCCGGAATCCCATGCGCGCGTGCACGCCCCAGTTCCGGTCCGGATCTTCCAGCACGGCGGGGGTGTCTTCGCGTCCGCCGGAGATGCGGTACTTCGCCCCCATGCTGATGGTGTTCACCCATGCGAAGGCGCCGCTGTCGGCGATCTCGCGCATCGTTTCCGGTGCCACCAGCGGATGGGTGAGTTCGTCGAAGATTAGTTCGTAGCCGACGATGTTGATGCGTCCCCGCCACGAGCGCAGCATCTCGAATTGTTCCATCGTCTTGACGATCGGCATGTACATGAAGGGGACGGGGGATCTTTCCAATGCGGCGAGATACTCCTCCTTGGGCGGAGATTTCAGCAGCAGCTGTTCCGCCATGTCGTACTTGGGCAGTTCGGCGAGAAAGCGTTCCCACCAGCGCCATGCCCGGTCGATGTTGACGAGTTTGCCGCCGCGCAGTTTTTTCAGCGCGTAGTCCAGCGTCTCGACGTGACCGCAGGGCTGGGTGACGTTGTTGCGGAACTCCAGCGCGTCCACTTCGGCGGAGCTCATCTCCTTGACGTTGCGCTCAGTGAAGAAGAGATGCCGTTCCATGTTGTCGTGGGTTATGTAGAACACTCCGTCGGCGCTGGAAAAAACATCCGCTTCCGCCATGTCGGCGCCCATTTTCCACGCGGTCGCAAGTCCGTTGACGGTGTTTTCCACTATGGTCCCGCCGGAACAGCCGCGGTGCACCGCGATCAGGATGCGGTGTTCGGCCAGTTCCCGATCCAGCATGGCGCGAACTGACGAAAAACTCATTGTCCCCTCCAAACGAAAAAAAAGCCGCCGGTCGCCCGGCGGCAGTGTGTCGGTCAGCCGCGGATGATCTTCAAAAGTTCGTCGCGCTTGGCCGCCATCTTTTCCGGCGTGTCGGCCTCGACGATCAGCCGGAGCAACGGTTCCGTGTTGCTGGCGCGGACGTTGAACCACCAGTCGGGATATTCGCTGCTGACGCCGTCGAGTTCGTACATGTTGCCGTCGGCGTACTTTTTGCGGATGGCGTCGAGTATCGGCTTGACGTCCGCGACGCGGGAGTTGATCTCTCCGCTCGAAAAATACTTGCGCAGCGGCAGGACCAGTTCGTGCACCGGCCTGTTCTTGCGGCAGATCAGGTTGGCGAGCATGATCATCGCCATGCCCTGCGACTCGGCGGTGTAGTTCTGCTTGAAGTAGTAGTGACCGGAAAGCTCCCCGGCGAAGACCGCGTCGTTTTCACGCATCTGAGTCTTGATGAAGGCGTGTCCGACGCGGCTCATCATCGGCTTGCCGCCGTTCTCGGCGATGCACTCGCGGACCGCGCGGCTGCTCCGCAGATCGTAGAAGATCGTCGCCGGGCCGTGCGAAAGGATGTCCTGCGCGATCAGCGCGGTGAAGAGGTCCATCGGGATGATGTTGCCCTCGTCGTCGATGAAGCCGCAACGGTCGGCATCGCCGTCGAAGGCGGCTCCGAAATCGGCCCCGACCTCCTTGACCTTGGCGCGGATCGCGTCCAGCGTGTCGGTCTCAAGCGGATTGGCGGCGTGGTTGGGGAAGGTCCCGTCCAGTTTGTCGTACATCGGAATGATGTCGAAAAGATCGCGGATCCCGGCGATTTCGTACATTCCCATCGCGTTGGCGTAGTCGACGACGACCTTGAGCTTGCGGTCCATGGTCGCGAACGAGCGCAGGAATTCGCCGTACTCCGGCCCGATGTCGTATTTGGAGACTTGTCCGGGCTTGTCGCACTTCTTCCACGCCTTGGTTTCGACGATGCGCTGGATATCGGCGATGCCGGTGACTCCGGAGATCGGCACCGCATTGGCCCGGCAGAGCTTGAAGCCGTTCCACTCGCCGGGGTTGTGGCTGGCGGTGATCATGATGCCGCCGTCGGCCTTGAGTTTGCCGTTGGCGAAGTAGCTCTGCGGAGTCGAACACAAACCGAGGTCGATCACGTCCGCGCCCTGACCGGTGATGCCCCGGCACAGCGCGGAAAAGAGCGGTTCCGAGTGCGGGCGCATGTCGCGGCCGATCACGACCTTCTTCGCCCCGGTGAATTCGATGTAAGCTCTGCCGATGGCTTCGGCGAGCGTTTCGTTGAGGTCGGTCGGGTAGATCCCGCGGATATCGTAGGCCTTGAAGATACCGGACATGATTTAAGATCCTGTTTTGATGTTGATAAAAAACGGAAGCCCCGGACGCGCCGGGAACTTCCGTCGTTTGCGCAAAAGCGCTTACTTGTCCTCGTGATGGCAGCCGCAGTCGCAGTCGTCGTCTTCGCAGTCGCAGGTGAAGCAGCTGTCGATGATCTCTTCGGCGATCGCTTCCGGCGTGAAACCGAATTCCTCTGCGAGCTTCTTGTACGGAGCGGACGCGCCGAAGTGGTCGAGGCCGATCGCGACGTCCGCGAAGCTGTGCCAGCCGTAGGTGGTCCCGGCTTCGACCGAGACGATCGCGGCGTCGGAATCCGGCGGCAGCACGCTGTTCTGATAGTCGATATCCTGTTCGAGGAAGAGCTCCTGCGACGGCATCGACACGACGCGGACGCGGATATCCTCTTTACGCAGCAGCTCGGCGGCGTCGAGCGCGAGATTGACTTCGCTGCCGGTCGCGATGATGATCACGTCGAAGTTCTCGTCGTCGCTCACGACGAACGCGCCCTTCGAGACGTCGACCTTCTTGGCGGTCTCCTCGCTGTACGGACGCAGATCCTGACGGGTGAGCAGCAGCGCCACCGGACCGTCGGCCTGCAGCGCGGTCGCCCAGGCCTGCGCGACTTCGTGCGCCTCGGCGGGACGGATGACCGTCAGACCGGGGATGGTACGGAGCATCGCGATCTGCTCGATCGGCTCGTGAGTCGGGCCGTCTTCGCCGACGTAGAAGGAGTCGTGCGTGAAGATGTAGATCTCATGCAGATTCTGGATCGCCGCCAGACGGATCGCCGGCTTGAGATAGTCGGAAAAGACGAAGAACGTGGCGGTGTAGGGGATCGAGAAGCCGCTCAGCGCCATGCCGTTGCCGGCGAGCCCCATCGCGAGCTCGCGGACGCCGAAGTGCAGATTGCGCCCCAGCGGATTGTCGGCGGTGAAGTCGCCGCCGCCCTTGACGTCGCTCTTGTTGGAGGGGGCGAGGTCGGCGGAGCCGCCGAAGAGCGACGGCACCAGCTGCGCCGCACGCTGCAGGACCGCGCCGCTGCTGGCGCGGGAGGCGACCGGCTTGTCCAGCGGAGCCGCTTTCAGGAGTTCCTCGGCGATGTTCGCCGGAACGCTCTGTTCGAGGAAACTGTCGATGACCTTGGCGCGCTCGGCGTCGGCCTTGCGGAAGGCCTGATACTTGTCTTCCCACTCCGCAGCGGCGATGCCCAGTTCGGCGACGCGGGCGCTGCAGAATTCCTTGACGTCGGCGGGCACGGTGAACGGGGCTTCCGTCCATTTGAGGTTCTGCTTCAGAGCGGCGAGTTCCTCGTCGCCCAGCGGTTCGCCGTGGGCGCTGGCCTTGCCCTGCTTGTTGGGGGCGCCGAAGCCGATCTGAGTCTTGCCGATGATGATCGTCGGGCGGCCGTCGGACTTGACCGCTTCCGCGAGGGCCGCGTCGCACTGGGCGATGTCGTTGGCGTTGGCGATGCGGAGCACGCGCCAGTTGTAGGCTTCGAAGCGCTTGGCGACGTCTTCGGTGAAAGCGATCGCGGTGTTGCCCTCGATGGAAATGTTGTTGTCGTCGTAGAAAACCACGAGTTCGTCGAGTTTCAGGTGTCCGGCCAGCGAAGCGGCTTCACTGGTGCAGCCTTCCATCATGCAGCCGTCGCCGCTGATGACGAAGACCTTGGGATCGAAGAAACCGCTCTTGTCCAGACCGGTCGCCGCGGCGAAACGGCGCTTCGCGATCGCCATGCCGACGCCGGAGGCGAATCCGCTGCCCAGCGGTCCGGTGGTGATGTCCACGCCGCGGGTGTGACCGTATTCGGGATGTCCCGGCGTCAGGCTGCCCCACTGACGGAAGTTTTTGAGTTCCTCCATGTCCAGACCGTAGTTGAAGAGGTGGAGCAGGCTGTAGATCAGCATCGAGCCGTGTCCGGCGGAGAGGATGAAACGGTCGCGGCCGAACCAATCCGGATTCGCCGGATTGTGGCGCAGATACTTGCTCCAAAGCGTGATCGCATAGTCGGCGCAGCCGAGCGGCATGCCCGGATGACCGGATTTGGCCTTCTGGATCGCTTCGGCGGAGAGAACCCGCACGGTGTCGGCCGCTTTTTTCGCCATCGCAACATCAAACATTTTTTCGCCCTTTCTCTATTGTTTGGTCAATATGACCGCCTGTTGAATAAAATCTCCAAATTTTTTCACTTCCATGTGGAATTTTCCGTTGTCGGCGCTACCTTAAATAACACGACATACGTCAAAGAGATAAAATAACACCTACATACGTTAAAAACAAGCGAAAATGGAAGAACGTTTCATAACCTCGACGCTGAACCGGCGCGATCCGGCCAAGGAAAATTCGCTCCGGCCGCCGGCTTTCGCCGAATTTCCCGGTCAGGACCGTGTCAAGGAGCAGCTGGAACTTTTCGTCCGCGCCGCCAAGGAACGCGACGAGGCGCTGGATCACATCCTGCTCTGCGGCCCCCCGGGGCTGGGCAAGACCACGCTCGCCTACATCATCGCCAACGAGCGCGGAACCAAGCTAAAAAGCTCCAGCGGTCCGGCGATCGAAAAGCCCGGCGATCTGGCCGGACTGCTGACTTCGCTCGAACCCGGAGACGTGCTCTTCATCGACGAAATACACCGCCTGAGCGCCACGGTGGAGGAGTATCTGTACAGCGCTATGGAGGATTTCTTCATCGACATCATGCTGGAGCAGGGGGCGGGGGCGCGTTCGGTGCGCCTCAATGTGCCGCGCTTCACGCTCATCGGGGCTACGACGAGGCAGGGGATGATCTCCGCGCCGCTGCGGGCGCGCTTCGGCTTGAACATGCGGCTCGATTACTACGACACGCCGAGTCTGATCGAGATACTCAAACGCTCCGCCGGGATACTCGGGGTGAAACTTGAGGATTCCGGAGCGGAGGAGATCGCCTCGCGCTGCCGCGGCACCCCGCGTATCGCCAACAATCTGCTGCGCCGGGCGCGCGACTACGCTCAGATCAAGGCGGATTCGGTCATCACCGGAAAAGTCGCGGCGGCGGCGCTCGAAATGCTGCAGATCGACCGCGACGGCTTGGACGAGATGGATTTGCGGATACTTGAAGTCATCATATCCAACTTCAACGGCGGTCCGGTCGGGTTGAAGAATATCGCCGTCTCGGTGGGCGAGGAAGAGGATTCCATCGAGGAGGTGTACGAACCGTTCCTGATCCAGCGGGGATATCTCACCCGTACCTCCAAGGGGCGGGTGGCCACTCCGCGTGCGTGGTCGAAACTGGGCGTCAAGCGCGCCACGGATGAAAACAGTCTGTTCTGAACGCGAAAGGAAGATTTTGTCATGGCGGTCGTCTGGTTGGAAAAACTGCTGAAGCTTCAGGAACTTGATTTGAGACTGCGCGACCTTGAGGCGAGATTGCAGCTTCTGCCGCGCGAGATGAGCGACATGGTAGCCAAGCGCGACGCGCTCGCCGCCTCCACCAAGGCGGCGCAGGACGCGGTGCGCAAGATCGAACTCGCGGTCAAGTCCGGCGAAAGCGGGATCGAGTCGCTGCAGAAAGAGAATCTGAAGCTCCAGCAGCAGTCGGCTCTGGTCAAGAACAACAAGGAATATCAGGCGATGCTTACCGCGATCGCGCAGAACAAGGTCAAGATCGGCGCCTTGGAGGAAAAGACTCTGCTGCTGATGGACGAGCTGGACGCCGCGCGCAAAAATGCCGTCAAGGTGGCGAATGACAATTCCGCCGCCACCGCCGCGCTCAAGGCGGAGTTCGACGAACTCTTCGCCTTTTCCGGAGAGGTGAAGAAGGAGATCGCCAAGCTCAAGGCGGCGCGTCCGGAGCATCTGCACGACATCGATGCGGACACCCTGCGTCGGTACACCACGCTCCTCGGCGGCAAGAAGCCGACGACTCCGGTGGTCGCGGTCGAAAACGGCATTTGCGGCAACTGCTTCCTCAAGGTCACGCCGCAGACGCAGAACCAGCTCAAGAAAGGCGAGGTCGCCGTCTGCGACAACTGCCAGCACTTCATTTACGATGCGTCGGCATGCGGCATCGAATAGTTTCCCGGGGATCGCGTCCGACAGGTTTTTGAATCATGGATTTCGAGGAACTCATCTACCGGCAGATCGAGTCGGATACGCTTGATTACAAGGCGCATCAGTCGTGGAACGAAATGGGGGCGGCGGGGCGCGGCAAGTTCATCCGGCACCTCGCGGCTTTTGCCAATACCCACGGCGGCGTACTGGTGGTCGGCGTCGGCGAAGATGCCTCCGGGTGTCCGTGCGACTACACCGGGCTGACCGATGCGGAGTCGCGTTCGTTCGATCCGACTGCGGTCGGCTCCTACGTCAACGCCTGCGTCGAACCGCCGATAGACTTCACGCTGGAGCGCCCGCTGGTGCGCGGCAAGCGTTATGCGGTGTTCATCGTGCGCCCGTTCACGACACTGCCGCACGTCTGCACCCGCAGTGCCGAAAACGAGCTCCAATCCGGAGTGTTCTACATTCGCACCCCGGATGCGTCCAGCCGTCCCGCGCACCGGGCTTTTGAGATGCACCGCCTCATCCAGCGGGCGCTGCGCAATCAGCGCGAGCTTCTGGCGAAGATGATCCGGGGAATACTTTACGAAAACCGCGGCGCCGAAGGCTCCGGCGACGAGACCGGCGCCGAGTCGGAACCGCAGGCGGACGATATCTTCGCTTCGTCGCTGGCGTATTTCCGCCGCCGCCGGACGCCGCGTCCCGGCGAACCCGGGGTATTGGCGCAGTATTTCGTTTCTCTGGACGGCGAGGCGGATCTGCCTGCCGACCGGATCCGTGACGCCGCGGCGGCCGCCGCCGCGGACGGCGGTTTTATCACGGCCTCCGAAGTCGAACGCGCCAATCCGGGCAACATGGCGCTGCGTTATCTCGACCGCGAAAATCCGCGGATGTTCCAGTTGTTCCGCCGCGCCTGGATCTATCAGGTGGAGTATCTGCCCGCCGCCGGGGCCGAGTTGTCAGTGCCGGATCTGGTGGCAAAAATATCCGCGTTCTGCCGGTTCGTCGGCGCATTTTACCGGGAACTCGCTCTGGACAAGGCCATGCTGGAGCTGAATGTGGAGTTTTCCGGGCTTAACGGCGTCGTCATCCGCTGCGGCGGCCGGGAGTATCCGGCGCTTCAGCCGCAGATGAAGAGCCGGATCGTCCGCAGTGCGGCGGATATCGGCGGCGATGTCGCCGGATACGCGGCGCGTCTGCTGCGGGAGTTCGGCGAAGGATTCGGACTTCCCGATGCGGTCATTACCGAGGCGGGGCGGAGATTGGCGCCGCACCTCATGGAGCGTGCGTGATGGCTTTGGATGTCCCCGGCAGCGACTTTTCCCCCGACGATCTGGATACCGATTTCACCCTCGAGGATCTTGAGGTCGATTATGAGCCGGAGTCGCCTCCTGCGTCGCCGGATTTCATCGGCGAGTGCGATGCGGTCTTTTCCGAGGACGGTCTGCTCGCCGAATCGGCGCGGAACGACGGCCGCCTTTACGAACACCGTCCGCAGCAGAGCCGGATGGCGCATGCGGTCGCCGAAGCGCTAAGGGACGGCGAAAATCTGTGCGTCGAGGCGCCGACCGGTGTCGGCAAGAGCTTCGCCTATCTGGTCCCGCTCATTTACCGGGCGCGGACGGCGGTCCGCCCGGCGGTCGTTTCGACCGAAACGATCAATCTGCAGGAACAGCTGATCGAACGCGATCTGCCGCTCTTGAAAAAGGTCCTCGACGTGGAATTCAAAGCGGTGCTCGCCAAAGGCCGGCGCAACTACTTGTGCCGTCGCCGTCTGTCGCTGTTGTCCGGCGCGGAACGCGACGCCCTCCTGCCGACGCCTTCGCTCGCAACCGACTTGAACCGGTTGGAAAAATTCGTCTCTTCCGGCGAAATCGAAGGCACCCGGGATGGTTTCGGGTTCAACATCGATCCCGCCGTATGGTCGATGGTCTGCAGCGAGATCGGCAACTGCGCCGGCAACAAGTGTCCGTTTTTCCGCAACTGCTTCTATTACCGGGCCCGGCGGGAGTGGGAAGAGGCGGACATCATCATCGCCAACCATGCGCTTTTGTTCACCGACATGGCGATGCGCATGGCGGGCGGCGGCGGACTTCTGCCCGATTACGGCGTTCTTCTGATCGACGAGGCGCACACGCTAGAAAGCAACGCCGCCGAGCATTTGGGCGTGCATCTGTCGCGTCTGGCGGTGGTGGGCGAACTTCAGCGGCTCTACAACCCGGACAATGCGCGCGGATTGCTGATGCGCTCCGGCAGCGAGTTCCCGGAACTGCGCAATCTGGCGGCGGAGGCGCGGGACGAGGCATTCGCCTTTTTCACGCCCTACGAAAACTGGCTCGCCCGCAAAAACGAGAGCGCGTGCCGTCTCCCGGAAGACGCCGATTTCCCCAACACTCTGACACCGGCGCTGTTGAAGCTTGCCGAGGGGCTGTCGCAGGCGGCGGAGGACGAGGAGGAAGTGGCGCTGAAGACCGAACTCGGCTCCCACTTGGAGCGGTGCCGTTCCTTTGTCGACGGCATCGACGCGATCACCCGGCGCACGCTGCGGGATGCGGTCTACTACGCCGAGTTCGACCATTCGGCGGTTACGCTCCACGCTTCGCCGCTCAATATCGCGGAATTGCTGCGCGAAATGCTTTTCGATCAGAGCTTTCCCGTCATATTGTGCAGTGCCACGCTGGCGGTTCGAAGAAGTTTCGATTATTTCCAGTCGCGCACCGGATACATCGGACGGACTCTGCTGCTGGATTCGCCCTTTTCGCCCGATCAGGCGGTGCTGTACATCCCGCGCGACATGCCGGATCCATCCGGCGACGGATTCAACGCCGCGCTGGCCGAGGAGATCTTTCATTATGTCGAAATGTCGCAGGGGAGGGCCTTCGTGCTCTTCACCAATTACCAGTCGCTTCGTTACTGCGCCGCCGCACTGCGGACGCGCTTCGAACTGCGCAGCTGGCGGCTGCTGGTGCAGGGCGAGGAGATGAACCGCAATATGCTGATCCGCACTTTCCGAGAAGATGTCTCGTCGGTGCTGTTCGGCACCGACAGCTTCTGGACCGGCGTCGACGTTCCCGGCGAGTCCCTGAGCAACGTCATCATCACCAAACTGCCCTTTGCGCAATTCGGTCATCCGCTGATCGCCGCCCGCGAGGAGCGCATCCGCATGGAGGGCAAAAGTCCGTTCGCCGAGTACAGTCTGCCCGAGGCGGTGCTGAAATTCCGGCAGGGGGTAGGCCGGCTCATACGCAACCGCTCCGACCGGGGCATGGTGGTGGTGCTGGATCGCCGGATCATCGCCAAGAGTTACGGGCGGGTGTTTCTCGAATCCATTCCCTACCGTTTGAATGGAGAAAAAATTTGACTTTCGTCCATTGCGTGTTATTTTAGTATGATGCGGTCGACGCGGCTTTGAGGAGGGCCGCCGCGGTCGCGAAACAATCGAATAAGAGGAGAACTTATGAGGACGGATAGCGTAGAGGAGCGCCATTCCCAATCGCAAGTGGATGCCCTGATCGAGGAAAATCTTCGTCTGGTGTTGAAGATCGCCAACGATTTTCTCGGGCGTGGTCTGGCGTGGGACGATCTGGTTTCCGAGGGCAACCGCGGACTTATCACCGCCGCCCGGCGGTTCGACGCGAGCCGCGGCGCGAAATTCAGCACTTACAGCGCCTGCTGGATCAAACAGGCGATCCGGCAGGCGATCGCCGATCAGGCCAAGACCGTGCGAGTCCCGATCGGGACTCAGCTCAACAGCAACCGGATCAAACGCGCGGTACGCAGTCTCACCGAAAAACTGGATCGTTCGCCCACCGACGAGGAGGTGGCGGCGGCGGCGAAACTGCCGTTGGTGACGGTCCAGCGCCTGCGGGATACCCGGCAGGTGGACATGCAGTCGCTGAACGCCCAGGTCCACGGCGACGATACCGACGACGGAACGGAACTTTTGAACCTGATTGCGGACTCCGAGGCGGAACCGCCGGATAAGATGCTGGTTCAGGTCGAGGCGGTGGAACAGCTGCTCAAATTGATGGATCGCCTCTCCGATCGGGAGCGCCAGATATTGCGGCTCCGCTTCGGACTCGACGGCGAGGCGGTGCGTACTTTGGACGAGGTCGGCGCGGAGCTGAATTGCTCCAACGAGCGGGTGCGTCAGCTGCAGAACCGCGCCTTGCGCAAGCTTCACGATATGATGGAAAAATACGCATGAACTCCCCGATATATCCGGAAAACGCACTTATTCTGGCGCCGCTTTCCGGATTCACCGATCTGCCCTATCGCCGTTCCGCCCGGCGGCACGGCGCCTTTTTCGCCTTCGCCGAGATGGTCGATGCCGCAAGTTTGGCTCATACCCCGGAACGGGGACTGGCGCTGGCGGAACGCGGGGAGGAAGAGGAATTTCTCGGAGTTCAGGTGGTCGGCGCGGATCACGAGTGGCTCAAGCGTTCGTGCGACGAACTCAACACGCGCCTCTTTTCATTGCTCGACTTCAACTTGGGTTGTCCCGTCGCCAAGGTCGTCAAAAAGGGCGCGGGCGCGGCGCTGGGGCGGCGCGTCGACGCGGCGCTCGAATGCTTCGAGATACTGACGCGTTACAGCCGTTTCCCGGTAACGGCGAAGTTCCGCATCCTGACGCATGACGATCCCGGTCCCACGGTGGAGCTGGCGCGCGGTCTGGCGGAGCTCGGCGCGCAGGCGCTGACGGTGCACGGGCGGACGCTGGAGGATTTCTACACGGGCCCCGTCCGCGCCGACATCATTTCCGCCGTGCGCGAAGCGGTTTCGTCTTACGGCATCCCCGTGATCGCCAACGGCGGCGTGCGCGACAAGGCGACCTGCGAGGCGCTGCGGCGCGAGAGCGGCTGTTCGCGGATCATGGTGGCGCAGGGGGCGATGGGCAATCCGTGGCTGTTCGACGAAATACTGCACGATGCTCCGCCGCCGACGCTGGACGAGTGGAAACGGGAAGTCCGCACCCATGTCGCCGAGATGGTCGCCCTCTACGGCGAAAGAAGCGCGCTCCGTCTGGCGCGCAAGATAATTCACGATTATCTGAAGGGCAGGGGATTCGCCGCCGCCTACCGCAGCCGCGCTTCGCTGCTCTGCACCTTTGCCGAGTTCGAAGCGTGGCTCGCGGAAGCCCGTCCCGCGGCGGAATCGGCATCGCGGCCGTTTCGCGTCATCGGGTGACGGGCGTGATGTCCGCGCCGAGGGCGGCGAGCTTTTCCGGCAGCCGTTCATAGCCCCGGTAGATCATTTCCGCCTGGTTGATCGTGCTTTCGCCCGAAGCGCAGCAGGCGGCGATCACCATCGCCATTCCGGCGCGGATATCCGGACTGGACATTTCGACGGCGTGCAGTTTGGCCTTGCCGGTGATGACCACTCGGTGCGGATCGCAGACGATCGCGTTGGCGCCCATGCTGATCAGCCGATCGGCGAAGTAGATGCGGCTTTCGAACATCTTTTCGAAGAACATCACCGTGCCCCGGCACTGGGTGGCGGCGACGACGGTACAGCTCATCATGTCCGAGGGATACTGCGGCCAGGTGCCGTCGGATATCTGCGGGATATGTCCGCCGAAGTCGCTTTCGATCTTCGGCGACTGACCACCCGGCAGGAAAACGCGGTCGGGGTAGAGTTTCATCTTCACCCCCAGACGCTCGAACACCCGGCGGAGCATCCAGTAGTGACGCACCGTCGTGCCGTGCACGGTGACTTCTCCGCCGGTGGCGGCGGCGAGCGCGAGGAAGCTCCCTGCTTCGATGTGGTCGCCGACCACGGTGTACTTGCAGCCGTGAAGTTTTTCCACTCCCTCGATGACGACGGTATTGCTGCCGGCGCCGGAGATTTTCGCCCCCATCGCGTTGAGCATTTCGGCGAGGTCTTTGACATGCGGCTCGCAGGCGGCGTTGTAAAGCGTGGTTTTCCCCTTGGCGGTGACGGCGGCGATGATGATCTGCTCGGTGGCGGTGACGCTCGCTTCGTCGAGGAAAAGTTCCCTGCCGGTGAGCCCGCGCGGCGCATCGAAGCGGTAGGTGAGATCGCCGGACATCTTCGCCCCCAGCGACCGCAGACCGTAGAAGTGTCCGTCCAGACGGCGGCGGCCGATCACGTCGCCGCCGGGGGGATACAGTTCCGCCTGCCCGCAGCGCGCCAGAAGCGGAGCGGCGAAGAGGATGCTGGTGCGGTTGCGCGAACAGAGCTGTTTGGGGATCGAGGTCGTCTTTATTTTCGGACACTTGAAGCGCAGAACGTTGTGCTCGAAAGTGAATTCCGCTCCCAGTTCTCCCGCTATGTCGAGCATGGTGCGCACGTCGAGGATCTCCGGAACATTGTTCAGCGTCACCTCTTCGTCAGTGAGCATGAGCGCCGCGATCATCGGCAGTGCCGCGTTCTTGTTTCCGCTGACAGTGACTTCGCCGCGGATATCCCGCTGCCCCCTGACGATCAGACTTTGCATGATGGTGTCATCCCGGATTGATATGTTGAAAAGGTGTCTTTACGGAATATATCCCATCCGGAGATATTTGCAAGCTGAAAAATCTCCATTTATCGACTTGCAGATATCGAAAAACGTGATACATTATTTCGGGACTACAAATAATTAATGCGTTTTCGAGGTGTCAAGATGGGCCGCGAGCTGGCGCTGTGGGAAAAATTATCGATATTGCCGCGCAATATCCGCGGCGGTGCGGTGCGGGATATAAAGGTCCGCTTCGCGCGGTTTTCGCTCAATCAGCTGATGCTGCTGAACAGCCTTTACTCACTGACGCGCGACACCGGCTGCGGAGTGCCGCTCAAGACGCTTGCATCCGGGTTGGAGGTGACGCCGGCGACCGCCTCCGAAATGGTCGATACGCTGGTGCGCCGGGGAATATTGGAGCGCCGCCACAGCGAAGTCGACCGGCGGGCGGTGGAAATTACGCTGACCGACAAATGGCGCGATTTTTTCCGCGCCAACGAAAGCGTTTACACGCGCCGGGTGGAGGCGTTTTTTGCGAATCGCACTCCGGAAGAGCGGCGGCAGTTCGAGCAGATGGTGGACGATCTCAACCGCTTCCTTGTCGAACTGCCTCCCGAAACGCCCCGGATAGACGTGCCGGGCGAGGCGGAGGACAAATGATCAGTTTCTCGGTGTCGCGTCTGGAAAAGGAAAATATCCGTCTTGAGGGTGCGGAGCCGCCGGAATTCATCGTGCTGGCGGACGGCGACTGCTTCACCGTGGCGTCGGAAGTTTCCTATGCCCTCGACATCTCCAAAGTTTCCGGCGGCGCGCTGGTCTCGGGAAGTGCGGGGGTGACCGTCGCCGGTGAATGCGGGCGTTGTCTCGCCCCGGTGTCGCGCGAAGTCGTCGCCGGGGAGTTCCGGTTTTTCGTCGAAACTCCGCCGGGGATGGAGATATGCGATATTTCCGACGATGTGCGCACCGAGATAACTCTGGCCCTGCCGATGAATCTGCTGTGCCGTGACGACTGCCGCGGGCTGTGTCCCGAATGCGGCGCCGACCTGAACGAGGGGAAGTGTTCCTGCAAACCGAAGCCGGCGCGCGGCTCCGGCGTATGGGATGCGCTGGACGACTTGAAACTCTAGTCCGGCAACGTTGATTTACCACCCCTTTGGTGCTATATTTTATATGTTTTATGTTATCGATCTCAGATGGGAGTTTTGACGATGTTCGACGTGGAAATCAGGCGCACCTTTTCGGCGGCGCATCAGCTTAAGGGATACAACGGCGACTGCCGCAATCTGCACGGTCACAACTATTCGGTGGTGGTGAACGTCCGGGCGGAAAAGCTCAATTCGATCGGCATCGCACTGGATTTCAAACTTCTGAAGTCGGCGCTGGACGAACTGCTCGGCGGATACGATCACCACAATCTGTCGGAATTGCCGGAGTTCCAGTCGGTCAACCCCACCAGCGAGATCCTGGCGCAGACCATTTACCGCGCGATGAGCGCCAAGCTCGACGGCGAAGGCGTCAAAGTCGCGTGGGTGCGTATCGGCGAGTCGGAAAACTCCGCCGTCACCTATTCGGAATAGAAAAGTCGATGCTCTCGGTCTGCGAAACATTTTCCAGCATACAGGGCGAGTCGACTCATGCGGGGCGGCCGTGTTTCTTCATCCGGCTGGCGGGGTGCTCGTGCTCCTGCAGTTACTGCGACACCGAATACGCCAAGCAGCCGGGACGGGAATACGGGATAAACGAATTGGCGGCGCAGGCGCGGGCTTCCGGGCTGAAGCTCGTCGAAGTCACGGGCGGAGAGCCGATGGAACAGGAGGAAACTCCGCTTCTCTGCCGCCGTCTGTTGGAAGACGGCTTCGAAGTGCTGCTTGAGACCAACGGCACGCTTCCGCTCGACGCGGTCCCCGCCGGGGTGCACAAGATCGTCGACTGCAAACTCCCCTCTTCCGGCATGGCGACACGCAACTGCGTGCACAATTACGATCTTTTGGGCGCCGGCGACGAAATCAAATTCGTCATCGGTTCGCGCGACGATTTCGATTATGCGCTCGGGGTTATCGCCGACCGGCGCCTCGCCGAAAAGAAGTGTGAGCTGCTGGTATCCCCGGTGTGGGGCAATGTGAAGTTTGCCGATCTGGCCGAGTGGGTGATGAAAAGCGGTTTGCCGCTTCGGATGCAGCTGCAGCTGCACAAGATCATCTGGGGCGATCGCCGCGGAGTATGAGAATTTGGAATGAAAAGGAAAGCGATAGTACTTTTGAGCGGAGGGCTGGATTCCGCGACCTGTCTGGCGTTGGCGAAGCGCCGGGGATTCGAGGTTTACGCATTGAGTTTCGATTACGGTCAGCGCCACCGCTGCGAACTTGACGCCGCGCACCGCGTTGCGGAGGCGCTCGGCGTGGTCGAGCATCGGATATTCAGGATGGATCTGAGCCAGTGGGGCGGTTCGGCGCTCACCGACAATTCGCTGGACGTTCCCGTCGACGAGGCGGCGGAGGGGAGCGACATCATTCCCATCACCTATGTTCCGGCGCGCAATCTCGTGTTTTTGTCACTGGCATCCGCGTGGGGCGAGGTGCTGGGTGCGCACGATCTTTTCATCGGCGTCAACAACGTGGACTACTCCGGCTACCCGGATTGCCGTCCGGCGTTCATAAACGCGTTCATGGCGGCGGTTGACGCCGGCACGCGGGCGGCGGACGAAAAGTGGCACTGGCACGTCCACACGCCATTGCAGGCGCTGGGCAAGAAGGAGATCATTGAGTTGGGCATTTCCGCCGGAGTGGATTATTCGCTCACGGTCAGCTGCTACAATCCGGATTGGACGGGGGCGGCGTGCGGCCATTGCGCCAGCTGTCAGCTGCGGCGCGCGGGATTTGCCGCGGCCGGCGTGCCGGATCCCACTAAATATCAGCAGGGAATTTGAACAAACAAAAAAGGATCACATATCATGGGTTTCGACAAAGGTTCGGTATCATTTTCCATCTTCGAACTCCCGAAAGATCTTCCCAAGGATCTGCCGGCGCTGTTCGCCGCTCACAAGGCGTGTCCGCTCGATGCGGCGACGGCGGAACCGCAGTGGGGCTGGGTTACGGGACGCCACATGCTCGACAGCGCCATCGACGAGGCCACCGCCCAGCGCGGCGGATGCTACCATCTGATGCTGCGCCAGACGGTGCGCAAGATCCCGACCGCGCTGTTGAATGCGCTCTGCAAGCGCGAGGAGTACGCCTATATGAAGGCGAACAATCAGGACTTCATATCGGGCAAGGTGCGCCGCCAGCTCAAGGAAGAGGTGGTGGAAAAATACATAAACAAGATGCCGCCGACGCTCTCCGGCATCCCGATGGTGATCGAGCCGAACGCAAGACTTCTGTACGTCGGCGCGACCGGCCAGAACCAGCTGGACGTCTTCATCGACAACTTTTACAATGCGACCAAGATCGAACCGCTTCAGTTTACTTTGGGCACTATCCTCGACCGCGAGTTCCACACCAACGAGACGGCTCTGCCGCCGCTGCAGATCGGCGATCTGCCGGTGTCGGAGCCGCAGACCGGGCGGGATTTTCTGATGTTCCTGTGGTACTATGGCGAGACAGTCGGCAAACTCGAGCTGGAGCATTACGGAGAATTCGATTTGATGATCGAAGCGCCGCTGGTCTTTGCCGGCGCCGGCGACGAGCGCGGGGCAGGGGAGGCGGACCTCAAGAAGGGCGACAGCCCGCTCCGCAGCGCCGAGGCGAAGGCGGCGGTGGCGGTCGGCAAGAAGCTCCGCAAGGCGAAGCTTACGCTGACGCGCGGCGAGCAGATCTGGAGCGTTTCGTTCGACGCGGATAAATTCGCGTTTTCCTCCGTGCGGCTGCCGGAGGGTGAAGAGATGGACGAGGAGGAGCGTTTCGCCGAGCGCATCACCAATCTCGGCGTCTTCAAGGAGGCGCTGACGGGGTATTTCCGGCTCTTCGTCAATGCGCTGTTGGGCGATGCCGGCAAAAAGACCGGCGCGTCGATCCGCGACTGGGCGAAGAACCGCGACGCGGTGTGATAATCATGCACGAAGAAGATTCGAAGATCCGGATGCTGTCACGCGAATACTGCGTGCTGGAACTCGATCCGGAAGCGGTTCGCGAACTCGACATGGGGTGCGGCTCTGGCTCGTTTACGGCGGCGCTGGCGGCGCGTTACCCCGAGCGGCATATTCTTGCCGCCGACGTGATGCTGGGACGGCTGCGCAAGGTGGTCAAGCGTCTGGATAAATGCGGCTCGGCCAACTGGGAGGTGCTCCGCGTCGAGGCGCGGATGCTGATCGGGCGGATGCTGCCGGATTCGTCGCTGGACCGCATCCATCTCCTTTGTCCCGATCCGTGGCCGAAAGGCCGGCATCGCGGTCACCGCCTTTTGGCGAGCGACTTCACGGCGGCGCTGCACCGGGTGCTCAAGAAGGACGGGATATTCCACTTTTCGAGCGATGACATGAATTACTGTCGCGCGGTCGAAGCGGTGATGACGCAGAGCCTGCTCTTCGCTCCCGCGCCCGACGGTGCGGCCGACCTCGCCGACGTCAAAAGCGACTTCGAGCTCAAGTGGATCGCCGAGGGCAAGACGGTGAAACATCTCGCCTGGCGCAAACTGCCGCTGCCGCCTCACACCGTCGGCCACTGACGGATCGTAAAATAAAAAAACGGGGATCTCGAGACGGACTCGAGATCCCCGTTTCGTCTGTCGGGATACCGCTATTTGAGCAGTTTGCGGTACTTCGCGCAGAGCTCGGCGTCGGCGAGCATGGTGATGAAGACGCCGCCCACGACCGACCGCGCCTGGAATTTGATGTGATCGGGGGTGACGGTTTCGTTCCAGTCGCCCAGCGGGACGCGCTTCTTCGTTTCGTTGATCCAACGGTAGGTGGGCTCCATGATCGCGTCGAAGTCGTCGCGCTTGCCGGTCAACGTGGCGCACCAGACCGTCCAGTCGAGCTTGGTGTAGGTCCGGCGCGAATCGAGCGGCAGACCGTAGGCGTTGAGCTTGGTGCGGTACCACGCCGCCTCTTTCGCGAAGACCTCCGCCGGGTACAGCCCGAGACCGAGCAGACGGTCCCAAATCAGGTTGTACTTCTGGCTCCACGTTCCGGCGCCGTCGAAGGTGAGGCGGGTGTGATCGCCCTCGGAGGCTTCTTCCACCCAGCGCTTCGCCCAGCCTTCCGCGGCGTTGCGGTAGGGGGCGGCGTCGGCCTCGCGGCCGCGGCTCCGGAGCAGTTTCGCGTAGGCGCCGAGGGCGAGGATCGCCTTGGCGGAAAGGTTCACGTTGTGGGCGAGTTTGCCCGCGAAATCGTCGGTGCAGAGCTGATCGGCGGGATCGAAACCGAACTTGAGCAGGTAATCGGCCCACTTTTTGAGCACGGTGTCGAGGTACTTGTCGACCATCGGATCGCCGCCGTCGTACTGGTCGAGCATCGCTGCGAGCAGTAGCAGATTGCCGCACTCTTCGACCGGCATCTGGCGCGCCTCGGATTCCTCGCCGCCGCCGTAGACCTGACCGTTGGCAAGCGGGTAGCAGCCGAGGTCATGCGGAGCGAAGTCGAATTTCCACGCGCCTTTTTCGGCGTATTCGAGCAGCGGCTCGACCATGCCGCGCAGCAGCGCCGGATTGGTGAGCAAAAAGAGCGGCGCGGAGGGATAGGTCACATCCACGGTGGCGATGCAGCCGTTGGAGAAATTCTCCTTGGAGAAGAAGAGCAGCTGTCCCTCCTTGGTGAAGGCGAGCTTGTGCGCGCCGATCGCCTGCCGGAACGAGATCGCGCAGAGCGATGCGTACTTTTCGCCGCCGACTTTTTCGGCATCCGCCATGAAACCGGCGTCGTACTCTTCGCAGAGCGCTTCGACGCGGGCGCGGTCGGCGGAAACCTTACTCAGCAGCGCGGTGAAATCCGGTTCGTATTTGTGCCATGCCGCCTTGACCTTGCGCCCCAGATATTCGAGGGAATAGATGTCGTCATAGGCGAGGATGTGGCAAAATCCGGCTTTGCTGCCGGGGGCGCACTCCGACTTTTTGACGACCATCACGGTCGGGGAGTCGCCGTTGCGGTAGGACTGCTTCGGGTGGTCGTTGCGGTCGATGGCGGGCACGGAACCGTCGGCGGCAAACGCGCGCATGGCGGGCTGTTCGTTGACGAAACGGGTGGTGACGTTCTCGGCCCACGGAACGGCGACGTAGAAGCTGCCCCAGTCGATGCGCTGGTCGTCTCCGCAGGTCTGGAGCATGTGCGGATCGGCGGCGGTGAAATAGCAGAGGTCGCAGTCGGGGTGGTCGGTCCTTCCCCAGTTGACCATATTGTAGATGCGGTCGACGCAGGCGGAGCCGAGGTAGAAGAAAGCGACTTCGACGCTGTGCTTTTTGCCGTCGACGGATTCGATTTCGGTCGTGACGTAGGTCGCGGGGCGCGACATGATCTCGAGGTCGTGGGGCAGGGCGGGGGTGAGGTAGGTCACCTTCATGCGGATGCCGGCGACTTCGTAAGTCAGGATCGTCCTAGTCGGGTATATTTCGTTCTTGGTGCTGTTGAGTCTCTCGCCGGTGACGGAGATGCCGCGGCCGAGGAAGATGTACGGCGTACCGTCGATGCGGATTATGCCGTCCCAGCGGTTGACGGAACCGGTCCAGTGGCAGATAAATGCTCCGGTGGGGTTTTCGGAGGGCAGCCAGTAACTGAAGAAGGGGTCGTGGACTACCAGCGGGATCGCCGGGGCGCGCAGAAGCGAAGCACTGTTCATGATGATGCCTTTCGGGTGATGGTGAATCGACCGCGCATAATTTAGAGCGCGTATCATATATAATAGAACATTTATTTGCCGAAAAAGCAAACCGGCATGTGGAAAAGTTCGGTAAAAAACCAAGTCGGCCCAATAAAAAACCCCGGCCCGTTTTCGCGGGTCGGGGTGGTGTGATGCGTGCCGTGCGTCTTACGCGAGTTTGGCGAACTTCAGCGTGCCGTCGACGCTGGTGAACTTCCAGCCGTCCCAGTCGCCACCCGAGATCGCGGTGTCGTAGGCGAGGTCGCCCGCGACCGTCGTGTCGTCGATGCAGAGGTCGAAGGTCGCGCCGGTGAAGTTCGCCGCCGCGATGCTCCAGCCCGCCGCCGCCTGATCCGCGTCGGCGAAGTTCACGACCACCTTGTCGCCGGTGAATCCGGCTTCGGCGGTCCACGTCAAAAGCGAAGTATTGTTCAGCCAGTCGACGCGGTCGGCGAGGTCGAAGGTCCACGCGGCGTTGTTGATGTCCGCCTCGGCGGTAAGCGTCATTGTGGTCGCGCCGTCGAGCGTGATGCCGGCAAAGCCGCCGACCTTGCCGGAGAAGGTCCCGGTGTAGTCCGAGAAGCTCAAGGTCGCGTCGCTCTCCTCGCCGCCGACGTAGCTGTAGCCGTAGACTCCGCAGCCGAACGCCGTGCCGCCGGTGAAAACGACCGCCGCATTGCCGGTGCTGTCGGTGGAGCTCTGACCTCTCGCGTAGATGTCGCCCGTGATCGAGCCGCCCGAAACGGTGATGGTGACGTCGCCCGCCACGGTCGTGCCGCCCGAGGTCGAGGTCGAGCCGCCGCCGAAGACGTTCGCGACGGTTCCGCCGGAGATCGTGATGTTCACATTGCCGACTTCGCTCTTGGCGCCTTTCTGCGCCCAGCCGCCGCCGTAGACGTTGCCCATCGTGCCGCCCGAGATCGTCAGGTTCACGTTTCCGACCTGCGCCCAGACGCCCGCCGCTTCGGTGCCGGAGGCGATGTTGTCGCTCGCGAACGCGCCGCCGAAGATGCCGCGACCGCCGCAGGCCTCGCCCCAAGAACCGCCCGCGATGGTCGCGGTGACGCTGCCGACCGTGTAGACGGGAGCGAGTTTGGCGGTGTCGTGACCGGTCGCGTAACCGCCGGCGAAGACGCACGCCTGCACGCCCTTGGTCGCCGTTCCGTAGCTGATCGTCAGCGTGACGTTGTCGACCGTATGGAGCGCCGCCTGATTCTCCACCGTCGTGATCGTGCCCGCCTTGACCGCGGACGCGCCGTAGACGTTGCCGTCGAAGGTTCCGTTGGAGACCGTCATGGTGATGTCGCCGACGCTGGTTTGGGTCACGTCGGTATATCCCAAATTCTCCAACTTGGAGGCATTGAAGAGCGCACCCGCGTAAAAATCCTTCTGGATGTCGGTGTCAGCATAACTGATCTGGATTTTGACGTCGTCATCGACCGTGCCGAAACCGCCCGCGTAGGCGACGCCCGAGAAGGTCGCCTTGGCGACGAAGATGTTCACGCCGCCGACCGAACCGCCGTAGTCCGCGCCCGCCGCGAGGTTCGTGACCACGGTACCCGGCTGGAAGTAGAAGTTGACGGTGTTTGCGAAGTTCTGCCGCTTGGCCGCGCCGTAGAGCGGTGCGGAGATCGTGATGGGATTGTAGGTGGCCATCCACACGTCACCGCACTCGGCGTCCGCGTCTTCTGCGATGGCGACGGATTCGGTGACGGTGCCGAACGTGTCGCCGTTCCAGATCGCCGCCCGGTCATTCGCGTTGACGGTGGCATTGAGTTTGGTGCCGAGGACGTCGCCGTTGACGAAGACGCTCTTCGCCTCGGCGACGCTGGTGATGGAGGCCTTCGCCGTGCTGAATGTCTTGCCGTCCTCGCTGACGGAGAATTTGCCGCGCTTGCCGAGGAACGGGTTGACGTAAACTTCGCCCGCGGACACCGTGTTGTCATACATCAGCCACGGCACCGAGACGGTCAGGTTGGTGTTGCCGACATTCTGAGCGATGGTGTAGGTGGCTTCCTTGTCGGCGGTCGAGAGGATCAGCGTCCCATTCATGTTGCTGGCGTCGTTCATCAGCGCCGTGGGGCGTTCGATCGTCGCGCCGGAGCCGACCCGCGCGCTGACGATGGCTCCGGCTTCGGCGTTGAGGTCGACCAGCATCGCGCCGGAGGCGGCGAGGTAGACCGTGCCGCCCGAACGGACGACCGTGTTGCTCGCCGCGCCGGAGGAGTAGAGGTAGAGCCTGCCGCCCGAGTTAACGGTCGTGCCGCTCGCGATACCCGCACTGGAGGCGATCACGATGCCCTTGTTGTTGATGACCGCGCCGCTCGCCACACCGCCGGAGTAGATGGTAGCCGACCCGGAGCAGCCGATGGTGACGTCGCGGGCGATGCCGTTGTTGGAGATGTAGAGCGAGCCGCACATCAAGCCGCCCGACATCAGACCCACCTGACCGCCGGAACCGGTGTTCCGCAGCCAGACGCTGCCGCCGAATTCGACCGTAACGTCGTTGAGCTCGGCGTGCTGCACCTTGTTGGCATCCGCCATACACCATACCGAAGCGCCGCTCTTGATGAGAGTGTTGGAGACCACGCCCGCGCTCACGCTCATTTTTGCGCCCGCGTACATTTTGCCGTTGAGGAAGGTACCGGAGACGCCGCCGCCCGGACGGAGGGTTACCTGCTGACCGCCGGTGCGCGAAACGACGCAGTCCTTGGCGGTGCCCGCGAGCAGCACGAACGCGCCCGAGCCGAAGGTCATGGCGCTCACATTGGCGCCTTGACGGATGTAGACTTCCATCGTGTAATTGTTGGGGTTGCCCGCATAGCCGCCGGAAACGTAACCGCCGTTCGAAACTTCCAGCCGCGTCTTCAGGGTTCCCGGACTTTCAGACGCGCTGACCGTCGGGTTATAGACAACGCCGCCGCCGGAAACGATCACCTGAGCGGCGTTGAGAATCGTGATGTTGCTGACGACGCCGTCCCGAATGAGGGCTCCGGAGGCCTTGCTGCCGCGGATGGTGCAGTCGGTCATGGTGCCGCCCGAGGTGAGGATCACGGAGCCGCCCGCTTCGATGGTCACCTTGGAGGCGATGCCGCTCTTCACACGGGTGAAAAGCATTACGCCGCCCGAACTCACGGTTGCGTTGACCGCCAGTCCGCCGCGCACCTCGAAGTTGGCGTTCTTGATGACGCCGCCCGAGAAGATGGCGCGGTTCCAGGTGTCGTCGGTCTTGACTCCGGCGATGTAGAGATAGCCGCCCGAGTTGGCGGTGAAGTTCTCGATGACGCCGCCCGCCGAGGCGATGAAGTGGTACCCACGGTTTTCGGTCTCGCCGCCCACCACCTTGCCGTTGTCCATGACGTAGATATACGGGATCTCCGCCTTTTCGGTGCTGCCGTTGGTGTTGCCGCGGATGTGCAGATCGGTCAACGTGGTACCGGCGTAGACGATCAGTTGGGCGCCGGATGAGACGGTTACGTTGTTGGCGGCGGCGTTGGTGAGGAACACCGCGCCGCTGACGCCGCCGTTGCCGTCGACGGTCACCCCGTTTACCGTGACCTTGGCGCCGGCGGTGCCGCTGGCTGTCAGCGTGCCGCCGGAGAGAACCAAGGTGTCTTTCAGCGTACCCGCCACGGCCGATAGCGAACCGCCCGAGCTGATTGTGCCGCTCGAAAATACTGCGTTGGCGCCGCTGACGAGGAAACGCGCGTTGGCGCCGCTCAAGACCGTCTTTTCCGCCTTGCCGCCGATCATCGCGTAGGAGGCTCCGGCGGCGATGGTGCAGTCGGACATGAGCCCGGTGCTCATCCGGTTGTGGCTATCGTTGCGCGCATTGAGGAAAGTCACGCGTTCGGCGGTGCCGCCGCGGATCGCGAACCAGGTGCCGCTGAAGGTGCAGTCCTTGAAACAACCGCCGTTGGAGGCGAAGATGTAGGCGCTGGCATTCATGGTGAAGTTGCTCACGAGACCGCCGTTGGCGTAGATCTCCTTCGCGCCAGCGTTCGCGGCGTTGGAGCCGCCCAGCACGGTACCGCCGTAGATGTAGAACTTGACCGAGGACATGACGCCCGTGGAAGTCCTGCTGAGCAAGAGATTCTTGATCTCGCCGCCGTACATAGAACACGTCCCCTCGTTGTCGAGCGTCAGCGTGTTCACCACGCCGCCGGACATCCACAGGCGACCGCCGAGGTCGTAGTTGACTTGTTTATTGCCCAGACCGTAGTAACCGTAAACACTGATGCTCTCGGCGGAGGCGTCGGCGCCGCGCATGAACATCGTGCCGCCCGAGGAGATGTTGACGGTGCCGACGGTCGCGTTGCTGACGATCAGTTGGCGCGCATAGGCGTCTTGTCCGGTCGAGTTGATGTTGGCGATGGTGGAGGGGCCCACCAAAGTCTGCCCCGCGGTGAGGGTCACAGTTTCTCCGCCAGTGTATTCAGGCATGGTTCCGATCCTTTCTTTTTGTTAGATCGCGTTGGTTTCTCTCAAATTCACGACATTTTCCGCGTACCCGCCGCATAAAAGCGCCATTGTATCACGAAAATTTCGCGATGCGGGCACAATAATACCAAAACACAGTTATTATAAAATAGCGCAAAAACGCGGATTTGTCAAACGCGGGCACGTCCGCGAAATGATGAATGATGAGAGATGAAAGATGAAATGGAGCGGTCGCGCATGCGGTCGCCCGCGAGAAGCACAGGCTTTCCCGTCGGACCGGTCGGACAACTCTGACAACGGCGCGGCCGTACACCGCACCCCGGCGTGAAATACCGGTCCCACGGCATATCGGCGTGAAACATCGGTTGGACAAGTGATTTGTTCGGTCACGCGGGTATTTTTCGGAAATCCCAGCCCATAAGGTGGGCGAGGTCGGCGACGAGTTGGACGTCTCCGTCATAGCTCAACACCAGATGGTGCGTCCCGCCGAGGCGGCTGTACGCTTCGAGGAACTCCGCGACCGGCATGTTTTCCGGCGGTGTCATCCAGCCGCGCATGTCGGTGAGGTCGGCGTCGTGCTGCGCCGTGAGCGCGACTTGCGCCGCGATCAGCGTGAACTTGCCGTCCGCCCCCGGCGCGAGGTTGGCGAGCAGGGCATTGCCGGATCTCAAACACCCGGTCGCCGCGGCGATGTCCTTGCCCTTGCCGAACTTCCATTTGCGCGGGGCGAGATAGGGCTTCCGATCCATCAGCGCGAGGTTCATTTCGCCCATGTGCGAGAGGAAGATGCGGTTGCCGGTCCAGTCCGGGCAGAACATCTCCGAAAAGGTGGTCGCCGGATTCGACTGCATCAGCACTCCGCAGAAAAGCGCCGTCAGCATGTCGCCTTCGCCCGCGTAGCCGACGCCGCGCGCCATCGCCTTGGAGCACTCCGGAAACGGCACGTTTTCGAAACCGATTTCGGGACCGCAGCCGAGGAAGTTCACCGTGAAGGCGTCGAGCTTTTCCGCTTCGATCCACTTGCGCAGGCGCAGACCGTTCCTGACCGTCAGCCGGTGGGTATCTTCCGGCAGATCGGGGGCAAAGGTGAAGTTCTGCCGGTCCAGCGTGACTTCGGCTTCGATCTCCGCGTCGGATGGGACGTAGTCGGGCGAGTCGGCGTAGTTTATTCTGGTCATGCCGAAGGTCCCGTCCGGGATCTGAAAGTCGCCCATCCCGGCGAATATCCCGCCGACGTCGCCGACGCGGGCGTGAGTCGTCTTGTACGCGGCTCCTGCGGAGAGCACCGCCTGTCTCATCCTCGCCATGAATTCGGCGTCGCCGATGTGCCCGGCACGGATAAGGAAGCGTTTTTTGCGCTTCAACAGCATGTTGCACATGTCCTGCACGCCGTGGATGCCGTGATTGAGCATCAGTTTGCCGCCGAAATCGAAGCCGAACTCCGCGTCCGGAGTGGTGTCGAAGACGACGATCGGCAGCTCGGTCTTTACCAGCTTTTCGATCGCTTCGAGCGACGGCGAATATGCCGCGTGCAAGGTCACGAGCACCTGACAGCCGGACGCTTCGAAGTTGCGGACGGCGGCGGCGATCTCCGGCTCGACATGGCAGAGGGAAGTGCTTTCGACCTCGAAGCCGCATTTGCGCAAGGCATCGGCGGCTTTTTCGACCGCCTGCTGTGCCGGATCATGGTACGCGGGGGCGCACTCTTCGTAGAGCTGTATGTAGAGGGGAAGCAGACCGATCTTCATTTTCCATACATCCTTTCGACGGTCGCGGTGTAAAGTTTATGCGCGTTGTTGAAGAAGAACCCTTCCAGAACCGGGCGCGGCAGATCCAGCGCCAGCACGCTTCGCAGCTGCTCGTAGAGGAACGGCACGTATTGGAGTTTCCCGGTGGTGTCGTTCAGCACGGTGCCGCTGTGGAAATCCTCGGGCGTCACATAGGCGTACTGGTTGTCGATTTCTATCGACTTGCCGTGCAGGAACGCGATCGGAGCGTCGGTGCCGAAGAGTATCCGCTCGGCGGGGAAGTGGTCGAAGGTGTAGCGGAGCACTCCCTCGTGGTTGATCATCGCCGTGTCCCACCAGGCGTTGGGGAACTCGACGAACTCGTCGACGCAGTTTGTCGCGCACCGCTGATAGTAAGCTCTGCCGATGTGAGCGAAAATGAAGGTCACGTCCGGGTATTTTTCGCAGAGATGCTTCATCTGCCGGCGGTTCAGCGGATCTTCGAGGCGCATCGCACGCGGGATGTGCACCACCGCGATCAATTTTAGCCGGTTCAGCATTTCCAGCTGCTCCGGCGTGAAGAAGTCGAGGAGTTCGACCTCGCGCCCCGGGGTTTCAAGCGCCATGTTGGCGTAAGGTTTGACTCCGGCGAGGCGGTATTTGCGGATGTCGGCTTCGACCTGCTCAACCGGATCGTAAGCGCTCAACAGCCGCAAACCGAAGACGCGTTGGTTGTCCGCGCCGAAGTTTGCGGCGTCGCTCCGGTCGATGTGCATCGCCGGATTGCCGAACCCGGCGAGCGACATCTCGACGCCCGGCAGAAGCTCCTCACAGACCTCGAAAAACCGGCGCACCGTGAACTCCCCGCCGTGGGGCTTCACATAGTCGATGGTCTCTGTTCCGCGATCCGCCGGGTAACTGCGTTTCAATATGATGTGTACGTGGGAATCGAAGATCTTCGCGGGCAGCCGCCCCGCGAATTCTTCCCGATAGACCTTGCGGTCGTGTTCGGTGATGAAGTCGATCATTTTTCGCAACCTTTTTTTGCCAGCATCGCGGCGCCGACCGCGCCGGTGTATTTCTTGTACGGCGAGAGCTCGATTTTGCATTGCCACATTTCGGCGAGGAACTTCCGCCACGCCGGGGACTCCGACGGACCGCCCGCGAGCACGATCCGCGAAAAGCGCGCTTCGGGAAATGCCTTGGCGCGGAAGGTCTTCACCGTGTCGATCATCTTGGCGCGTGCGGGACCGTCGGTCGCCAGCGCGTCGTCGCCGAATCGCCGGTAACGTTCCGGCGAATCGGTGTAGTGTTCGACGATCCACGCTTCAAGTTCCAGCCCGACCTTGCCCCACGACCTGATTTCACCCCAGTTGCCGCCCTCGTGGAACATGTACGGATCGGCGAGGGTGCCGGGGACGATCTTTCTTTCCCGCGCCGGGCGGAAGCCCACCCAGCTTGTGCCGCACGACAGAAGCATCTCGTCCGGTTCGACAATGCCGCAGGCGCGGGCGCCCGACGGGTGGTCGAAGGAACCCGCGACGATCCGCGTTTCGGCGGTGAGATTGCCTTGCGCCAGCTCCGGACGGAGGCTGCCTATTACCGTTCCCGAGGGGACGAGGCGCGACAGCTGTTCCTCGCGCAAACCAAGTCTTTCGAGATACGGGCGGCAGTAGCAAAAGTTTTTCTGATCCTGCAGATAATACGGCGTCGCCGACGAGTGGTCGAGCGCGAACTTGCCGCAGAGTACGAACTGGATGTAGTCGTTGTTCATGCAGACGCGGGTGTCCGGGGTGAAGAGCTCCGGCGTTTCGCGTCGCATCCGCAAAAGATGTGCGAACGGGAAACCCTGCGGCCACGGCCAGCCGACGACTTCGTGGATATTCGCGTCCGGCGACGGCTCCTTACGGTTGTCGAGCCAGCTCACGATCCGCGTCTTCGGCGTGCCGTTCGCGTCCGTGAGAAGCGTATTGCCAGACGCCGCGCACATCGCGATCCCGGCGACCGGGGCGTCGCCCGCCGCCGCGAGGTCGCGGATGAGCGATAATACGCTTTCGCGGTATCCGTCGGTATCGATCTCCACCGCGTCGCCTTCGCGGATGAACTCCACTTCGGCGGATTTTCCGTACACGACCTTTTCGCCGTCCCAGAGCACGCCCTTGACCGCGCCGGTGCCGAGATCGAGCCCGATGAAGTTCATTTCGCCGTTTCCTCCAAGGCTTCGGAGATTCGCGCGGCAATGAATCCGACGCTCTTTTCCGAGGTGATGAGCGGCGGCTTCAACAGCGCCGCCTTGGGGCAGTCGGGCTTGTAGGTCTGCACGCTCACGTCGATGGACTTTTCATGGGAGAGTATGGTGCTGAACTTGTTGGCGGTGTCGCGGTCGTGGAAGATGATGCTCGTCAGGAGCCCCTGTCCCTCGACTTTGGCGACCAGCTTCCCGTACGGAGCGACCGCCGCTTCGACCTTGCTTCTCCAGAGCCTTTCGAGTTTCGCCGTTTCGGCGGCGTTGGCGCGGGCGAACTCCAAGGTGATGAGATTGGCGAGGCTCGCCAGCTCTTCCTGTCCGTTGGTCACGAGCGCGCCGAAAAGGTTAAGGTTGTCCATCGGCGCGGTGGTGAGGATCTTGCTCGCCGGATACTGCCCGCCGGGGAAGCCCTTGCCGACCGAGACGAAATCCGGACGGCACTTGTATTCGCGGAAGAGGAAGATTTCCGGCGACCACATGCAGGATTGTATCTCGTCCACCAAAACCGGGATGTCGCGCGCGTCGCAGACGGCGTGGGTTTCGGTGACGAATTCGTCGGTGAGGCGGATACCCGCGTAGTTCATCAGCACGAGTTCGTGAGAAAAGAGCGCGATCTTGTACTTGCCGAAGTCGTACTTTGCGACGATGTTCCTGAATGCCGCGACGTCGTTGATCGGGCAGGGGACGACCTCGAACAAACCGGCGGAGATCGCCGCCTGCGCCAGCTCCGGCCACAGGCCCCGGAGCATCTGCGTCATGATCGTCGTCCCGTGATAGTTCGCGGTGTTGCCGCCGTCGTTGTCCGCCATCACCACGAAGACCGGAGTGCGCCCCGAGTATTTCGGGGCGGGAAAGTTTTTCTGCAGCCGGTAGAAGCGCGCGAGCGCCATCTTGAAGGCGGCTTCGCAGGCGAGCGAGCCGGTTTCGAGGTTCACCGCCCGGTTGAGCACGTGCGGTTCGGTGGAGCGCAGAACCTGCTCCAGCGCGTCGTCGTCGCCGGGGGCGATGCCGTTGGCGGTACGCACGAGTTCCCGTTCCAAGAGCCGCGTCAGATAGCCTCTGGTGTTGTTGTGGGTGAGGTTGGTGATGCCGAGTTTCGCGGCGTTGGCGAGCAGCCGGTAGCCGGGGAAGTTGTGCCCCAAGGACGCCTGATAGTGTTCGCTCTTGCCGATGAAGGCGATCCTGCCGTTTTCTCCCACGCGCACCGTGCCCAACCCGCAGAGCGGCGCGCTTTCCCGGTGGAACGCCTTGCCGAACGCGTCGGTCGGAGCCCCGGCAAAGGAGTCGGCGAGCTCCTCGGCGATCTTTTCCCCGCTCCGGATCGTCAGCTCCTCGGATCGACGGGCGAACTCATCCGGGAAGAAGTCGATTTTTTCGTCCGCGATCCCGCGGAGTTCGGCGTATGTCCCAAGGCCCAGCGCGGCGGCGCTTTTGCACACCGCGTCGATGTATCTTTCGCCTGCCAGATCGGTCAGCGACCGGCGGATGCTGATGCTCATGTACGTGTCCTCCGGCTGCGGTCAGTCGTTTTTGAGCGATTCCTCGTATTCGGCGCGAAGTTCGCGGAACTTGGCGAGTTCCTCGGGCGGTACTTCGATCTTGCCGAGTACGCTCGGCGCGGGCTTGTCCTTGCAGGGGCGCGACGGATCGGGGTTCCAGTCGTCGCCGCGGAATTTTTCGCGCGCGGCCTTGTCGCGGAAGTCCACCACCTCCTGCGGGGACAAGC
>Ga0310696_10001477_pt1 | contig 33892 bp, 23 predicted proteins | sample AusTroGonzalo_MG_4_FD_203885 | JGI IMG/M metagenome (GOLD analysis project Ga0310696, IMG submission 203885) | Bovine rumen microbial communities from tropical cattle in Woodstock, Queensland, Australia - Gonzalo_02 (v2) (version 2) | ecosystem: Host-associated > Mammals > Digestive system >... | reverse complement strand
TCCTAAGTCCTCATGGACGGTGACGCCTGAGGTCATAGAAAGCAAATGCGGATGGAGTCCGATGGAGGGGCATACCTTCAACTGGCGTGTGGAGCAAACATTCTGTAACGGTCATTCTGTATATCATAATGGTGTCGTAGACCGACAATATATTGGTCAGCCACTTGCGTTCCGATGAAACTCACCTACGATATCCGCGACCTCGTGCCCTATATCAATTGGGTGTACTTTTATTTTGCCTGGCAGGTAAAAGATGAAGTCTGTCAACAGCGTATGAGGAGAGAGGCCGAGGCATTTCTGAAGGAGTATGACGGAAAGTATAAGGCCTATGCGCTTTTCGCTATTGTCGATGCTCATTCCGATGGTGATGATATCGTAGTGGAAGGTGGCACGATACCTTTGTTGCGCCAACAGGAAGCTAATTCACAGTTCCTTTGTCTCTCAGATTTTGTTAGCACCAAAGCAGATAAAGTGGGGCTTTTCGCCACGTCTGTAGATAAAGGCATGGAGACAGATTTCGACAGTGATCCTTATCAGAAAATGATGGCACAGCTCCTGGCAGACCGTTTGGCTGAGGCTGCTGCAGAACGGATGCATGAAGAGGTGCGCAAACACTATTGGGGATATGCGCCTGACGAGAATCTCTCTATTCATGAGATGCAACTGGAACATTTTCAGGGTATTCGACCTGCTGTGGGGTACCCTTCCTTACCGGATGCCAGCATGAATTTCCTGCTTGATGACTTGCTTGATATGCAGCAGATTGGCATCTCTCTGACTGAGAGTGGTGCCATGCGTCCTCATGCCAGTGTCTCTGGTCTGATGATTTCTCATCCCAAGGCACATTATTTCTCTATCGGGAAGATTGGTGAGGATCAACTTGCCGACTATGCCCGTCGTCGTCAGATGCCAGTAGAAACTATACGTAAATTCCTTTCTGCAAATATATGAGCGAGCAACATATCACATTACTACAGCCTGATACCTATATTTATATAGGGTGGGGTATCCTGCTTTTTCTTTCCTTGGTGGCAGGCATGATATGCTATTTCTCTAAACGTCGTTGGTTGAAATGGATATCTGCCTTACCTGTCTGCCTGCTTTGGCCTATCTTCCTCTATGGTGCTTATGTGGGTGTCTGTCAGCTTGAGGTCAAGCATGTTGACTTGGCATTTGAGGCTCTTCCAGAGGCTTTTGATGGCTATACTATTGTGCAGTTTAGTGATGTGCATACTGGTACGCTGACTGGTAGGCGACTGGAATTGTTGAAGACTGCTATGGACAGTATCAATGCTCAAAAGGCTGATATGGTGGTGTTCACTGGCGATCTGCAGAACAAGGTGCCCAGCGAGATAGATCCGTGTAGGTCTCTCCTGTCAAGTATCAAGGCTAAGGATGGGGTCTATTCTGTGATGGGTAATCATGACTATACAATGTATGATGATGGAGATGCTTTAGAGCAATATACCAATTCTGGTCTTCGTGAAAGCGTTGATGAGGAGTTGGGATGGATACCACTGAATAATGCGCGTTGCTTTATTCATCGTGGTGATCAGCGTCTTGTCATCGCTGGTATGGATAATGATGGCGATGGCGTACGTTTTCCGCAGAATGGTGATTTGTCTTCAGCCCTTTATCGTGTGAAGCGTCAGGATTTCGTTGTGCTTTTGGAGCATGATCCTTCTGCATGGCGTCGTAAGATTTTGCCGCATAGTCATGTGCAACTGACATTGAGTGGCCATACTCACGGTGGACAGCTGTCGCTGTTTGGCTTGTCTCCTGCTATGTTGAGATACAAAGAGAACAGTGGCCTCTATACCGTAGGTAATCGTTGTCTTTACGTTTCCAATGGTCTCAGTGGTGTTGTTCCATTCCGTGTGGGCGTTCCAGCTGAGATAACGGTAATAACTCTACATAAAAAACAAAAGGAATAACTTAGAAGCAAATAGGAAATAACTTAGGAAATAAATTTTTCAACAATGAAATACCTTTACTATACCTATCAGTTGTTTATTGCATTACCACTAACCGTTATCACAACGGTAGTAATAACCAGTTCTATCATTATCGGTGCAGCCCTTGGCTTTGGTCATTTCTGGGGCAACTATCCTCCTCGTCTTTGGGCTCGTATCATCCTGTGGCTGTTCCTCATTCCTGTTCGTGTAGAGGGACGTGAGAACCTGGATAAGAAAGAGTCATATGTCTTCGTGGCCAACCATCAGGGGGCTTTCGATATCTTCCTGATTTATGGTCATTTACACCGTCATTTCAAGTGGATGATGAAATATCAGTTGCGTAAGATTCCTTTCGTAGGCTTCGCCTGTGCCAAGACCCATCAGATTTTCGTTGATAAGCGTGGACCTAAAAAGGTGAAGGCTACCTATGACCAGGCTCGTGAGACGCTGAAGGGAGGCACCAGTCTTACTGTATTCCCAGAGGGTTCCCGTACGTTCACGGGGCACATGGGTGTCTTTAAGAAGGGTGCCTTTATGTTGGCCGATGAGTTGCAGTTGCCTGTAGTCCCACTGACTATCAATGGTTCTTTTGATATCATGCCTCGTATGCGCGATATGAAGTTTGTCCATTGGCATCCTCTTACCCTGACCATCCATCAGCCTATCTATCCCGTAGGACAGGGACCAGAGAATGTGGAGGCAACAAAAAATCAGGCCTATGACAGCGTGATGTCTGCCTTAGTGCCTGAGTATCAGGGATTCGTGGAGAATCCAGACCAGTAAGGTGAAAAGTGTAGAGTGAAAACTCTACACTCTAAACTATTCATTTAATCTTGGGATATTTCCTTGTCCAGCCATCCCAGCGTAGTCGCATCACTCCGAAGAAAGCCTCTCCGAAGATGCCACCAGACATCTTACTGGTGCCCTCTTTGCGGTTCACAAAGATGACGGGCACCTCTTTGATCTTGAAGCCAATGCGCCAGGCGGTGAACTTCATCTCAATCTGGAAACCATAGCCTTTGAAGCGAATCTTGTCCAGTTCAATGGTCTCAAGCACACGACGCTTGTAACATTTGAATCCAGCCGTTGTATCGTGGATGGGGAATCCCGTCATAATCTTCACGTATTTCGATGCGAAGTAACTCATCAGCACACGTCCCATGGGCCAGTTCACCACGTTCACACCACTGATATAGCGTGATCCGATAGCAACGTCATTTCCTTCATCATGACACGCAGCATAGAGGCGTGGCAGGTCGTTGGGGTCGTGACTGAAGTCGGCATCCATCTCAAAGATATACTGATAGTCTCGCTCCAAGGCCCATTTGAATCCGGCGATATAAGCCGTCCCCAATCCTAATTTGCCTTTTCGCTCAACGATAAATAATCTGTCGTTGAACTCGTTTTCCATCAGTCCCTTCACAATGTTGGCTGTCCCGTCGGGAGAACCGTCATCGATAATCAGTATATGGAAGCACTTTTCCAAACCGAACACGGCCCGGATAATCTTTTCTATATTCTCTTTCTCGTTATAAGTAGGAATAATAACGATACTGTCGCTTGTGTTCATTGCCTTAATTTAATGGTTTTATGTTGCAAAAGTAGTCATTTTATTGCTACTATCAAAAAAATAACTATCAAAAAATAATAAAAGACAGTCTGACAAACTGTTTTATTTCTCTAAAGATGTTATTTTATCCAAAACACGATTGTAGATTTTATACCGATATATTTCAAATATCCTGATTTGACAGCTCGCCAGAATACTCCAAATTTCTCCTTGAAAGGTATTGCATGACCTGTATAGAAAACTTTACTGAGTGTGTAACGGGCAAATTTTCTAATTATAGGAGAGTCTTGAAAGATAAAGAGTTCGTCAAAAACGGTCATATAGCAGTTCAGGTTCTTTTTTGAATATCCTTTGCCAACGATTGATGATTTTCTGATTCTGTGTTTGACGAATTTCTTATTTAAATAATATATACTGTTTGTTTGAAGTATGAGTTGTGGAGTGAATAGTTCGTCTTCATGGATAAGTCCTTTGAAGAAACATAATTGAATCTGTTTTAGATACTCCCATTTGATAAACTGTAACCATACTACAGCACGATGCTTCTCTTTATCAAGTAATAGATTAAAAAGAGATAGTCCTTCGTATTTTTTATCCTCTATTAAGATGTTATTTCTGTTGTAATCCCAAGGGATTTGAGATGCGTCTTTCTCATAAAATACCTCTGCGTCAAATAGGCAGACGTCAGCATCATATTTTTTTGCATAGTTATAGCATTCCTCTATAGCAGTCTCATCGATTTTGTCATCGGAGTCCATAAAATAGACATATTCTCCTTGACAATGCTGTATGCCAGTATTTCTTGCACCCGACAAACCTTGATTTTCTTGACAATATATGCATATTCTGTGGTCAGCTTGAGCGTGTTTCTCTAAGATAGACAAGCTGTTATCTGTAGATCCGTCGTTAATGGCAATAATTTCAAGGTCCTTTAGGGTTTGATTCTCTAAAGAATAAAGTGCCTCGTCGAGATAGGCTTCTACGTTATATATTGGTAATATGACACTGACTTTTGGCATTCGCTTATAGTTCTTGATATACTTCCTTGTATTGCTTTAAAAGATTCTCTGTGGTCTTTCTCCAAGAGAAATGTTTTGCTCTTTCCAATCCTAAAAGTTTTTGTTTCTCATAGAAGACTTCATTTCTTTCTAATTGTAGCATCATATCGGTAATCTCATAACTATTTTCGGGATTCACCAGGATGGCTTCGTTTCCTGCAATTTCTGGCATGGATGAGGTGTTGCTGGTGATGACGGGTGTACCACATGCCATTGCTTCGACAAGGGGAATGCCAAAACTCTCTCTTAATGAAGTATATAAGAAAGCAAATGCACCATTATAGATATAAGGTAAATCACTGTTGACGATATATCCAGGCATTAAGATGTATTCCCTGATATTTTCTATATGGTTACGTTGAATTATGCCATTCAGATAATCAGGATCTAAGTCTGCCATCAGCAGTCTGCGCTTGATACTTGACTGCTGCAGATATTTGGAATAAGCAATCAATGTACGCTCCGTGTTCTTTTTGGGATCAGTATTGCCTAAGAAGAAGAAATATCCCTCATCAGAAATATATTTCTTGGTGATGTAGCTTGTGTTCTCAATAGGTCTGAACCAGTCGTTATACCCATTGTATATCATCGTCATTCGTTCATGCGGAATATCTAATTTTGACATGATATTTTTCATCTCGAAATTAGATACTGTAATAATGCGACGACATTTTTTTAGTATTCTTGGAACATTCCATCTCCTATATAGCCATCCCATGTTCTGATAGAGAGAATGGTTTTGCTTGTCCCGAGGCTCAAGGAAAATGATGTCGTGAAGCGTCAAAATCAAAGGAATATTGCACCAGATTGGAGCTGTGTTGCTCGTGCAATGAAGTATCTGGATACCATATTTCTTTGCAGCCCTTGGTAGTGCCCATTGTTCCCATAGAGGATATGAGGGACAGCCTAAGTCGATAATATGCACATTCTTTGTACTCTCGACACAGCGGTCAGGCCCTGGCTTCACAAACACATAGTATTCGTTCTCCGTGTCAATCTGTTGTAACTGCAAGATCTCTTGCAGTACCACATAGTCCATGCCATGCTTGTTTTTACGGAATATCCGTTGTGCTTCTATGCCTATAATCATGGTTCGAATACGATTTGCTTGCAAAAATAAGCAAAATGTTTGTTATTCCAAAATTAATTTGTAATTTTGTGGCTAAAACGAATCTCATAATGCCTAAAACAGCGAAAAAGCTCAAATTGGTTTATCTTACTCCAGCTCTGTATATGGCTGGTGGGGTAGAGCATGTGCTGACGCTCAAAGCTAATTATCTTGTAGAGCATTGTGACTATGACATCACAATCATTTTGACAGAAGGGAAAGATAAATCTTTTTTTTATCCTCTTTCTTCAAAGATTAAAGTTGTCAATCTTGATATTAACTTTGAAGAGCTTTGGACTTATTCTTTCATCAAGAAGATATATGTATATCTGAGAAAACAACGTCGATATAGAAAGATGGTTGAGGTCGAACTGATGCGTATCCGTCCAGATATTACGATTAGTCTTCTTCGTCGTGAAATCAATTTCATTAATGATATCAAGGATGGTAGTCGTAAAATTGGTGAACTGCATGTGAATCGTGCCAATTATCGAAATTTTGAGGCTGACGACGCAAATTGTGTCAAAAGGATCTTTGCCAAGTTCTGGATGCGTAATTTGGTTTCAAAACTAAAAACACTTGATAGTTTTGTTGTCTTGACCAGTGAAGATAGACAAGCATGGTCAGAACTCTCGAATGTAAGTGTGATACCAGATCCACTATCTTTTGCGCCGACTCAAATAAGTATGATGACTGAAAAACGTGTCATAGCTGTAGGTCGTTATGTCTATCAAAAAGGATTCGACCTATTATTACAGGCATGGTCAATCGTAGAAAAAAAACATCCCGATTGGCAGTTGGCTGTCTTTGGTGATGGTGATAGAATACAGTATCAAAAACAGATGCGTGAATTGGGTATAGATAGTGGTCGCTGTAATTTATATGGTCCAACATCAAACATTCAACAGGAATATGCCAATAGTTCTCTCTTTGTATTCAGCTCTCGTTTCGAAGGTTTTGGAATGGTGCTAATAGAGGCAATGGCTTGCGGACTTCCTGTAGTGTCTTTTGCTTGTCCTTGTGGTCCTAAGGATATTGTGACGGATGGCGTGGATGGCATCTTGGTGGAGAATGGTAATATTGAAGCCATGGCTGATGCTCTATCTCGTTTGATGAATGATGAGGCTCTTCGCCGTTCTATGTCACAGTCTGGAAGAAATAATGTAAAACGCTTCAACATCGAACAGATTGCAGATCGTTGGAGAATTCTTTTTGAGTCAATTGTATAAGTCTCTAAATTATGCGAATATTATTCCTTGTTTATCATGGCTTTTCTGAGGTTAGTGGTATCTCGAAAAAGATTCACTATCAGGTGAAGGGACTGCGTGAAAATGGTCACGATGTGCGTCTCTGCTATTATGACTTTGCGAAGAATGGTCACTGCTGTCGCTTTATTGATGGCGAGGTGATTAAAGATTATGGAACAGGGAAAACTGCAGGACTTCGTCAGCGTTTTAGTTACGATTGTATATACAAATATTGCATCCGTGAGAAAATAGACTTTGTTTATGCGCGTTGTTTCCAGAATGCGAATCCATGGCTGATACATTTCTTTAAGAAATTGAAGAAAGCGGGAATACACGCTGTCACAGAGATACCAACCTATCCGTATGATGCGGAATTTGTAGGTTTTCCTTTGATGACTCGTTTGAATCTGAAGATTGATCAGTTATTCCGTAGGCAATTATCTGCTCAAATGGATGCCATCGTTACTTTCTCAGATGCGAAAGAAATCTTTGGCCAACGGACCATCAATATTAGTAACGGTGTAGATTTTGATAGCATCCCATTACATGAACCATTAACCATTAACCATGAACTACACCTAATTGGTGTGGCAGAGGTTCACTATTGGCATGGCTACGACCGTTTGATTGCAGGGCTTGGTGAATATTATAAGAATGGGGGAAATAGAGATGTATTCTTTCATATTGTAGGTGGAGTAGGACCTTCTGAGATGTATGACTCCATGCATGCTCCAGGTTTTCATGAGTTGATAGAGAAATATCAGATCCAGGATAAAGTTATTTTTCATGACCAATTGTTTGGCGATTCATTAACTGCTGTTTTTAATCAATGTCAATTTGCCATTGGCAGTTTGGCTCGTCATCGTAGTGGAATAACCAATATCAAGACATTGAAGAATCGGGAATACGCAGCTCGTGGCATTCCTTTTGTGTATAGTGAAAATGATAGTGACTTTGATAAACAGCCGTATGTGCTGAAAGTTCCTGCTGACGAATCTCCCATAGATATCAATAAAATTATAGAGTTTGTAGATACTCATACAATGAATCCTTTGGATATTCGTCATACAGTGGAGCATCTGGCATGGAAAAACCAGATGCAACGGGTGGTTGATGCAATTGGATGAACTGATGATTAAAGTGGCATGAACAAGAAAATAGTCTATTTTGTAGGTGGCCTTCTTTCTCCGAATGGAATGGGGACTATTCTCAGTCAGAAAATCAACTATCTGGCTGAGCATACGGACTATGACCTATATATGGTTCTGACTGAAAAGGCTGGCTCTCCTTGGTATTACGATATACATCCCCGTGTAAAATGGGTTAACTTCGATATTAATTTTGATGAGTTGGATATCATGCCATTTCATCAGAAACTATGGCATTATTATCTGAAACAGCGAAAGTTCAAACGAATGTTTAACGACTACCTTATGCAGGTTCGTCCAGATGTTACTGTTTCTATATGCCGGCGTGAGATTAATTTTATTACTGATATACAAGACGGAAGCAAGAAGATAGCAGAAATACATTTTGCCCGTCCATTCTATCGTAAGTTTGATAAGCCCTTCTTCCCTGAATTTATAAACGAATGGATTAGTAGGCAGTGGATTGGTAGTTTCGTCAATAAGTTAAAGCGATTGGATCGATTTGTCGTACTGACGAAGGAAGATTCACTCAATTGGCCAGAATTAAATAATCTGGAAGTTATCCCCAACTTTGTAAAATCAGGTTCATCAGCGAGGTCTTCATATTCTTGCAAACAGGTTGTTGCGGTTGGTAGGTATTCCTGGCAGAAAGGATTTGATTTGCTGATTAATGCCTGGAAAATTGTGAATGCCAGCTATCCTGACTGGCAATTGGCGATTTATGGGAATGGCGATAATGGTTTTTATCAGAAACAAGCAGATGATCTTGGCTTGTCTTCTGTCATAACATGCCATGGACCTGTAGAAAATATCCATGAGAAGTATGTTGAGAGTAGCCTCTTTGTATTAAGTTCCAGATATGAGGGATTTGGCTTGGTCTTGGTTGAGGCTATGGGTGCTGGACTTCCGATTGTTTCCTTCGCTTGTCCATGCGGTCCCAGTGATATTGTGGAAAATGGTCAGACTGGCATTCTTGTTCCTCCGGGAAATGTAGAACAGCTAGCCGAAAAGATTTGTTTCTTGATTGAACATCAAGACGTCAGACAGGCTATGGGCGAGAAAGCCATATCTAGAGCAAAGATGTTTACGCAAGAACGAGTCATGCAGCAATGGATAGAATTATTTGAAAACCTGATGAAGTAAAGTAAAAAAACAATAATGAGGATGCGTGCATCCTCATTATTGTAATCTGTCAATTATGATTGATTATTGATTGCTGAACTTGTCGGGATAAACTAAGTCTTCTACACAATTCAGATACCAATCTTTGTTCACATTCATGTTGACAGCCCAGTTCAGGAAATCGGGATAAGCATCTGTTATGCTCTTCCTCTCCAACGGATAGCGGAAGTTGGTGGGTACTATGATGGCGTTGGGGGCCTCACCTTTTTCTGGCACCTTAATAGTTTTGCCCGTTGTGCGGTTCTCAATGTAGATTGACTTCAGAAAATCATCCATGCTCAGGTTCTTTTCAACGGTAACAATCTCGGTGACGGGCTCTATGTATGCCGCATTCTTTTCGGTATTGATAAATACCTTTTGGTCATATCTGTATCCGAATAACTCGTGGACTTCTTTACCGTTGAAGCCTTTCTCCTCACTACCTTGGATACCACCCAATACAATGGCGTCGTAGGCACCGCAGGCAATGATACTGAGCTGAATCTTGTCTTCGCCAAGACGTGTGGTACGAAGAACAACGTCGTTCATATCGTAGTCAGCAGTCTGAGGACGGTCTTCAAAGCACATCGTGTAGGCTTCGGCTTCAGGCTGGGGCTTCTCATCGACTTGGATAAGACCTCCACCAACCTCAATCACCATATCGGTAAAGTTACAGTCTACACCTTCCTCAAAGCACATATAGGTTTTTCCGTTGGCTGTGAACGTAGCAATACGCGGGTCTGTATAGGTCATGCCTTCCTCGGTTTCACCCCCCAAACTCTTATCCATGGCTTTTTTGAAGTCCCCGAAATGATTCACCTCTTCATTCAGACGGCCGTCACCATATGTACATCCGTATTTATTATTGGAAATATCGGTGCCGTTCTGACATTTCTGGTTCAGGAAACCAATTTTATAGCCGGCAGGGAAGGTGGCGCTGGCCTTGACTTCTCCTTTGAAGGGTGCCTCTTCATAGAACGGCAACAAGAATTCACGTCTGTGATAGATTGCACTATCATTCTTTTCGACAGTTGTTTGTATACGTTCCACCTGTATAGCTTTGTATTTAGGCAACTGTTTGATATAGTCAACCTCGCTCATGTCTGATGGAATATCCTCCGGCCTGAAATAATAGTAGTAGATGTGGTTCTGCTTGAAGTCGTCCGTAAAGGCCTGGATGGGAATCAAGGTAACGGGATTGCCGTCGGTCTCGAAATAGTTGTTGTCAGTCTTGAAATAGGCGCTGTTGCGAATGGCTGGAAGATTATTCTTTTTGATTTTCTTATCTGCGCTAGCATACTTCTGAAGAAAAACATTGAGGATAGCCTTTACATTTTCCAACTCACCCTCAGCGAAGTCTGCAATACCATCTCGGAAGATGACACCTCTGTTGTTAATTTTATTGCCATTTTCTACACAAATATCCATACGCCATCCGTTGTCAAAATCCTGATCGACAGGAGCCCACATCTGGTCGCTCCAGTTCGAGTTGTTCCATGCGTCGTATTTAGCATCGTCCGACTCCGCACGCTGTGTGTTCAGTGACTTTTGGGGAGCCCCCAGTTTGATTTTGTCGAAAGTGGGAGCTTCGCTCTTAGCGGCTCTACGTGATGAGGCATTGGCTTGTGGGAAACTAACGCTTTCCTGTCCTACATTGAATACCTGAATGAAGTAAACGCCCTTGCTGTCAATACATGCGGCAATCAACTGCTTATAGATGTTTGGAATAGAGTAGGTCAGTTTGACTGTTGCTCCCTTTTGGACTTGGGCCTCGTTCAATACCTTGGCCTCGTTATTCAGGAAGGGTGACTCAGTCAGAATCTGAACCTTTACGATGTCGTTAAGATTTGCATTGGCCGTGATTTTTACTTCACTGCTAACGGTACTGTTCCAATCTTGATTAGAATCGATCTTGACACCATATCTCTGTTCAAAGTTCGCGATGGCCTCTTCGCTCTCATTGGGCTGCGGAGGTACATTGTTCGTGGTGTCCATCTTCATACAACCCGTCAGTATCAGCGCTGACAGCATTGCTAAGCTAATAGTTTTTTTCATGAGATTAAATGTTTTAAGTTATGTATTTTGTCTACAAATATACGATTTTTACATTAATTAATCATTAAAGAGATGCATAAAATGCATGAAAGTGGTGGTTATTTAATATATTTTTAAATTTTAGGCAATGATAAGCTCTTCTTTTTATCCTTTATTTGATTTTATTTGTTACCTTTGCATGGTAGAATCCGTGATTGTTACTATGGCAAATTGGTATGATAAGTACTTGACTATCTACGGGAAACCTTTCAGTGAGGTGCCTCAGGATGTGATTGATGGAACTCGTGAGCGCTTGGCTCGTTTGCAGAGTCCAGAACCCCTGGCATCTATCGTTGTCATCGGGTATAACGAGGAGAAACATCTGCAGGCATGTCTATGGGCTATCAGTGAAATCAAGTGTAAATACCCTGTGGAGATTATTGGTGTGGACAATGATTCTACAGACCGGACGGCAGAGATCTATGAGAAGTCTGGTATACCTTATTACACCGAACACCAGCATTCCTGTGGCTATGCCCGACGTTGTGGCCTTCAGCATGCAAAGGGTAGGTTCTATTTCGATGTAGACAGTGACACCTTGTATCCTCCACAGTATTATGAGATCATGCTTGGGCATCTGCTGAAGCCAGGGGTGAGCTGTGTATCTGCCACATGGAGCTATATCCCGGATGAAAACCATTCCAAACTGAGCTTGAAGCTGTACGAAATGGCTCGTGACCTCTTTCTTTGGATTCAGCATTTCAAGCGACCGGAACTCTCTGTGCGTGGCCTGGTTTTTGCCTATAATGCTGACTATGGTCGCAAAGAGCCTTATCGTGTGGATATTATCCGTGGCGAAGATGGTTCTATGGCATTCAATCTGAAGAAATACGGTAGGATTGTTTTTGTGCGTGACTCTCGCTGCAGGGCTATCACTGGATATGGCACCATAGGCAATAAACCGATGTATCAGAGCTTTATTGAAAATGTAAAGACACAATTCAAAGGTATAACCAGAATTTTCCATAAGACGGATAGGTATATTGATAGTGACGATAACCTTGTAAAGAAATAGACAGGATGAAAATTTTGTATGTATATCAGACATTGGCAAGATATGGTGGCGTAGAGCGTGTATTGGCTGATAAGATGAATTATCTGGCCAACCATTATGGTTATGACATATATATACTAACAAGAGATCAAGGTACTCATCAGATTCCTTTTCCTTTGGAAAAACGGGTCCATTATGATGATTTAGGAATTCGTCTGCATACCCAATATGCCTATAAGGGGTTGCGTCGGTTGTGGGAGAAGATCAGACTGCAATGCTTGTATGAGTATCGTGTATGTAAAAAAATAAAGGAGATAAAGCCTGATATTATCATTGGGACAGATGTAATGCCTGCGCGTTCTTTATTGCGCCATAAGGGCAAGGCAAAACTCGTTATAGAGTCTCATTCAATGTATCGGATGACCTATGCAGAACCTACCAGGAATCCAATAAAGCTATTTCTCAATTATATGGCTTTCCGTGCATATAGGAAGGCCGATGTGCTTGTGTCTCTCACTAAAGGAGATGCTGAAGATTGGCAGGGTAGGAATCATAACAGGAACGTTCGTGTCATTCCCAATGTGGTGAACCTGAATGCAACAGGCTTATTGAGCGATTTGTCTCAGAAAAATGTTATTTTTGTTGGGCGTTTTGCCAAACTGAAAGGTATTCCATATCTTATGGAAATATGGAAAAAGGTTCAAGCTCGTCACCCTGATTGGACTTTAAATATCTATGGCGATGGTGAGGAAAAAGAACAGTATGCGGATCTTATCGCTTCTTTAAATATCATCGTTCATCAACCAACAAGACATATCCACGAGGAATACTGTAAGAATTCCATTTTTCTTCTGACGTCAATAAGCGAGTCGTTTAGCCTGGTTATTCCTGAGGCTATGAGCTGTGGGCTCCCAGTGGTATCCTTTGATTGCCCTTATGGCCCAAGGGATATAATTACCGAAGGCAGGGATGGTTTTCTTGTTCCCCAATATGATGTGGATGCCTTTGCCGATAGAGTCTGTTATCTGATAGAACATAACGATATTCGGTTGCAGATGGGAATGGCTGCTTTAACATCCTCTCAACGGTATGCAGCTGAAATTGTAATGCCTCAATGGAAAAAACTATTTGAGTCCATCCTTGAATAACGTTTCCCAAATAGACATAATCTGACCTATTTCATATCTCTTTGCAGAAATCCTGGCTTGGATTCCCATTTCAGTACGTTCGATGTCATGAGTCATGAGCCATTCCATCTTCTCTGAGAGTTGGTTGATGTTGCCATTTTGCACGAGAAAACCATCTTTCTTGTCTGAGATTATTTCGTTAGGTCCGTATGGACAATCAAAAGACACAACAGGCAAACCACACGACATGGCTTCGATTAGGACTAACCCGAACCCTTCAAAGTTAGAGCTTAATACATAGAAATCGCTTTGAAGATATTCTTTATAAATGTCCTTTGTCGGTTGATGGATTCTGATTCTGTCCTGAAGGTTGTTATTGACAATCTGATTATTTAGTTCGCCTTCAAGTTCCCCTTGTCCGAAGATGTCAATCCTCCATTGGGGGTGTTTGTCACTAATGAGTGAAAATGCATCGATCAGTTTGTTGAATCCTTTCTGATGGTTCAGTCTTCCTACTGCGATGATTCGATTGTGGCAAGTCTTTTTGACGTCTATTGCCTTTGGATATTCTGTCACAGGATTGGGTATTACCTTTGCTTTGATACCACTTGTCCTCCATTGTGATGCATCCTCTTTTGTTAGAGAAACAAAATAATCAAACGCCTTGATTGTCTGTGTGTTACACTTGTCGTAGAACTTAAAGATGATTCTGCTTGTGCTGTATTTTTTGAAATCGTAATGTCTTATCACAGAATCGTGACTTATGTGAGATTCCATGATTGTTTTTGCATCACCTTTCACACACAGAATATCCTTGGCTATTTTTAGCGAATAGGTTGTTGTAATGATATAGTCTGGCTTTTGTTCATTTACAATCTTTTGAAGTCTTTTCCTGAAAACTCTTTTCAATTTGCAATAATGCAACAAACGCGTGAACAGCGAATACTTGTAAAGCGTAAAGAAACGGGTGTCTAAATCTATATGTCTTACTGTAGAATGTAATGGGTAGGCTAGGGGATGAGCACCCTGTTCATACGTGATTAAAGTAATGTTATATCCCTTTTTTGCCAGATAGTTGATCTTATCTGCCACGACCCTTTCTGTACCTGCTAATTGGGCAAAGGATTTGAGAATATAGATAATATTCATTTTGTTTCTTTTATTTGGGACAAAAGTACGATTTTTTTTTCTTTTTTGCAAATTTCTCAGTGATGATGCTCTTAAATTAAAGAAATTGCGTATTTTTGCATACAAATATGTTGATATGAAGATTACATATATTTATACCGCTTTGGTTACAAGAGGAGGTGCTGATCGTGTCATCACCAATAAGGCTAACTGGTTAGCCGAACATGGTTATGATGTCATGATAATTACGGATACACAAATGGGACGAGCACCGGTATATCCTCTGTCCTCCAAGGTGGTGCTGCATGATCTGGCCATCGATTTCAGTCTGGAGTATGGTCATTCTCTTCCTGTCAGAGCATGGTGGTACTATAAGTTGATGCGTCAGTATCGTAGGAAATTGAAAGAAGCCTTATTGAAACGCCAATCAGATATTGTCATAACGACATTAGGGCGTGACCTTGACTTCCTGACAAAGATAAATGACGGAAGCGTAAAACTAGGTGAATCTCATATCGCCCGTCAATTCTCTCGTAACTTCCATCTGATGGAACAAAAGGGAGGATTGCATAAGATGATAGCCAAAATATGGAGGAAGAAACAGGAACGGGATGTCAGTAGGTTGGATGCTCTTGTCTTACTGACACAGGAAGATGCAAATAGCTGGGAGGGTGTTACGAAGACTTTTGTGATTCCTAACCCGACTCCTTTCTATCCTGAAAAGTCTTCATCATGTGAGTCACACAAGGCTATTTGCGTGGGACGTTTGAATGAACAGAAAGGTTACGAGTATCTAATTGATGCCTGGGCTATTGTCAGTAGGCGTCATCCCGATTGGGTCCTGAATGCTTATGGTTCTGGTGAAATTAAGGAACAACTCCAAGAGCGTATTAATGAGAAAGGTATTTCCAATACCTTGATTCTGAATGAACCTACTTCAGATATCATTGATAAATACTTAGAGAGTAGTCTTTATGTGATGAGCTCCCGTTTCGAGGGCTTCCCTATGGTGTTGTTGGAGGCAATGTCTTGTGGACTCCCATGTGTGTCTTTCGACTGTCCAAATGGAGCCAAGGATATCATTCAGAATGGCAGGAATGGTATATTGGTGGAGTATTTGAATGTGATGCAGTTGGCAGAAGGAATTTGCCAGCTGATAGAAGATACGTCATTGCGTAAGCAGTATGGAAAAACGGCAAAGGAAGGTGTTGTTGAATATTTGCCAGATTCCATAATGAAATCATGGATTGAATTGTTTGAATCTTTGTAGAAGAAGGTATGAAAACAGAAAATTTTAAGCAAAATAACGGAGAATTTATAAGAATTCCTGTACCAGAGAGTTATCGAGATTGCTTGATGTTGATTAAGAGTGACCATTATCGTCAAACGGGAAAGGTGGAGTCTCTGTGGAAGATTATCAGAAATAATCGGAAGTCATGTAATTCTTCACTTCTTTTCTGGTTTCGTTTGTGTCAGTATCGTGGTACCTTCTTCCGCCTGTTCTGTCATATTTACTATAAAGTGAGCAGAAAGGCCAATATCTATCTGCCACCAATGACGCGAATAGGTTATGGCTTTGATATTGGGCACGGAATGTCTATGGTGATAAATGGCGGCACCATCATCGGTAATAATGTTTGCTTATCCCATTTCGTTAGTATTGGAACAAATCATGATACTCCTGCTATCATATGTGATAATGTCTATATTGGTCCAAACTCAAATATCATCGAAGATGTCTGCATAGGTTCTAATGCAACGATAGGAGCTGGTACTGTAGTTACAAAGGATATCCCCTCTGATGCTACAGCTGTAGGCTCTCCTGCAAGAGTCATCAACTATGATAAGCCAGCGCGATATATAAAGAATCCGTATCCAATGCCATGATGCCGTTTATGCTTTCTTCCCAATCATAAACGGATATTTCTTTGAGAAAAGTATGATGACGGGGTATAGTATTGCTGTGAATAGTATTGTTAATACAATGGCGATATACCAGGGATATCCGTTACCGTCGCTTATTCTTAAAATTGATTCCAGAACGTAGTTCGTAATACCAATCAGCATCCAATGCATACCCATGATAACTAATGTCCCAATGGATATGTTCAGAATAATGCTACTCATATGATTATTCACAAGTCTGCATAAACTGATGATTCCCATGATTGCTGTGATGTTTAAGCACCAGAAATAGATGGCATAAGATGTGATGTCATATGGACGATTGAAATAGAAAATCATCAAACTGACAGTAAGACATGATATGGCCGTGAATATGTCTTTTCTCAGGTTAGTATGCTCTGGAAGATATTTCTTCTGTCTGCAGATATGGCCTAAGACAAAGAAAGGAAAACATCTGATAAAGCCGACAAACGGCAAATCGACAACATATCGTTCATATTCATTTATACAGTAAAGAGCTGCTGTGCATAGTACAACTAATACAATAATAGACTTCCCGTATCTCAGGTGATTGGACAAAGCGAGGATGCACTTCATAATAAGGAGTGCTGATATAAACCATGTGACACCATTCAATGATTCGAAATATGGAGATGAATGTTGGAGCATGAATGTTCCGACAATCGGTTTGAGAAAATCATACCAATAATGATTCGGGTTCTCTATAAGATATCTGGCAACCCAGTAGGGATAGAAAATCAGATTATAGCACAGGTATGGTATAATTAGAGAATGGAAATACTTTTTTACTGTCTGCTTGTTTATGTATTCCTTCTTCGTAAGATAGCCTGATACGAAGAAGAACAGAGGTATGTGAAACTGGGTGATAAAGCATACAAGAAAACTGCCTCGTATCTGTGGTATATGTCCAAATACGACAAAGGAGATAGCTATGGCCTTTGCCCAGTCAATCCAGTTAAATCTGTTTTGTATGCTAATTGTACTTGTCATTAATTAATTGTATATGCTTCTTGTATGAGGAAATCCTTCGTTTTTAGTGAATCACGATTTTTTGTCCATTAACGATATAAATACCTCGTGGCAGCGCACTTAGTGATGACACGTTCATTCTCTTTCCAGTTGTTGTAAACACCTTTAGCTGCTGCACATTAGTATGTGTCGATATGATACCGTTTTTCTGTATCACGGTAAGAATTCCATTAGAATACTTAAATTCATAGTTCTGAGCCTCACCTCCACTAATGGAGATAAGATAATCTCCTATTGGACTGTCTTGTGTGGCTGTTGTTGAAACTATAGGCTTTGAAAGTAATACATTTTCATTCTCACCATTCTTCCATCCCCAATATTTTAGTTCAAATTCAGGATTCTCTTGACCCTGTTCCCGTGTGTAGTTTCCTACAGATACAGTCAGTGGTGCTTTCTCAATGGTGAGAGTTCCGGATGTATATATCACATTATAGTTTTTAACAGAACCCTGTTTCACAATAATATCGTAAGTACCGGCGGGTGATGCTAAGGTAGCCTCACATTCAATCTCAGGTGTTCCCTCGAGAATAGCTCCTTCAGTCGTAAATTCGAAGACTGGATTCTGATCGCCATAATAGCGAGCATAATCCTTTGCCTTGATAATCACAGGATCAGCTTCCGTTACAGTGAGTTTTCCGTTGACATGATTGATGGCGTAATTTGTAGCCTTGGCTCCTGATATGATGATTGCATACTCTCCAGGGTTAGACTCTTTTGTTGCCTCGCATGTAATTGTAGGAAGCTCTGTCAGTACATTTTCGTCTTCATTGTTCTTGAATCCAGAATATGTTGGCGTGAACTCAGGCATTGTATCGCCCTGCTTCTTTGTGTATGTTCCTGCAGAGACTGTCAACGGAGCTTTCTCGACAGTCAGCGTTCCCGAAACATATGTCACGTTGAAGTTTGATATCGTGCCTTGCTTGGCAACAATTTCATAGGTTCCTATAGGAGATGTAGCAGTAGCATCACAGGTGAATTCCGGTGTTCCATTGAGTGTACTTCCTTCCGTTGTATACTCGAAAATTGGGTTCTCATCACCATATTCACGTGTTGCATTTTTAACTTTAACGATAACAGGGTCTGCCTTTATGACTATCAGTTTTCCTGTTGTATAGGTTATTTCGTAGTTTTCCGCTTCCGCACCATAGACTAACACAGGGTATTCACCAGGGGCTGTTACCTCGTTCGCATCACAACTCACGGAGGGTAACTTGGTTAGTACCTCCTGACTCTCATTGTTCATAAATCCTGTATAGGCCAGTGTAAATTCTGGCATTTGTGCACCCTGCTTCTTAACATAAGTGCCTGCAGCAATATTTAATGGAGCCTTCTCAATGGTTAATGTGCCTGCAACACAGATGACGTTGAAGTTCTTTACAGATCCTTGCTTTACTATGATATCGTAAGTGCCAACAGGCGATGTTCCTGTCGCCTCGCAGGTTATTTCTGGTATACCATCAAGCATAGCTCCTTCAGATACGTAATCAAACAAAGGATTCTCTTCTCCATATTTTCGTGAGCAACTAATTGCCGTGATAATAACAGGATCAGCTTCGGTTACCACCAATTTTCCTTCCGTATAACTGATGTCATAGTTTCTGCCTTCGGCTCCAGACAATGTTACAGGGTATTCTCCTGGCGCACTGTCTTGATTGGCGTCGCAGGAAACAATGGGTAGTTGGGTCAGTACGTCTTTTGTCTCATTGTTCTTAAAACCAGTATATGACAGCGTGAATGGAGGCATTTCTTCGCCTTGTTTCTTTGTATATGCAGTCGCAGCAATGTTCAGCGGAGCTTTAGTAATGGTAAGCGTACCTTTTACATAAGCCACGTTATAGTTGCTGATTGTTCCCTGTTTCACAATAATATCATAAGTTCCTACAGGTGATGTTGCAGTTGCTTCACATATGATTTCCGGTGTACCGCTAAGTGCAGCCCCCTCAGTCTCAAACTCAAAGATGGGATTGGGATTACCATATTCGCGTGTGTAACTCTTTGCTGTGATTGTTACAGGGTCAGCATCAGTTACCACCAGTATGCTATTACGATAGCTGATAGCGTAGTTTTCAGCTTCTGCTCCAGTAATGGTGATTGGATATTCACCTGGTGTACTTACCTCAGTGGCTATGCAATTTACAACAGGCTGTTTCGTCAGTACTTCCGGGGTTTCATTATTCTTGAAACCTGTATAGGAGAGTTTAAACTCAGGCATAGGCTCTCCCTGTTTCTTTGTACAATCTTCAACAGCAATCGTGAGTGGTGCCTTTTCAATGGTCAAAGTGCCTGCAACATAGGTCACGTTATAATTGCTAACCGTTCCCTGTCTAACAATAATATCGTATGTTCCTATTGACGATGTAGGAGTAGCTTCACAAATAATTTCTGGTGTACCCTCAAGAGCCGCTCCGTCTACTGTGAATTCAAACGTAGGATTGGCATCACCATATTGTCGTTTGTAACTCTTTGCAGTTATGATGACAGCGTCAGCCTCAGTGACAATCAGTTTGCCATTCGTGTAACTGATGTCGTAATTGCGTGCTTCAGCCCCAGATACCGTTACAGGATATTCTCCTGGTGCACTCGTACCATCGGCCTCACATGCAACAGACGCTTGTTTGGTAAGAATATCTTTTGTCTCATTATTCTTGAATCCAGTATAGGTCAAGGAAAACTCAGGCATGGCCTCTCCTTGTTTCTTCGTATAGTTTCCAGTCGCAATATTTAATGGAGCCTTTTCTATTGTGAGGGTTCCTTTGGCATAGGTCACATTGTAGTTTTTCAGAGTGCCTTGTCTGAAGGAAATATCGTATGTGCCAACAGGTGATGTGGCTGTTGCTTCACAAACGATCTCCGGCGTTCCTTCTAAAGGTGCACCTTCGGTTGTGAATTCAAATGTCGGATTCTCATCACCATACACGCGGACATAGCTTTTAGCTGTAATAGTTACGGGATCAGCTTCTGTCACAATCAGTTTTCCGTGAATATACTTGATGTCATAGTTGCGTGCTTCAGCTCCAGATAACCTTACGGGATATTCTCCAGGATTGCTGGCGTCGTTTGCATTACATGTGGCGATGGCAGCACTTGTTAGCACATCCTTGTTCTCACCGTTCTTAAATCCTGTGTATGTGAGTGTGAAGTCAGGCATCGGTTCTCCTTGCTTCTTCGTATATGTGCCTGCAGAGATTGTCAGTGGAGCCTTCTCGATCGTTAATGTGCCTGCAACATATGTCACGTTATAGTTTTTTACAGAGCCAACTTTAACAAGAATATCGTATGTCCCTACTGGCGATGTGGTTGAAGCTTCACATGTGATTTCAGGTGTTCCATTGAGAGGCGCTCCTTCTGTAGAATACTCAAATACAGGATTATCATCACCATAGTAACGAGTATAGCTCTTAGCCATGATAATGGTGTTGTCGGCATCAATCACAATGAGTTTTCCATGATTATAATTGATGTCATAGTTTGTAGCCTCGGCCCCGGAGATGGTTATAGGATACTCTCCCGGTTCAGTGGCTTCGTTGGCATTGCAAGAGAGAGTTGCAGGTTTTGTCAGCACATCCTCATTCTCGCCATTCTTGAAACCCGCATAAGAGAGTCTGAACTCTGGCATCGGGTCGCCCTGTTTTTTCGTATAGCAGTCTTCAATCGTGGCAATAGTGAGTAGCGCTTTCTCAATGGTCAATGTGCCAGCAACGTATGTTACGTTATAGTTATTGACTGTTCCCTGTTTGACGATAATGTCATAGGTGCCTATAGGCGATGTTTCTGTTGCTTCACAAGTAATCTCAGGCTTTCCGTGGAGCGAGCCTCCTTCTGCAGTAAATTCAAAGGAAGGATTGGATTCTCCATATTTTCGGGTATATGACCTGGCAGTAATAACAATGAGATCTGCTTCCGTAACAATCAGTTTGCCATTCGTGTAACTGATGTCGTAATTGGTTGCTTCAGCCCCGGATACGGTAACAGGGTATTCTCCAGGCGCACTGGTTTCGTTGGCATTACAGGAAACCTCAGGCTGCTTTGTCAGTACGTCTTTTGTCTCATTATTCTTAAAACCAGTATATGACAGCGTGAATGGAGGCATTTCTTCGCCTTGTTTCTTTGTATATGCAGTCGCAGCAATGTTCAGCGGAGCTTTAGTAATGGTAAGCGTACCTTTTACATAAGTCACGTTATAGTTGCTGATTGTTCCCTGTTTCACAACAATATCATAAGTTCCTACAGGTGATGTTGCAGTTGCTTCACATATGATTTCCGGTGTACCGCTAAGTGCAGCCCCCTCAGTCTCAAACTCAAAGATGGGATTGGACTCACCATATTCCCGGGTGTAGCTTTTTGCAGTTATTGTCACAGGGTCAGCATCTATTACCACCAGTTTTCCATGACTGTAGCTGATGCTGTAGTTTTCAGCTTCAGCTCCTGAAATGGTGATAGGATATTCTCCAGGTGCACTTGCTTCCGTGGCTATGCAGTTTACAACAGGTTGTTTTGTCAGCACCTCCTCGGTTTCACTATTCTTGAAACCTGCATAAGAGAGCTTGAACTCAGGCATTGGTTCTCCCTGTTTCTTTGTATAGTCTCCAACGGCAATATTCAGCGGTGCTTTCTCAATAGTCAGTTTGCCAGCAACGTAGGTCACATTGTAATTGCCTACCGTTCCCTGTCTTACAATAATATCATAGGTGCCTGCAGGCGATAGTGCAGTTGCCTCACATACTATTTCCGGTGTACCTTCAAGGTCGGCTCCATCTACAGTATATTCAAATATAGGGTTCTCATCACCATACAGTCTTGTATAACTCTTTGCAGTTATGATGACAGCGTCAGCCTCAGTGACAATCAGTTTGCCATTCGTGTAACTGATGTCGTAATTGTATGCTTCAGCCCCAGATACCGTTACAGGATATTCTCCTGGTGCACTGGCTTCGTTGGCTTCACAGGATGCAATTGGCTGTTTCATCAGTACGTCTTTCGTGTCATCATTCTTGAAACCTGCATAGGTGAGGGTGAACTCTGGCATTTCTTCTCCTTGCTTTTTCGTATATGTGGTAGCAGCAATGGTGAGTGGCGCTTTGGTAATGGTAAGCGTACCTTTTACATAAGCCACATTATAGTTGCTAACCGTACCCTGTTTCACCATGATGTCGTATGTTCCTACTTGCGATGTTGGAGTAGCTTCACAGATAATCTCTGGAACACCTTCCAAAGGTGCGCCTTCAGTTGTGAATTCAAACGTTGGATTCTCGTCACCATACACACGCGTACAGGGCTTGACTGTAATGGTGACCAAATCAGCTTCAGTCACAGTCAGTATGCCATTGGTGTATTTGATGTCATAATTGTATGCTTCAGCCCCAGATACCGTTATTAGGTATTCTCCAGGTGCGCTGGTTTCGTTAGCTTCACAGGATACAATTGGCAGTTTTGTCAGTACATCTTTTGTATCGCTATTCCTGAATCCTGTATAGATGGGGGTAAACTCAGGCATTGAGTCTCCCTGCTTTTTAACATAGGATCCAGCATTGATATTTAGCGGAGCCTTTGTAATCTCGAGCGTACTATTGACAAAAGTGACGCTGTCATTTAGAATCGTTCCTTTTTTGATAACGATAGGGTAGGTGCCCACGCCAGACGCTTCTGTGGCATCGCATGTAATTTCCGGTGTACCAAAAATCTCATCTCCTTCTACACGATATTCAAATATCGGGTTCGAATCTCCATAACTACGAGTATAGTTTGTTACAGAAACTATAGTTGGTTTTACAACGTTTATCTGAAATGCGTTTTCTTCATATTTCCGGCCTTCACCATTAGCCTTGGACAATTTGATATTCTTAAAATACCCCGTCAAGTTACCTATTGTGGTGCTCTTGTCTGCAGAAATAGTTAACCTGACAATACTTCCCTTTGTATCGGAGATATTTTCCAAGTTATTCGCAACAGCAATGAAGCGGTAACTGTTGTCAGGTTGAATATTCATCTCCAAGGATGTGCCCTCAGGCAATCGGGAACGATCTGGATTGTAGCTTGTAACAGTCATCCCTTTTGGCAAATACAAGTCAAACTGAAATGCCGCATAGGAAATATCATTGTCCAGACTAATCAAGAACTCTTTGTCTGTAACGCCTGGCGTAATAATGAAGTCGTTGATAGTGAGCTTATCTTCAGCCCATATAGGGTTTGTTAGTGCCATTAAGCACATAACAATAGAAAAAACGAGTCTATTCATCATTCGAGTTTATTTTATTACGACTCTCTTGTTGTTTATAATGTAGATTCCTTTGTTTAAATGGCGATTCTCATTCTTTACCTTACGGCCTGAGAGATCATATACAGATTCATTGTCAGAAGCTTGAATGTTCTTGATGCCCGTAATACCGCTATCTATTATTTTGTCATTAAAATAGGTAATCTGACCTTGAGCATCCACGCAGATAGCATTGCTTATCTTCATTGTTCCATAGTTTGGAATCTCCAAGGCAATAAAGCCTTTGGATGTATTTCTCAATAAACTATTGTCGAGGGATAATCCAACTACTCTATACTGATGATTATCAATCTTTGCAAATTGGATGATGTGATTCGTAGAATTGTCAATCAGTTTGGCATCAGTAAAGTCAATATCATCAGGCACTTCAATGTCAAATTGGAACGATGTGAACCTTTGGGCGTTGGGAACCCCTATTGCGATGCCTTTTTTGAATGGTGCAATTGACAGGTCTTCGTAATGATTCTTTTCTGCAGCACGTGACATGGCCTCGTCAACAACTGGCATTTTTCCTGTGACAATTACAGTGACCAGTTTCATCACATCAAAGATGTCGATGTCACCATCGCTGTTCATGTCAGCCAACACCGGGTTGTATTCTTCCGAAGATGACCTTCCCAGGATATGATTAACAATGAGTGTGGCATCATTTACCAGGATTTTGTTGTCATGATTAGCATCTCCAAGCATGCAAACACGTATACGGATGTTCGCATCTGGCAGACGATCTTGTTTGACAGAGTCATATTCGAACAGAATATTTCGCAATTTAATGGCATGAGTGCCAAGGTTGGCCTCTGGGGAAACACGGAATGTGAAGGTTAGTAAACTGTCGATGCTTGTCCCTGGCAGCTCGTTTGCTGATGCAAAAGCCATTTTGATGTTTCTTTCCTCATCCATCTTACCCATCGCATAGAATAAGATGCTTTCATATCCCCTCAAGGTCGCACTATCTGGCAATATGAGGTTTTCTTGGGTAATGCAGAGTGGATTCTTCCATTTATCTGTGAGTATAGGATCCCCTTCAAGAATAAGCCCATCTGCTATCTGTAAATTTAGTGTCAGCGCATTATAAGCATCAGGCTTAGCATCATTTAATCTCGTGGTAAACGATACAGAGCGTCCTGTAACGACGTCAATGAAATCTTCCGACGGCGTAAGCTTCTGGGCTTCGGCCAGAGCGCAACATCCAAATAATAGGGATATGACAATCAGTTTGTTTCTATATAGTCTCATATTACTCCCCGTTATTGTTTTCTTCTTTGTTTCCAGTTATTTGCTTCAGTATCAGTACGGCATCTTCAGCAGTAATCTTCTTATCTCCGTTCATGTCGCCAGGCAGACCTACCTGTCCTTCCTCATCCTCTATCTGATATTCTATATGACCAAAGTTGTCGGATGTTTCCAAGGTCGCAGAACTACTCTTCCATTTCAGGGTTACAGTGGTTACAGGTGAACGCTTATAGCCTTTAGCCGAAGCATATGCGGTGATGACATAAGTCTGAGTGAGCTGTTGTTCCGGATTCTGAGTCTTTTGTGCATCTGCTATTTTTATCTCACTTGTGATTGTTGCACCAGGTGTATCGCAGGTGAATTGCAGTTTTCCTTTGACATAATCAATGACGGGCTGGGCACAAACTTCTATATTTGTAGCATCTCCTATCTCGGTCATGAAATTGTCCCAAGGGGCTGTTAGATTTTCTTGTAGTTCACGAGAGACATATAGTGTTGCCACGTCGTAGGTTTTGTTATCAAATGTTTCATCTGTTGCTTTTGGCAACTTGTTTTTGTTGCTAATATATATCTTCTCAAGTTTCTCACATCCATTGAAAACGCGCTCTCCAATGCTATCTACAGCCTGTGGGATTTCTATTTCCAGCAGATTCTTACAACCTCTAAAAGCATCACCATAAATATATTGAATGGAAGAGGGTAATTCTATAGACGCCAATGTGTCGCAATCCTGGAATATATTAGCAGGCAGTTCCGTGATATTGTTGTCACTTAAGAATACCACCTCTTGCAGATTTTTACATCCCCAGAATAATTCATCACCTAAAGTCGTTACAGAAGCAGGAATCTCTATTTTCAACAGGTTTGCACAATTTCTGAATGCTTGTGTGCCAATGCTCTTGATGATACTTGGCAGTGTGACAGATGTCAAGTTATAGCATGCTTTAAAAGCGTCGGTGCGAATGGCAGTGACAGGATATTTTTTCTTTAAGTATTCAATAGAATCGGGCACGGTGATGATAGGCTTTTCATAAGCCTTATTGTTTCGGTCTGACATGAGTTCTGCATGGATGTCATCCCCTTCAGTAAAGATGTGGTATGTCAATCCGCCATCTACAGTAAAGTCTGTTTCTGTAGGAATATAGCGTACGTTGATGATTGTGTCATTGGCAGGCATTGTTAGGATGGTGTCAATGATTTCGTATCTGTAGCCATCTTTCTTTAGTTTTGCAGAGATGTCCCCTTCGTAATCAGGCAGCTTTTCTTTGTAGAACAGGGAATCCTTATAAATCGTTTTCTCTGTTTCTTCATCAATAAATCTGTACTTATACTCAAATTCACCAGCTACGACGACAGTGTCATTGGGCATAACAGCAGGCAGAGACTCAGGAGATACAGGCTTCCATCCAGAGAATCTACGTTCTTCCTTCTTGGGAACTGGTATATAGGTGATGGTTGCTCCCACCTTTATACTGTCTTCTTTGTGATAGAGTGAATCATCAACAATATAGATAATCGGGTTGTAGCTAATCGTAAATATACGTCCATTAAATCTTTTCCATGGCGATTTTGTTTTGTACGAGGCGTCATTTGTGACATACAGATTGGCTTTGTTATAAGTGTCGTCGCTAAATGTTGATGCTGCAGCAATTGGAGCCTCGGCGCGATCGTTGATGGTAATCTGTGTGATATTATTACATTCTCCGAAAGCGTTGTTACCAAATCTTTCTATTGATTTCGGCAGCATGACACTTTCCATTCCGACACATTCATAGAATGCATTTGGACTGATTTCCTTAATACCTTCTTCCAATACTAACTGCTTGATTGAATTACAGCCTTGGAATGATCCCGTGCCAATCGTTTTCGTGAGTGGTGACAGCTTAAAGCCTTTCAATCGTCGGCAACTGAGGAAACTATAATCAGGTAGTGTTGACAGAGAGAACTCATTATCAAAGAAAACACTGTCTAATTGGGCACAACTCTCGAATACGCGATTGCCCATGGAGGTTATGCTTTTGGGAATTCTGATATCTGTTATTCCACTTTTGCTAAAGGCAAAGTCTTTTATGGTCTCCAACTGTGAGGGTAGGGCTTCCATGATCAACGAACTACATCCGTAGAATGCAGCCTTGCCGATAGCTTTTGTTGCCTCTGGCATGTTTACTGTTGCTAAGTTTTCGCAGTTTAAGAACAAACTGTCTACTACAGTCGTGATGCTATTGGGGAACGTGAAAGATGTGAGGCCCGTTCCCATGAAAGCACCGTTGCCAATTTGGATCAATGAGTTTGGAAGCGTGATTTCTTGCAGGTCTTCGCAATTTTCAAAGGCTCGTGGTTCAATGGCAGTGACATGGAATGTATGTGTCGTGTATTCATAGCCATCATCTTTAGATACGGAGTCTTTAATTGTTATCAATTCTGGTACCTCAATGTCTGTTAAAGGTTTGTATGAGGCCGTGTCTGCCAGTACCTTCGTATCGCTTTTCGTGAGTTCAATCAGATAAGTCAGACCATCAATGTTTCTTCGGGTCGAGAAGTATCCGTGTATTTCTAAATTTTCGCCAGGCATGACGCTTGGAATATTTTCAATCCAACCGGAGAAATCCCAACCGTCTTTGGTGGGTGCAGCAAAAGGTGTTAGTTTATCACCTACTTGAATGCTGTCACTATGAATGGTATCATTGTCAACAAAATAAGTTATTTTTCTAAAGTCAAATTTGATCTTTTTGAATTTACTCCATGGAGCTTGGTCATATCCAGTTGAAAGAGAATCATAAAACAGAGTTATCTCAGAAGTGTTCTCTCCAAAGGAAGAATCTTCTGCCGTAGGTGCAATCATGGGGTAGGCATAAACATTTTTTAGATAGCTGGGAGCAAAGGCTTCTAAAGCTATATTCAACTCGCTAACTCCTTTTGGGATGAACAGCGTTGTTAAATTCTTACAATTTTGGAATGCTCGTTTACCGATTGTCTTGATAGAATCGGGCAGTGTTAACTCCTTTAGTCCATTACAGTCTTTAAAGGCTTCATTGTATATTTCTCTAATCATACCATTTTTGGGTAAGGAAATAAGTGAAGCACATCCACTGAAAGCACTTTCATTGATTACTCGTATGTTTTTGTTCAAGTAAACGTCTGCTAATTTCGTGCAACCACTGAACATGCCCTTTGGGGTGGTGGATATCTTCGCATTGATGACTGCTTTTTCTAATTGTCCGCAACCAAAAAATGTCTCATTACCGATGCTTGTCGTACTCTCTGGGATTGTTATCTGTTTTAGTTGCCAACAATTGCGGAAAGCAGCTACTCCTATCGTTTGTAGTGACGATGGCAACTTTACTTTTTCCATACTTGTACATCCATTGAAGGCGTCATTACCTATGGATTCAAGTCCATCACTTTCAAATATGACGGTCTTTAGATTGATACACTCTCGAAAGGCTGCAGTGCCTATTGATTGAACTCCGTTACAAATGGTTACCTTCTCAAGCCACTTTGCACCATAAAAAGCATAGGCATTTACGTTTCTCTGTAATGTCAGAGACGACTGGTCTATGCCATTCACGAACACAATTTGTGCGTATCGCAGAGGGTTGCTGTTTTCGTTCCCGTATGCGATGTATGACAAGGCATCGGTTGAAGGATAATTGACTGAATAGATGTTCTTGCAATTTGCGAATGCGTCATTTCCGATAGAAATTGTACTAATCGGGATGTTGACTTTTGTGATCCCCTCGCAATTGATGAAAGCATAGGGACTAATGGCAATAACATCGTCAGGAATATTGATCTCGGTAATTTCGGCCTCGGTATTATCTATATAAATATGGGGGGAGTAATAAAGTGGGTTTGCTTCTTTGCTTCCAAAAGTAATATGTATCAAGTCAGCAACCGATGCAAATTGTACCTGTTTCAGGTTCTTGCAATTTAAGAAAGCTTTTGCTTGTATTTCTCTGACACTTGCAGGAATGAAAACAGACTCGATATTTTCACCACCTGCAAAGGCATATTGGGGAACAAAACTAATACTAGTAGGAATCTTAAGTGTTTTTACCTCATTCTCGTCACTTCCTATATAGAGATGCTTGGCGATATATAGGGGATTGGCATATTCGTTTTCGTAATTCATATTGAACATGTGCTCCAAATCCCAAAAGTAAACTTTTGTGAGCTTTGTGCAGTTGTAGAAAGCATTACGGCCAATCTCACTTACATGTCCCATCTTGATTGAGGTAATACTTGTCCCGCTGAATGCCTGTTGGTCAATTTTGTTAACTGGCAGAGAAGTCGTGTAATGTTCTTCGTAGTTTACCGTGTCAGTAATGACGACGAAGGGAGGTATTTCGAAGTCGCCATCGTACTTTGCAGAGTCCTTTGGTGCCGCAATTACCATGAGCGAGGTTTTGGACTCATCTGAGTATTTCAGGTAGACCTTATGTTCTGCGTTTGTGTCTGTTGGGTCTACATACGTGAAAATTTGCTCTTTCTGCTGTGCATTGATGCCTAATGAGGCAAATAATAAGATCAATGCGATGGTTGACTTTCTCTTAATATCCATAGCCAATTAATTTAATTTCAGATAAATACGATGCAAAGGTACAAAATAAATGTAATATGGGACAAAATAGAGCGTTCTTTTTTGCTGTATATATTAATTTGTGTTAATTTGTATTCAAATATCGGCAATTTGTAATCTTCTTGTCGACATAAAATGAGTGTTGAGCAAAAAGTGGTGGGATGTAAAAACTCAGGCAGCGCACCCTTCGGATGCGCTGCTCTTGAAAATGGTTAAGGTTTGATGTTCGCGAAGTAATCGCGATACTCTTGGCAGCTGAAGCAGGGACAGTCCTTGTGGACGCCTTGGAGCTCACTGTGGCCCATGATTTGGGCGGTGGGATAGGCGGATGTGAGCTTGCAGAGGAGGGAGAGTAGGGTGGTGCGCTGGGCTGGAGTGCGGGTGTCGGCGGGAGTGCCTTTTTTGTCCAACCCTCCCTCGTAGCAGATGCCGATGGAGTGGGCATTGTAGTGGAGGGCGTGCATGCCTATCTCTGCCTCGTCACGGGTGTTGTGTAGCTTGCCGTCGCGCTCGATGTAGTAGTGATAGCCAATGCCCTTGTTGTGGAAGCGGGCGTTGTGGTCGTTGCTGAGCTGACTGATGGGGTATCGCTGGTTGCAGCGGGTGGCTGAACAATGAATGACGATTAGGTTGATGTTACGCATGTTGTCTTTTCCTGGTTATCTGCAGCTGGCCACGCCGATGGCGGTGGCTATAGCTGAGAGGATACTGATTGTTGTCTGAATGACGAATTTCCAAAGAGTTTTATTCTTCACGAGAGAAATAAAGAGTTAAGAGTTAAGAAAATTAAGAGTTCTTGGCAAAGCCGAGCGAAGTAATTACGGGTTCACGGGTCCTTCGTCGCTTGAGTCTGTGGGCGTGGTGGAGTCGTCGTTGGGAGCGAGTTTGCCATTGACATAGGCAGCTTTCTTCAGGGTGGCCTCCAGATTCAGCGACTTACTCATCAGGTCGCCCGTGGCACGTGTCTTCAGTTTCACGCCCTCGATGTGCTTCGAGATAGAGAATTCTGCCTCGCTGTCTGCGGTAGCCCTGTTCTTGATGCCCAGAGAGAAGATGGCGAGATGATCCAACTTCACGTTCTTGCCCTCCAGGAGCAGCTCCTTGATACAGGCAATCATGTCGGTGAGCACACCCTTGATGGCACCCTGGGAGTAGGGTGAGTGGTGATTGCTCATGTGCTCGGCGAGCGCGTCGAGGTCGATGGTCTCTTCAACCACGTTCTTGGCAAACCATTTGCCGAAGGAGTTGCTGGACTTGATTTTGATTTGATGTAAAATGTAACGAACCATAAAAAATAATGTTTTGAAAAAAAGATTGCATTGTGTTGTTCTTAACACGATGCAAAGGTACGACAATCCGGACTGGCGCTGTCCGTTAATGTCCGTCTGTAGCAGAAAAAAAACTGTTTTTTTTGAAAAAAAAGTGAGAAAAGTCAGTAGAGCGGCTGGCTCTCCTGAAGCATGTGGATGAAACGCTGGAAGAGGGGCGACATGGAGAGAATCTTCTGATCCTGAAACTCGGGCGGCAGATCGATGCAGTAGTCCTCGCAGATATAGCGGACGGCCTTTGGGGGCAGCTTCTGCGCTTTGGGACTGACGCCCATGGCGTCCAGGATGGGACGGCGGGTGGCCAGATAGCGGCGGAAGGTGCGAGGACTGACGTCAGCCAACTGTGCCAGTTTGCTTTTGCTGATGAAGCGATGCTTGTCGTAGATGTTGATCATAACTAACTTGATTTTTGTTGGGAAATAGGTTGAAAAATGATTTTTGTAGGTTGAAAACTACGTGAAAACAGGTTGAAAATGCATCTTTTTTTTCTTCATTTTTTTTGCTTAAACCTCAAATGTGGTATATAATATATTATATACCACATTTGTGTAGCGAGTGTAGCGAGAAAATCAAACTTTCTCTATAGAAATACATTTAGTTCGAGGTAAATAATTTCCTTAAGGAAACTTTGAAAAACTCGCTACACTCGCTACACAAGCCTATTTTGTGACGTTTCATAAATAGCAGACATCCAGCACGTTAGAATGGCTCGTTATCGCATGACTCGAACAAGTCATTTTCTAATGTTTTTTTTGTTTCTTCCTCGTCGGTCTTGAAGAGCGTGTCACAGATGGCACGCTGTGACTCGTTGGGATCCATCTCATGAAGTTTGTAATAAGTCCCCTTGGAGTTGCGCTCGGGGCGTAATTTGAGAGCTTTCAAGATCAGAGACACGCGTCGCGAGGTGATAGGCATACGACCATAGGAAATCAGTTGGGCGATAGTGGCTGCGTTGTAATATTTGAAAGATTCGTCAGGATTGGGTTTGCGAAACCGGTCACGGATCAGTTGTTCCTCGTCGGAGATGACACGGAAATACTCGTTCTGTTGCTTGATGCGTTCCTCTTCGCTATTGTTGATCCAGAAGGCAAATCCATCCAGATACTCGTCGCGCAACTGTGCATAGAGCTGCTCGTAGTCGAGCTCCCATTCGCGAGGGTTGTCGATATTAGCCACACGGAAACAAAGCCATCGCCTGTTGCCCGTCTCATCTGTCAGGAAACGCTCCTGGTTGCCCGTGGCACAGAGTGACGCCAACCGATGCTTTGCCATGACAAACTTGTCGTAAGGCCTGCGTATCTTCAGCGTGATCTCGGTTGCCAGCGATTTCAGGTCCGCATTGTCACGATCCTTGAACATGTCAATCTCCTCTATCTCCACCATGCAATTCTCGACCAGGGCTATCTTGTCGTCCTTGTTTGAGAATGAATTGCTGGAATTCTCCCAGTAATAAGGACGCAGGACAGGTGGCAGCAGATAGCGGAAGAAGGTGGTCTTGTAGATGCCCTGAGGACCGATGAGCGTGAGTATGGTCTCATTGCAGACGTCATCGTTCAGCCAGTCGGCCATGGTGGCCACGAGCCATTTGTGAAGTGCCCACTGAAACAGACTTGTGGCCTCTTCCGCCTTCTGTCCGTCCTGTACGGGAGTGACATGTACGTGGGCTGCCAACTGACTCACACGGTCAATATGGTCCCATTGGGGCAGTTCGCGCACATAGTTGCGCACAGGATGAACGCGATGCGCATAGTCGCTCATCAGCATATCCCTCAGGTCCGATTTCAGGATACGCTTTCCCGTGTCAGCAGCTATCCTGTGACGTAGCGTACAGATATCACTGTCTTCCAACGGCTTCCATTGATGGCCGTTCTCCGTGAAAGTTGTCTGATCTGTTATCAGATTATAGACCACCTCCACCTTGTTGCTGCTGAGCCATTCCACGATATCTGGCAGAGCAATCATCGACACCTCCTTCGGTCGGCCCGCTTTCCTCAGTCGCCAGCATCCATGCTCTTGCTGCCTGTTTTGATACACCCAGTGGATGATGCTCTCACGCTGCGCCTTGTCATAGTCGCACCAGTTTTGCCCAGCCCATTCCAGCACCTCGTCCCTAGGCACGCCGAAATGATTGAACAGGTGAGAGGCATGCATCACGTAGTGGTGGTGAGTGCCCGGTCCGTAGACGATGTCTCGCTTGGTGAGCATCTGTTCGATGACCGCCCATGCCTCTTCAGCCTTTGCCTGATGCGTGCCCATGGGCGCCTCCTTGCGACGCTTGCCGTGCTCTGTGTCTGCCGCTGTGTTTGCTGCCGCAGCCTCGTCGTCGGTGATGACGAAAGGCTGTGCGTTGAGATTCAGCACCGCATCAGCATCATGCGCAATGCCACTGAGCCGCGTCATGTCGCCACACTGTCCGTCGTACGCCACGCCACACAGGTCAGCGTAATACTGGTTGCCCTTCCTGTAGGCCGCCCTGTACAGGATACCATTCTCAGGACACGAGAACTCCGTCTCCTCCGAATAACAGAAGATGGCCCTGACCCCCTCGCCGCTGATGCTGCGATAGGCCAATACCGTGTGAGGGTCGCTTGTGATCTTGCGCATCACCTCTTCCAACCTGCCAGACTCCACGTGGTCTATGTCGCAGATGGAAAGTCCCGTCACGCGTATGGCCTGTGTGGTCTGTTTGCCAACACCATTGAACAGCACAGCCACAGAGAAGGCAGGCATGATGGCACTCTTCACCTTCTTGTTGGCCTCTTCGCGGGTGATGTTTCGTGACAGGCTGCGATAGAGCTCCGTCTTCTGGGCCACGCTCTGGTCGTGCTTGATCCACCATAGTACGGTGGTCAGATCTACCGGTTTACTCTCGTAGGACTTCAGGTCCTTGAAAATACTAATTTTAATGTCTTGTAGGATCATGGTTTATATTA
>Ga0310696_10001475_pt1 | contig 33904 bp, 39 predicted proteins | sample AusTroGonzalo_MG_4_FD_203885 | JGI IMG/M metagenome (GOLD analysis project Ga0310696, IMG submission 203885) | Bovine rumen microbial communities from tropical cattle in Woodstock, Queensland, Australia - Gonzalo_02 (v2) (version 2) | ecosystem: Host-associated > Mammals > Digestive system >... | reverse complement strand
ATTCCAGTACTCATAGGGGAAGATCTGTTTCGCCTGGTCTTTGCCAAGCTTCACCTTGTAGCAGTCATTATCAACGTCCTTTACCGTAAACCGGTTATACAGGGGAGCCAGATATTCGTCATTAAGGATTGTCTTCCGGTCGGCTTCCGTCAGTTTCTGCCCCTGGAGGATCTTCATCCGCAGATTCCAGAGATGTTTCTGTTCTTCCGTCTGGTTTTCGCTTTCCTTGTCAGACTGCGTATCAGTATAATCGCTGCTGGTTTCAAGCTGTTCTTTTCCTATGGACGCTGAAGATACAAGGCTTGCAAGCGTATCCTTACTGTTACCTGAAGAATGCCACGGAATCACGAAATCGATGTCCTTATTCGCCAGCGCCAGTCTGATATGAGTATCATTCATACCGACAAGGATCATCTGTACATTATCATACTTGTCCTTCAGCTCTTTCGCGGTTTCGTAATTCATACCGGTCACATCGGAGAAATCCAGCACCTGGTTCCCGTTTTCATCCGTATGCCAGCCCTGTCCTTTGCCCATGATGGACAGATTGATATCACCGCCCATACTGGCCAGCAGATCAACCGCTTCAGCAACCTTGGTGTACATCTGCACCTTGGAGCCTACAGCCTGCAACTCCAGGAAGGCCATCATATAATCGAGGCCCCATTCCGGACGGAAGTCCGAAGTACTCTGCAAGCGCTGTCCGCCGATCAGGTTCTGCTGTTTTGCCCGCTTAACCGCGTTTTTGATTCCGTCAGCAGCCTTCGTATATGTCTGCGTCAGGAACGGATTCATGATTTCGGTTTTCCGGTCTGTTCCGAAAATAATATCGCCGATGCTCTCTCCGGAATACGGCATGATCGCTTTGCCCATACCGGCACCGCGAGTGTTGCGATACTGCCAGTTTTTGGTGTACTTGGCGAATTCACCGGTCTGACGAAGGTCAAACAGTACGCTGTCCGGTGTCAGTTCAAAGCTGGGATCAATGACATAATTTCCGTCTTTGTCAAGGACATTGTACTTCGTCTTTCCCTTCTGCTGCTGGAGGCAAAGCGCCTGCGTTACCCAATTGTACGCTTCAACCTCGCCAAGTTCCTTCTGGAGAATATCAAGGTTTTTGATGGCTTCATCATGCTTCGTCTGTGCCTTCGCTTTTTCTTCCGCTGTGGCGGTCTCGCTGTTCAGAACAGTCAAAGCGTTTGCACGGTTCTTTTCCTGCGTCTTCATCCGGTTAACAAGGCTTGTCTTCGCATCATCGATCTTATCCTTGCTTCCGTACTTATCCAGCGCAGCTTTGATATACCTGTTTGCTTCCTCTGCGGTTTTCTCCATATTAATGGAGCCGTCTTCATTCTGTATGACAAACCGCTTCTGATACTGGCTCATCTGGTTCAGCAGGCTGGGCACACCCATCCACCGGCTGAACACATAGCACACAGGACATGGCACCGTAAGATTGGCATTCGCCGTCTCGTTGTAAACCTTCAGTACTTCTTCCCGGGTCAGTCCGCGCCCTTTCTCCAGCATCACACGGCTCATTACATTGATGATTTCCTGTGTCTTCGCGCAGACCGTACCAAAGTCAACGGTTGTACTGTACTGCGGATCGCTGTTGCTCTTCAGCGCGGAGAACATCGTGCTGGACGCAATCTCCCACACAAGGTTGGAATCCTTGTACTGGGCAACCATGTTCATCAGATCCGCGAACATCTGCTTCTGGGCCTGCGCGGTTTCAGCGGAAATAGTCGGGGCAAACTTGACATCGCCCTTCTTTGTTTTGGAACCGTCTCTTGCCAGGTCAATCAGAAGACCAACAGGCGTATTGTTCATCATGTCGGCGGTTACTCTGTTGTTCACGCCGTCAATCAGGTTTCCGTTCTGGTCACGAAGCTCCAGCGTATTTTCGTTAAAATTCAATCCGGCAGACTGCGCAAACTGTGAAATGCTGAACTGTCCACCTTCAGGATGTACGCTTGTCTTTGCCGCTTCATTGATCGCCTTTTGCAGATTGCGTTCCGCTCTACGGAGATTTTCAGCAGTTCTCCGCTCTTCGCCGGTCATGTTGCTGAAATAGTTCTTCAGCGCCTGGTTGATATTGTGCAGTGTGTTCCGCATTCTGCCGCCAAGACCGTTATCCATGAACCGCTGTACAACATCTTTTTCAGCAAGATTCATCCGGGCAAAGTCAGCAACAATCTCTTCGTCAGCGATCTCAATCATCCTGTTCAGATCGTCACCTGTGAAGTTAGGATCTCCGGCGGCTGCACGATCTGCAATCATCGTATCGATAGCAGCACGGTAATCGCTGTTGCTCTCATACAGGGAAAGCGCATCCTTTGTGTTCTGGGCACCATAAAGCGAACCCATGACCACATTCCGATAAGCATTATACGAATTCGTATTCCGGATACTGTGAATGATTTCATGCAGAGAAGCTTCCACCATCGCCTGTCCGACCGTCATCTTACCGGATTTGATCAGGTTTTGATTCAGGTAAATCACACCGTTTTCATACTTACCACGGGTAATCCTTGTGGAATCCACAGGACCGAGATCAGCAAACTGTATCGGGATCCCCAGCTTCCGCTCAAACGCATACAGGGCAAGGGCGCCTTCCGTATTGGATACCGGCTGCTTCAGATCCGTAATCTTTACCCTTACCTTATCGAGCTGGTTCTGGAGCCGTTCGCGGCGCTCTTCGCGCTCTTCGCCCTGAAGGTTTTCGTTATCCAGAAGCTGTTCGATCAGCTGGCTTCTCCGGTCTTCGTCAGCCTTCCCGGTCCGCTCGTCTGTCTGCTCATTAATGGAATCATTCAGACTCTTCAATGTCTCAACACTGACGGCACTGCGGTCAGCAACATATACATAGCCTGTCTCACCGGTTTCTGGATCACCGAATGTTTCTTTATGGAATCCAGCTTCAGTAAGCGCCTGTTCCATGCCGGCATCTACATTTCCATAATAACTCACTTTGTTATCATGATAAACGAAATGTGCCCGCTGTCTCGCTTCCATTTCTTCATCAGTCGCGAACAGATCCGTACTGCTTTCAACCGGATCCGGCGTGATAATACCATTATCAATCAATGCCTGTTTGTACTGCTTCTCTTCATTAACAGCTTTTTCTTCCTCTGCCCTTTGCTGGTCTTCCTGGGCAACACGTTCTTCAGCGATCTGCCTTGCAGTGTTTGTGGCTTCCTCGGCAGACTGCTGTGCTTTCGCTTCAGCTTCTTCCTGCTTCGCCTTTTCGTTTTCAAGATGCTGTTCGTACTGACGCTGTGATTCGTCCTTCTGCCCAAGCTCAGTAGTTGCCTGATCAAGCTGCTTCCGGTTCTCATCCGTAGGATTATCGGAGAATTCTTTGCTGGCAGTGGTCACATTGTCGCTGGCAGCCTGAACCTCGTTCTCCCTGGATTCCAGCTCTTCCTGTGCCTGGGCTGTATTCTCAGCCGCCTTATCAGCCGCTTCCTGGTCCTTCTGTGCCTGATCAAAATGTCCTTCTGTGGCCAGCTCGGTCATCACCTTGGTCTTCCGGAATTCAGTAATGGCGTTTCCGATATTCTGCTGTACTTTGTCATTGACAACATCACGGCTTGCCGCCATGAAGAGCATCTTCGCCTTTTCCTGCGGGGAAGCGTTCTTGAATTCGTCACTCTGGACAACCCTGGTGCATTCACCGTTGCCAATGGCGGCAAACTGGAAGCCAACCTTGACAAGATTCTGTGATACACCGCCTTCGGCAGCGCCCTGTATTGTTTCCTGAACCGTGGTAAGAGCATCCTTGCCAAGCACCTTGCTCATGTTCGCCGCAGCCGCATTGGCCCGGTCACTCCTGTAGGTTGTGCCTTCTGCCGCTTCACCGTTTCCGGCCTCAAGCACCGCAGCCAGCGCGGAACTCTGCACGGAAGCATCGCCGCCCTTGGATTCCTCCAGCGCGATTATGTCCGCCGCAGCCGCCTTCTGTTCGGGTGTCGCTTCCTTGGCTTCCTGATTCCTTCTCGCTTCAGCCTGACGAGTCTGCTCGTTCGCGGCTTCCATTCCGCGCTTCAGGTCAGTTTCATTCCTTCTCCGGTCTCTCGCCTGCTTGCTCTGCTCCTCACCGATCTTGGTGGCTTCCTCAAGCGCCTGGTTACGTTCGGTACCGGTCTGCTGTTCGGCTCCGTTGCCGTACTGTTCGTTGACAGCCTGCTCTCCTGCGATGGCTTCATCAACAGCCATGGCGGTTTCGGCGTTCGCCAGCGTTCCGGCCTTGTTCGCCTTCCAGTCGGCTCTCATCATGTCCAGCATGGATCCGTTGCCGCCAATCTTTTGATCGCTCTTGGTTGCTGAACGGTAATAATTGACGGTGTTGATAGCCGCTTTCCCGGTCTTGATGAACACATCAGATCCGGCAGACAGGTATGATACCAGAGCAGTATGCATAATCCCTTTGAGTTCCTGCTCATATGCAGCCGCTTCAGCTTCTTCTTCCGTATACCCATTCGCAACGAATTCCTTTATCATTGCGTCATGCTGGGATTTATCCCGCATAACCCAGCGGTCAGCAGCGTTTTCAATCAAGTCGTTTGTCGATTCACCGAGCATTTCCTCAAGGCCGCTTCTTGTAAGCCAGTCTTTGAAGAACGACTTGAGTGAATCGCCTGTCAACCCTTCAGCGGTTCCAAGCGCTTCCTTGATATTGGAAAATGTAATTGCTTCAGTCGCTGTTTCTGCAAGGAATGTAGCACCGGCAATCAGCCATGCCTGGTCTGTTGAAGCTCCACGCTGAACCGCTTCAGCAGCAGCGTTCAAAGCGGCAGTAGCGCCCATAGGAGCGGCACCGGCAAACTCACTCAGCATTCCGCTTCCGGGAATCAGCCAGCCAAACGCAAGAGAATTCATCAGGCTGTCGCCACGGTTGGAATAAATTTCATATCCCAGGCTGGCAAGCTTTTTCATGATGGGATTATCTTTATATGTTTGGTTAATGCTTTCAAATGTAGCCGCCCTTGTACTTTCTTTAAATATACTGAGTCTTCTGGCAGAGGTGTTCGCATTGATTCTTCCGCCAAAGACTGCCTTGTCCAGAAGGTACAGTGCACTCGCAATAGACTCAAGTGGCGTAACCATTGTGCCGCCTACATTCGCCAAAGCGCCGCCAGCAAATCCACTGTTTACAAGATTCTCACCATACTGTGCAGACCGTTCATTCTCGCGAAGCACCCATACGCCGAATCCGGATTCATCGTCTTCCATGAAGTGCTGATAATCACCGGCATCCTTAAACACTTCACGCAGTGCCGCCTCGGCAACGCCTTGGTTCTGTCCGATCTGCCCGATTGCTTTGTCAAGGTCTTCACCCATCTCCAGCACTTTTTTACCAAGCAGATAATAATAGGTATCCTCGTCTTCCTGTTTAACGATATCATAATCGTCACGATACCGATCCTGCTCACGGAGCGTATAGAAATAGTCAGCATTCGGGAACAGATTGGCCCAGTAATGCATCTGCCCTTCATACTTCTTTTCAAACGCTTTCCCGGCTTCAATCGCTTTGTTCAGCTCTTCCGGGTTCGTGTCCGTCAGGATCGCGGAGTACTCAAACGCTTTCCGCTCATTCTGAAGATCCTCAAGCGTGTACTGCATGTTCCTTTTGATCGCATCCGGAACTTGCATGCCATTGGATTCAAGATATTCCTGAGCCATGTGGATATAATCAATCCGCTTATCGATATCACTGATTGATTCCTGGATCTTTTTGCTTTTTTCTTCAGTTGTATATTCTTTCCCAAAGGTTTCGGAAAGCCGGTCGAAATACTCAAGTTTTGTTTCCGGAGAATTTGGAAGCGGCGGTTCGTCATAGAACTGGCTGAGATACTCAAGATAAACATATGCCTGATCAATGCCGCTCTTATCCGCTCCGTACCATCCAAGCGCAACACTCACGGCCCCCAGGGAAAGCCTGTCTTTGAGCAGCTGCATGTTTTGCTGGTCAACACTGTCTTTATTTTCTTTCAGGTATTCCTCTTCATATTGAATCTGTGCGCTGAGATTCTTGTATTCCTGTACTTCCGCTTTACCTTCGTCACCCATGCTGTCCATCATTGCATGAGCGTTTCTGATTTTAATGGCTTCCGCTGTTTCCTCTTTGACAATCCTTTCAGCTTCAGCAATATTTTCCTGATCATTGCCATAATCGATGATTTCGTCCATCGTCAGATTTCTGGCACGATCAAACATATTGGTAATTTCATACTGATTGGTCTGCTCATTGAAAGCAATGGTAACATTAATATCACCGACATAAAACGACTTCGTAGGCTCAAACTCTTTCTGGAGATAGCTTACATCGCCCCATTTTGTTTCAAGAGTCGCATATCGTTCTTTGTCAGCCGTCAGTTGTTCGCTGGTAGCGTTGTACTTGCCAACATCATACATGGTCTCCAAAGCCGTATTGAAATAGTTGGCTTTCACCTTTTCCCCGGCATCAATGGCCATGCTCTTGGACGTTTCGTAATTCTGAAGCGCCGTCTGGAACATCTGCTTCGACTTGCTCCAGAAAGAGGAACCGGCATTCTTCCACGTTTCCTGTTCGCCTTCCGTCAGATTGCCGCCGATCAGATCGCCGACCGCGCCAATCTTCTTGTCATTGGCCTTCACAGTCGCAATGGTGGAATCAGAGAAATCAAAATCAGAACCGGCACCCTGTACATTTGTTTTCGCAGCCGAAGCCGCCGATCCGGAGAAATTGACATCCGTTCCGGTTTCGTTAACACCAGCAGGCTGAAGATCAGTAGGAGTCTTGACATTGGTAGGAATCTCCATGCCGCCCTTCTGCTCTTCACTCTGATCAATGATATCCTGTGCAGGCTTGATCGTTTCCGTAATGGACTTATCCGGCTGCTCTCCCTGCTTCGGACCGGCTGTCGGAACCGCTGGATTTGTAGAAATGTCAAAGATATGCTTCGATTCGTCAATGGTGCTGGTCTTCCTGCTCTCTCCGGCACACAAATCCTGATATTTCTTCAGAGCATCAGCATACTTATAATTCAGGGCGCGAGTGGTTTCCAGAAGATCGCCTGTTCCTGCTTTATCTTCCTTGCCAATGGTTTTATCAAGCTTGTTCAGAACGCTGATATCGACTTTCTGGCGGTTTTTCCCTGTTCCGATCCATATATATCCCTTTGTCAGCGCCTTATCAAGTTCTTTCTTCGCTTCATCAGCAGACAGGTCCTTTGTCTTTTCGATCATCCAGTTATCAAGAGCAGAGATAGCATCCTCGGCGGATACCGTAAACTCTTCAGCCGCGACAATCCGTCTTGCGATCTTCGCTTCCGTTTCGTCTGTGCTCCAGACATTCTGGGCAATATCCGCAACTTCTTCCTTGGTAAAGCTTGGTTTCCCATAATACAGACAGGCATCCTTCATCGTGCTTCCGAAAGAATAGGGAGCAAACTTCTCACTCTTCGGATTCATCCTGTCCACAGTATCCTGGTTATATTCCCATACCTTCCCTGTCCCCAGGGCGCTGTTGGCCATGTCGGCATAGCTGTCACCTGTACCGCCGCCATTCCTCGCCGCCCAGAGAACACCGTACATCGCGTCCTTGGAATAACCAACAGCACGGTTCAACTCCATGGGTGTACCCTGGTTCTTTGTATCATCCATCTTCTGAAGCGTCTTGTATTTGCTCCAGTCAATCTGATCGATGATTTCATCATCAGAATAATTATGTGGATCATTAGCAAAGAAGGACAGTTCTTCTTGAAGCGCCGCCCATTCCTGTTCCGCTTTCTTCGTGCTGTCTTCAGCCATCCAAAGCTGGTTATACTGGTACGCCGCCTGTTCTTCCTTGCTGGACTTTTTCTTGTTGCTCATCGTGGAAGACAGACCATTCGTGTTTGCCGTTTCCACATAATATTGTTTCAGCCAGCTGTTCTGATTGAACCAGTCATCGTTGATGGTATCAACGTTCATGCCAAGATCGCGGAGAACACCGATGGCCTTATTTGTCGGCTGTGCATAAGGATCGTAAAACCTGGAATCCTTCCTGGTCCGGAGCTGGCCGAATGTACTCATAATCTCTTCGGCCTTGCTCTTGTCAAACCTTCCAAGATTGTAGATCTGCCCAAGCACATCCCTGGTGGTTTCCGGTGCCTTGTATGCAGGGACAGGATTTGACACGTTCTGCTGATAAGCGGTTTTCCCGCCTGTTGCTTTATGATAAGGATCATAGTCAGTCTGGACAACAGGAGTTTTAAGGTCTGCCCTGAAAGTTACCTGTGCGTTAGAAACGCCTTTAATTGTTTTCATATTGAAAACCCCCGTCAGAATTATTTACCTTTTTTCAGTACGTTCTTGGCAGTATTAATTGCGTTTTTCTTCGCCTGTCCTCTTTCATAATCAGCCTTCGCTTTTTCTGCATAAGTAGGCAAATTGCTGCTCGTATTACTGCTGGAAGTTGACTTCCCTGTAATGTCCGAAGGCGTAACAGCATTTATCACGCCCATATTAATGTTGTATTTCTTTGCAATATCGAGTCCATCAATTACTTCTTCTTCAAGTTCTGATGTCGGTTTCTCCGTTCCCGGATTACTTGTCCCCGGGTTGCTGTAGCTTCTCCCGCCGCCACTACTGTATCCACCACTGCTATATCCGCTCGTTATTGCAGAAGCGTCCGCTTTCATGGCATTTGCATCAGCTCTGCTGATACCAGCTTGTGCCAGCAGTTCATCACTCGGATTCCCGCCAGCCTGAATAATCGACATAAGATAGTTATAGGCCATTTTCTGGGCATCACTCTTCTGCGTATACCCGAATTCCTCTTTCCACTGTTCCTGCTGCACCGCAAACTGCTCCTTCTGGAAGGCCAGCTGTGCTTCAGTGTTCTGCTGTGCAAGCTCGGCCTGCCGCTCCTGGTACTCTCTCTGCCATTCGTTCTGCGTCTTTGTCTCCGCGAACTGTTCCTGCTGAAGACCGAAGGTCTTATTGAACTGCTCCTGCTCTGCCTGACGGTTGAGAGCGTTCTGCTCTGCCTGGTAATCCTGCTGGGCAAGGCGCTCCGCAGTATTGTATTCCCTGCTCAATGCGTTCTCATAAGTCTGATAAGCCTGCTGCGCTTCACGCTCACTGGTTGTGAAAGCACGGCTCAAGGCATTCTCGGCAGACTGATATTCCTGCTGTCCGAGCCGTTCCGCTGTGTTGTACGCCTGTGTCGCTTCACGCTCACTTGTAGTGAACTGACGGTTCAGCGCATTCTCACCGCTCTGGTACGCCTGCTGGGCTTCTCTCTCGCCCGTGTTGTACAGCTGTGTCGCTTCGCGCTCACTGGTGGTAAACGCACGGTTCAGTGCGTTCTCTTCCTTGTTGTAAGCAAGGTTCGCCTCAAACTGGCTCTGGTTCTGGGCAAGCTGGCGTTCCTGATAATCTCTCTGCCATTCCTTGTCCTGCTCCTGGCTCAGGCGATCCTCATAGGCCGCGATCAGCTCACTGTCATTGTCGGACAGCGCCTTGTTCTTCTCGTTCAGCAGATTCCCCCGGACTTCAGCGCCGTAGGAGGACCGCTGCATACCGCGCTTCAGAAGAGCGTTGTCCTGCTGGGAAATCGCCTTGTCATAGTTCTTCCCGATCTGCTCTGCTTTCTTTCCGTATGAGTTGCTCAGAGAATCCCACAGGCGATCCTCCGTAGTCATCTCATCAACGCTTTTCCTGGTCTTCGCAATAGTTGCCATACCGATCACTCCTTATTCTTCAGTGCATGTAGCACCCGGGTATTTTGTCAAAAGGGCATCAGCCTGTGTCTTGTCCAGTCCGTGAATGCACACGGCATACTTCTTTTCTATCGGTTTGGAAGAGACATTCTGAACCGCCTTATCCAGCGCATCCCATGTCATCGGTCCTGCAACGCCGTCCACCGTCAGCTTATGGTCTTCCTGGAATTCCTTCACGGCGGCTTCCGTGGCTCTACCAAAGTCACCGTCAATCCCGTAGGAACCAAGGTTATATCCGAGCTTATACAGCTTACTCTGAAGCTCCCGGACATCATCGCCCTTCATGCCCCGCCGGACCGTGGGATGCCAGCCCGTCTTTTCCGGGAAGCCCTGATTCACGTTCCCTCCGTAGTCAACACCCTTCAGCTCTCCCCACCATGTCCATTTCTTATTGTCCGCTTTGCTCTTGATCACGCCGGCCTTCGTTCCCTGGGCCTCGATCACGTCATTCCCGCCGATGTACAGCCCGACATGCCCACGGTCATTCTCCGTTCCGGTAAACAGCGCGGTCCCGGGTTTCAGTGTCACTCCGTCCGTCCGCTTCCCATTGGAGAATGTGCCCTTGGAAGTGCAATAGGATTTGTACATAGTATTGCTTCCGTGGTACATGTAGCCGCCAAGCTGCTTGAATGCCCATGCGAACAAACCGGAACAATCGGCAACGTAATGATTGATCCATTGCCTTCCGTACTCGATGGTCATCTTGTTCGTGGACTTCGCCTGTTTCTCTGCCGTCCACTTTTCACCGGCGGTGTTCAGGATGTACCCCCACTTGTTGTCCAGCGCATGCTGGAACTTCTCGATTAAAGCCTGCGGACTGATGCCCATATTTTCCTCCTTATAAAAAACACACCCCGATTTTGTCAGGGTGTGCTTTGCTTTACCTGTGATCAGTACCGGCGGTAACTGCCTTCGGGGGCATCATACCCGCCGTCACGGCTGACATACCGTCCGGTCATGCGGCTGCGGCCACGGGCGTAGGAACCGCCATCATAGCCGTACTCGCTGTTTCCCGTCATAGCTTCATAGGTCTTCAGTGATTTCAGCGCATGAGCCATCTTGTCGATATGCTCCAGGTCCTGTCCGCTCAGTTGTGTTCCTTTGGAATACTTTTCCTCCAGGACATCCATTTCCCGATGAATCGCTTCACAGATTCCTTCAAACATCTCAACGCCTCCTTACGCGACTGCGGGAGTCGTGGTAGTAAGCGCTGCGAGGATTGTTGCGGTCTGTGCCGTCTGGGAAGCGCTGAGATTCGCCATGTTCAGACTGTTCTGAAGCTCAATGATCTTCTCGTTCTTCCGGTCGATGTCATCCTGGCACATCTTGTCCAGAATCGCCTGGGTCTGCTGCTGAATCGCCAGCCTTGTAGCCGCTCCTTCATTCTGCACGATGTTCTGGGTCTGAACCGTAGCCAGACGGTTGTCACAGCAACACTGAGAGAGCTGGCTGGACAGGCCGTACATCTGGTTCATGTTCGCCATCTGACGGGCATTTTCTCCGATCTCCGCCTGGGCAAAGCCATTGGAAATGTTGGAGTTGACGGTAGCGAAACCGCCGCACAGGGCCGTCTGAAGATCTCCAAAGCCGGAGGTCAGGCTGTTCTGAATGCCGCTCACCCCGGTCATCACGGCGCTCTGGTCGAATCCACGCTGAATGTCAGCGTTCATGAATCCGCCGCCGTTGCCGCCGAAGCCGTTGCCCCAACCGAAACCGCCGCCTGCGAACAGGAACAGTAATATGATCCACCAGCCAGAGCTGCTGAAATCACCACCAAAGCCGTTGCCATATCCAGCAGGCATAACCGGCATGGTGTACATAGGGGTACCATTGGAATCCATAGTGTTGTCTCCTTATTTGATATTTACAAGCCGATCTGCGCACAATCGGATCGTAGCTTGACAATATCGTGGAGAAAACGTACAATGGTCTTGCGTAGTGATTGTGGTTTCTCCACGATCTGCCGGGGTTCGCCCCGGTTTTTTATTTGCCCAGCCTCTGGATCATCGGCATGATCTTCTGAAGCATTGGGTTTGAAATCTGCCCGGTCTGAATCAGATGCTGCACCATTGCCTGTGGGTTATTGGCAAGGTTCTCAGGGATATTGTACCCGGCTTTCTGGGCCATCCCGATGGGGTCTTGCCGAAGCTGTTGCATGTTCATCTGGTTCCCGTTGATCCTGTCGAAGAGGCTCATTCCGCCACCTCCGTTTTAACGGCCTTTTTAGGCGATTTGAGGCTCTCTAAAAGCGAGTTGAGTTCTTGCCTTGTCACATAGTCGGGAGTGGCTGGAATCGCTTCCTGTGCCCTCCTGTCGAAGATATCCATCGTGGTCTGTCCGTTCATGCTCACGCACTTCACGAAAACCGTCTTATCATCTGCGCTGAACATGATCTTCGATCTTCCGGCAGCGACATAGGCGTTAACCGCTTCCTGTTCGCTGTTCACCTGACCGATGTCCGTCATCGGCTGCTGATAGGGGTAACCGTAGCTGTACATTACTTCACCCTCCAGAAATAGCTTGGGACTTCGTTCCCGGAATCCCAGGAGTCGTAGTAGTCACCGTCAATGACTGCTACTGCGTGGCTCCCGGTTCCGATCACATAAATCCCCTTGGGATATTTCTCGCAGAAGGCTCTCACCGTAATGCACATCGGACAGCTCTCAGGCAACAGGAACTGTTCAGCGCCATGGTCTCTCAGATACAAACCCCATAGATAGTTCGTGTTCGGTAATTCGCACTCAACCTCGCCCCGTTTACACAGGTCTCTGTAAACCTGTCGCCAGCTTTGGCTGGTCGCAATGGCAATGGCACGGATTACACAGTCGCTTGTAGACTTCCCAAGCGGGTTAGGGTTGCACCTGATCCACACGGTATCGCCTCCTTCTGCAATCATTATTGCAAAAGGAAAGCCCGCTGACGAGGAAGCGGGCGGGCAACTTTAGGGCAATTTACTGAAGATGGTTTCTTCACCTTTCCGCAGGATGTTCTTCACCTGTCTTGGAGATAGTTCAAATTCTTCCGCGAGGCGTTCTATGACGATGCCGTCAATGAGCCGCCTCTCAAGGAGCCGCCTGTCGCGTTCTGAGTGGATGAAATCTTCAATGATCCTACGGACTTGACTGTTGCTGTACTCCATCGGTCACCTCCGTAAGCCGCTGATGGACGATTTCCTGCCATCCCTTCTCACGCTCATTGTAGGCGTTCAGAAACATACACCCAAGAGAGAACATTCCGATAGTAACTACAAGGATGGAAACAATCAGGGCGATCAGCATCCGCTTGTTCGCCCTGTTGTAGTGCATCAGTACGTTCTCATGGGCAAAGAACGGAACGCAAGCTTGCTTTTCTTCACAGTTCTTGCAGTCCATCAGGCTTCCTCCGGCTCATCCTGCCATGGTTCATCATATGTCATCGCCCGGTTGCTGTCTCCGATCCCAGCCGTGGTCGGGTCAACCAGCACACCGATCAGGCCCAGGAATGTCAGCACCTGAGTAACGATATTCATGATGGTGTTTTCCGTCACCACGGGAACAATGTCGAACAGCTTGAGCATGTTGAACACAAACCCCACGATCAGGGAAATGAACATACTCAGCCAGGTCTTGTTTTTGAAACGTACCTTCCAGTTCATCTTCATACGTTATGTCCTTTCTGCATGTCATCCAGCCTTTTGTGAGCGGACTTCACGCTCTGGTCAATCTCGGTCACCCTGATTTTGAGTTCCCCGACATCCCTTTGCATGGAACGGTTTTCAAGCTTGATGTCATCAACGCTGCTGCGGATATACTTTAAGTCAGCCGTCATGGAAGCACGTTGTACGGCATCAGCCGCCGTGTCCTTCTTCGTGTTTTTCGCCAGCGTGACGATTGCGACAATCGCCATCACACAGGACAGCGCAATGGGAACCCATACCTCCAGCCGCATGTTGATCACCTCGACTTCTTTTTCTTAAAGGCGTTCTCATATGCCTGACGCTGGTTGGAATTATTCTGGTTGCCGCTGTTGACAACATTGCTGAATGTCTTCGTAGCGCCGCCGATGGTGCCCTGCCTGGACTTAATTCCAGCTTCCGCATTCTTCTTGGAAGGCTGGGAAACAGGCGTACTGCTCTTGGGATAGCCCCGGTTCGCTTCGTCTTCCTGCTTCCTCCGTCTCGCCCGGATACCCTTCTGCCCTACCTGGAGATTGTTCCTCTCCTGTTCAGTTAACCACTGGTCATACCATTTAGCCATTAGGTACCCGCCTCCTCTGTCGTTTCTTCTTCAGCCGTTACTTCGGTCGCTGTAAGGTCTCCGTCATCATCCACGGTAATCAGGAATTGTTTCGTGGAGCTTGCCGTGCTGGAATTGAGCAGGATGCCGTCCGCATCGATATTGTCCGGGATAACAAGACCGCTGACAGTCGTTCCAAGCGTATCAAGGGAATCCTTCAGCGCCTTGCCCTGTGTCGCATCCAGCGCTTTGCCCGTGGTCTCCGTGGTCAGGTTGTTCGCCAGCTCCAGGTTGTGTTCGCTCTCGATCTCAAGCGCATCCATAATCAGTTTCACCGCATCAGCCAGCGGCTGGCTCACCTGTCCCCAGTACAGCGTGTTCACAGGAGGTGTTCCGGCTAAACAGGGCCGCTGTAAATGGTAGACAACGCCGTCCGTGTACAGAACGACATCGCCTACAGAGTATAATGTACCCGAATTGTAATCGCCTGTAAGTCTCATAGGCTTCACTCCTTTGTTTGTTTCTATATGAAAAAGCCGCTATGCGGCGATTGCGTTAGGGTTCCTCAGGTCTGATCCAGCTTTCACGTTTCTCAATGTTTCCATCCTGCCCTGTAATCATGCAGGAAACATAATTAACATTCGGGAAGCGTGTGTTGCCGTATCCGTATGCCATGTAGTCATGAAATGAAGACCGGGCGGGTTCAATACTTGCACAGATATCAATATCCTTGGTGAACGTGCCGCCATCTTCCTTGATATGATGCAGGAAGTAATCTGTAATGGTTTCGCCCGCCTTCGTCCATGTTTCATTAAATTCCGGGTAAATGTTGCCAACGATATCCGTAACCTTGCAGGAAACAAAGGTCAGGTTTGAATTGTTCGGATTGTTGTATCCCTGTTTCATGTAGGCATGGAAAGAACCAACAGCAGAATCAAGCGTGTCGTGCACTTCGATTCCCTTAGTATATGCACCGTTTTCTTTTTTAATTCGGTGCATAAAGAATTTTTCTTCCATAAAAGCATCCGCCTTTCATCATGAATTTCTTACAAACAGAACACCGATACTTCCAGTTGCATTAGAAACTGAATTAGATGTTTGATTATACAAAGAACCATAGATTCTTATATAACCTGTTGCGGCACCAGAGGTAGTGTAAGCAGAACGAATAATTAGACCCTGATCAGAAAATCTGCCGAAACACGTTAAATAACTATATCCTGCCGGAATAGCAATGTCTTTGTAAGCAGACGCATTACTTCCTGCCGCAATAGTTCCCGGCTCAATAACTGCTGCAACTTGTTTAATGTAATCTCCTCCATCTGTATAAGATGTGTACAGTTTCCAATCGTTCCAAGCCAAAGGATTGCCAACCCTTGAGCGACAAAACAGCCTCCCCGATGCAAAAATAACTTGCCATGCTGGGCCATCTCTCCCGATAATAAGTGCTGAAGCATATGAAACGCTGGAAGGTTTATTAACAGTATTCGGTGTTACATAGTAAATACCGCTATCTGAAATATTGTACAGACCGTCCATATCAAGTGCGCTTGTTAATTCCGGCACTTCTGTTATTGGTTTATCTCTTCTGAAATACCAACTTGTTGACTGCTTCCAACCCATTATGAAGTTTGGAGAACCATTTCTTGTGATTGTGGCAACTGAATAGGTGTTAGTCCCACTTTTTGATATTTCCGCATAATACGTTTCCCCGCTTACAAACGGGTAAGATGTAAATGATGTGCCGAAACGTAAATATACTTTACACAATAGCGGACTTCCAGTAAGTGCGTCATCAAATACAGTTGCAAGATTACTAAGGCTTGATATTGTTCCAACTTCTATATATCCGTTGGCATATCCAATATCACGGAATACCCATGTGCCGTCTGTAAGAACTGCACCAGCAATAACAGTTGATTTCGCATTCGGATAAAGTGTAACATGGCAATAATTTGCATTCGGCCCTTTATGCAATACTCCATAATATACGAACGTGTTGTCAAAAGGATAAACAGTGGCAGTAGCTGTTACTCTGAAGGAATAATTGCAGTATGTCCCCATTGTTCCCAGTGCGGTGTTAAGCAGCGTGCTTAATTCTGCAATCGTGGAGAACGAACCAAGTGATGGACACTTTGTCGCCATTGCAATCGCATCAGTGAAATCCGAAGCATCATATCCGCTGTCCGTCAGGTTCCCATACGCATCCAGCCCCGCAAAGTTCCCGCTCGTTGCGCTTGCGACAAGATCCGCTTTCCCGGCAATCGCCTCGGAGATCTTCGTGGTGTCATTCTCTGACATCTGCAAGGTGTCACCGAAAGCGTTGCTGATCGAACCGGGTTCACCCTGCGGCCCCTGTGCATCGGTATCGGTGTCCACATAATCCCCTTCGGTCTGATCCCATACCGCCCATTTCCCGGTCGTAGTATTGATCTGCGGTTCGTGGACTGTGGCTTCCTCGGCAGTCGTTGCGCTTGCCGCCGCCTGTTCAGCGTAATACTTGGAGTTGTTATGGTAGGTTGTGTCAGACGATCCGACAGGAGTACCGTCCCTTGATCCAACCGCCCATGCCTCGGCGTTCTCCGCTTCATCCTCGGCGTTCCCCTGCGCCGCCTCTGCCAGCGCCTGTGCGGCCTCCGCTTTACCTTGAGCGGTCTCGGCCTTGCCCTGTGCCGTCTCGGCAGCAGTCTGCGCATCCCCCGCTCCAGTGGCGCTCAGGGCCGCATCCCCGGCATAGCCAGAGGCATCCGTGGCATAACCAGAAGCATCAGTCGCATAACCCGAAGCGCTCGTGGCATAATCAGAAGCATCGCTTGCCTGTTGAGCCGCCTCAAGAGCGTAGAACTTACTGTTGTTCTCGTAAGCGGGGTCTGTGTCCGGGATTTCAACGCCAGCCCTTGTGCCAGCCGCCCAAGCCTCGGCATCCTCGTCCTTGCCTTCAACAGCGATGATTGCTTCCTGCAAGGTTTCGTTCGCCTGTGACATCAGCTCAATGGCCTGTGCAATAGCGGACTGCTCGGTCGGTGTGGGCTCCTGGTCTGTCACCTGTGCCCGCTTGATAATCGGGATAACGCCCTGATACTCGGTCTCACCGTCAGAGCTGGTTTCATGCATGTACAGCCAGAAGTAAACGGACTTCCCTGTAGCCAGCAAAGAGTCGGGAACCAGTACGCCCGTATCATCGCCAATCGAAGTCAGCGCATCGCCATGCATCTCATTGGCAAAGTGAACCTCATAGTTCGCCGGAAGCTCAAGGTTCGTGAAAATCAGTTTCTGACCGTAGTCGTACTGGTACAGTGCGATGGTTTTTGCTACCTTGCCCCGGACAAGGTTAACCTCAACCGTTACGGTATGTCCTCTCATATAACCACTCCTATCTCGCAAGCGAAGCAATTTTGTCCGGGGGTTCCGAAACATCGACCCACCGACAGTCATCGTCAATCATAACCTGTTTCAGATACACCCGGGTGAACAGTAACCTCTCTTCCTCGGTCTCCTGTTCCATCTCAAGGGCAAAGGCAATATTGTCCACCGGGAGAATCACGGGCCGTCTGTTCACGGCAAGGGTAAGCGGCACAAAAGTCTTTTTCATTATGCTGTCCTCTTCCACATATATACCGCAAGGTAAGGCGGCATGGTCTGGATCGTAGCCTGGGTTCCGGTGAAACCGTGGTTATGGTTCCCACCGCCGCCCGTGTTGCTGTTTGATCCGGCAGCGGTCACAGAGTGCGTATGGTTGGCGCTCACACCGCCTGTCGTGTTGTTGCTCGGAGTCGTGGTGGTGTTGTTGCTCGGAGCGCCTGTGGTATTGTCGCTCGGCCCGCCGGAAGTGTTCGTGCTCGGCCCGCCACTCGTCAGAGTGCCGGAACTGCCTGTGGTCAGTGAGCCGGAACCGCCTGTGGTCAACTGCCCGGAACCGCCGGAGTTGGCGTTCGACAAGGTAATCGAGTGCGTATGATTACTGATGGTATGACTGTGGCCCTGCCCACCGCCAGCAGAGGCCGTTGCGTTCGTACTGGAATAATTCCCGGTTCCATTCCATGCTACAGCCGTCCTGTCAGTGGTTTCGTTCGATACCGTGTAATAATCCTTGAAGCCGTGGGTATGCGCTGGCATCTGGTCAACCGTCAGCGCAACGGAGCTTGTAGATCCTGCACCAGCGCTTCCTGTGGTAGTCGCTGACTTGCTGTAGGTATGGGTATGCGAGGCAAGAGTATGCGTGTGGCTTGCCAGAGAATGGGTGTGTCCGTTAATGGAGTGCGTGTGGCTTGCCAGAGTGTGCGTGTGGCTCTTCATGCCATGCGTGTGGTTCTGCATACCGTGGGTATGGTTCTGCATGGAGTGCGTGTGGCCCACACTATTAGCTCCCGATGTTACAGCCGAGCCTGTAAACGTATGCGTGTGGCTCGGAATCTCGCTGATGGTCAGCTTATGATTTCCGACAGATCCTGCCGGAGTGTAGGTTCTTGATGCAGCGCCGCCTGTGGAAGCAGCGGTGTATGTACTGCCAGCCGCCAGCAGGAACCTGTCCTGCAACTGCACCCAGGTTGTCCCCGGGAACAATGTCGAAGGGGCCGTACTCGACACGGACATGTAGATCGAACCGATGGGATAAACGCTCTTCAATATATTCCCGAATGCCGTGTCAATCGTGTCCATGTTGGAGTTGATGACCGCAATATCGCCAGCATCCGAATACGCTGGCTTCACCAAGCCAAGGTTGGTCGTGGTCGTTGACATGATCTCACCTCTTATTCCTCTTCAAGAGCGGCGATCCGCTCTTCAAGCTCTTTGATTTTCCCCTTTACAGGGAGTCTTGCGTAGATATCGTCCAGGATTCTCTCAAGCTGAACGATCAGCGCCCTGTTCTGTCCTCCCCACCCCTCCGGGATTCTCAGGGGTTCATGCTGTCTCTCTTTCATGTTCCACCTCAGTCAGGGTCTGTCTCGACCACAAGATGCAATCCCCCGACAATCCGCCATGGAGCGGTCACACCTTCGGGGGTCTCAATGATTACCCTAAACTTTCTGCCTGTCCCGCCGAAATGGAGTTTCTTGTATCGGTATTCCTTGTTTGCGTTCCGCTCGGCCTCGGTCAAAGGCTTCACGGTATACTGCTTGGTCTTGGTCTTCTTCTCCGTCTGGATGCTGATGGACAGGGTTACCTCTTCCTCCTGCACTTCGGGAGAGAAGTACAGGTCAAACCCGCCCTTCTGGATCGTCTTGTACCCGAAGTCCATCCACGGGGAAACCCACCTCGCAACGCTTCCCATCGCTTTCCCTTGCAGCCATGAATCGTAGTTCAAGAGAAGTACCTTCCCGGGAATCGTGGAGCTGGTAGCGTAGATCTCTTCGTCTGTCGTAACCATGCTCTCGATGTTCATGTCATCGTAGTAAAGGAACGTACCTTCCTCAAGGTTAAAGATGATCAAAGCGTTGTTCACCGTGCTCTCGCCAACGGGAACGGAAAGGTAATACCGATTCTTGAACAGGCAGGAACACATCTGATCCATGGCATTTTTGTTCACCGTCCGCCAGAGCTTCTCGATCATCGGCCTCTTCAATGGCGTAACGCTCATGCCGTCAAAGGAACTCAGGCCGTCCTTCTCCGCAAGAAGAATTCGCTCCGCATCCACGGATATGGTGTTCGGATACTCGCCGCCCCCGCCGTACTGTTCCTTGAACGTGTACTCTCCGGGGTCAGTACCCATGATCCGCCATACCCTGTGTTCCTTGAAAGCAATTAACTGGTCACCGAAGGATTTGAGCGAAGTGAACTTATCGCCGTCCCAGGAAGGTTGCTGAATTGATCCGGCTCCGTCCTCCGGCTCCTCGCTTGAGCTGGCAATCGTCCAGTCCAGAGGATCGTAAGGCCGTGAGTAAACCAGCATGTCGGGATCGTCCGTGATCGCCCCGCCCCAGATCCGTTCAGCGTATCTCTCGATTACGCCAAACTTGTAGTTCAGTCCTTCGGTTGAACCAACCCTGCGGATCGACCAGTCGGGAGACATGACTTCAGACCACTTCTGGGTTTTTACAACTTCCCATGTCTGTTCCTTGATATCGCCCCAGGTCTTCGGACGGTCAGGAGGCGTGACAACGATCATTCCGTCCTCGGCGTTGCTCATCACCAGAATGTCTACAGGATGGTCAACGCCTTCCACGTTCTCTTCGTAGGTCACCCAGCTCCATACGCTGCAATCAAAAGCGGTAACGCCTGTTGGAAGGTCTATCGGCATCCACGGAACACCGCTGTGCTCCTGTTTGTAATAGAGCTTTCCTCCGGCAGCGCACAGAAGCCAGCACTTGCTCCCCGGGCCGTCATACCATCTGCGGTAAAACCGTGCGATGGTCTCGATTTTCGTATCCTCAAAATCATCCGGCTCCCCGCCGAGGAAGGCGAAATCCGCATGCGGCTGGAGTACGCCCCTTGGTGTTTCCACGTTCACCGCTTCCGGGGAATACCGGATATCCTGGTTCCTGCTTTCCTCAGACTGGTTCAGGCCGAGGAACTGTTGCAGCCAGACATCCGCGTCATAAGCATGAAGGCTGAAGTATGCCATCGTTCCTCACCTCACCAGGGAATATTCCGGAACTTCTTGAACTGTATGCTCGTCCCGTCCTCGTTCAGTCCGGCAAGCCCGCCTTCATCGGAAAGCTTCGCCAGCACTTCCTCAAAGGCGCTGCGGTAAGCCATGCCCCGGTTCTGTTTCTGCGGGTTCCCGTTCCGGTAAATCAGCCATGTGGCCCAGTCGCAAAGCGCCCTGTGCGTCCATTCCGGAAGGTTCGGCTCGTCCGTGTCGTACTCCAGCCGCTCATAGCCTTCCTGCGGCGTATGGCTCTTGGTCCAGACCTTGACAAGCCGGTCATAACCGTCATTGATGTAGTCAACAACATGGGGAAGGTAATCATCGATATCGTCCTCATCGTTGTTCGTCTGGAACATAATCTGGTTTTTGATCTCGGCTAATGTCATGGTCCTTCACCCCTTAAATATCGGGATACCGCTGACGAAGCTGGATGAATACCGGAATCGTCACGTCAACCCATTCACCGCGCTTGACGTAGATCGTGTTCTCGCCAAGCTCATTGGAAATCGTCACATGCTCAAAATGATCCACGTTCAGACCGGCGCTCTGGTCATCCTCCCGCAGGGGAAGCTTGATCCTCACCCGGGTCTCCACCGGCTTTTCTTCCTGGGGCGGAGCGTGGAAAGTAATATCGTCAACGACAGTTTTTTTAGCAGCCATGTTGTTCCTCCTTAACTTCCGGCAGGCGTGGTATTGTCAGCGATCATGCCAAGGGAAACGCTGATATCCTTCAGCACGACCATCAGGATCTTGTTGTAGTTCTCGGCACCGTACTGCGCGACAGCGGCATCGAAATTGTCTTCCACAGTCTCCGCACGGGTCTTGGTTTCATCTGCCATGGGAATCATCCTTTCATAAAAAAAGAGCGGCTATCCCCGCTTTGAAGATAGCCGCTGTCTTGGTTAACCCTTAAGCGCTCACCGCATGCTCCAGGCGGACAATGAAGTCATCCTGAAGGATCGCAGCGCAGAAGTGCTTCACCTTCCACGCCACGGAGCCGCGCTGGTTGATTGGGTCGAGCGAACCGGACGAACCGGCAGGCTTGATAATGGTCTGAATGTTCGGCTGGCCCTTGCCGCCCAGCTTCACGATACCGAAGGCATCCTGTCCGTAAATCAGGGTGGAGTGAACCACCAGGTTGGACGTGGAGCTGCCGCCGGTCGGATAGATCTTGGCAGCATTGGACACGGTCCAGGCAGCCGCTTCGGCATCGGAAGGATTCCAGCGGAACTTGATCTTCTTCGCACCGGCATCGACATACTCAACGCACATGGGCGTGATGGCATCGGCGGTACTCTGATCGTTCCGGCGGACTTCAACCAGCTTGCCGGTCAGCTCACGGGCTTCATCCTCGGAGATGGTGTCGGAGACGGTCATCGTCCGGGTGTCCTTGTCATAGGTCGCGGAAGCGGTCAGGTAAGCCTTCTCGCCGTACAGGTAGCTCTCAGCCACGAAGGTCTTGCCGTTGTCCATCTCAAAGAACTTGACTTTGTAGATGGTGCCCAGCTCATACTTCTGGACCCGGGTGTCGTTCTGGTAGGTGGCAACGTCAATCCAGTGCTGTTCGCCGGTCAGGTCAAAGTAGGTGTCATGGTCGATCTTCGCATGGTAGAAACCATCCGGGAACGGCTGAGCGCCCTTCTTCTTCAGCAGGCGGACCGCACGTTTGATCATCGCATAGCTGATCACGTTGCTGGCTCCAATACCGGCGCGGCTGGCAACGGAGCCGGGATACATGACGTTCAGGCCCGCATTGATCTGGTCACGGATGACCGTATCAATGGACAGTTTCGCCTGGTTGTTCAGCCGGTCGGAAACCGCCTGGGTCATGTTGTCAATGTGGTTCAGGTCAAATTCATCGGTAATCGCCACAAAGCCGCCGTAGGGCTTGGTCATCACAGAGAAGTCGGTCTCAGTGATCTTCTGACCGGCGGGCGTAACGCCTTCCTGAAGGGGAGTGGTCACGGCGGGCAGCTCGGTGAACCGATGGAAGTGGACATGCTTGCCGTTATGCTCAGGCTGTTCAATCATCTGGGCATCGATGGCATAGCCGAGGTTGGGCTGGACATTCTTCAGCGCCCGTCTCTGGAAATAGTCCTGAAGAGTCGGGGCAACGCCAGCGTCATAGGATTTCATGATGTTGGTATACGGCATGGTAACACGCTCCTTTTAAATCTGGTAGCGCGCTCCCCCTTTGATCTTCTTTTCAAGCTTGTCGAACTGTTCATCACTCATACTTGCTATGGTAGATTTTTCCGACCCGCTTGCCCCGTTCGGGGAGCGCATCGGAGCAGGTGGCTTCTTCTTCGGTTTCGCCTGCATCTGCTCGGCAACCTGGTAAAAATCCATCTCTCCTGCGATAACTGCGTCTTTGACTTCGGGGTTGTTGTTGAACTCGGCGATCACGTCCGGTCCGCCCTTGGCCCTGATCCTGTCTGCCTGTTTCTTCAGCTCATCGATCCTGGCCTCGGTCTTTGCCGTCCTGATCTCCTGTTCCCGGGAAACGAACTGGCCGTTCTCGCTCCGGGGCTGTTCCTGCTTCCGCTCCGCTGCCGGTGCCTGTCCCTGACGGAACCGCACAAGCTCACGGGCTGTCTCGATGTCCGCTACCTTCCGGCTGCGGACCAGCTCCTGCGCTTCGTCCTCGATCATCCTTTCCCGGATCGGAGCCATCTGCTGGTCAAACATGGCCTGCATCCTGGCTTCCGTTTGTGCCACGGCTTTCGCCACAGCCTTTTCCACCCGCTTCTTGATCCACCCCGGCTCCGTGGTACCCTTCGGTTCCGGTTCTTCCTCTGGCTCCTCGGCGGGCGCTTCCTCTTCCTCCATTACGGAGTCAAGGGGTTCGGACTCGTCCGGTTCTTCGACCAAGTCTTCCTGAAGCGTGTCGTCCGCTTCGACTTCGGTCTCTTCATTCTCGACCATGGTCTCCTCGTAATCCATTACGGATCTCCTTTCGCGCATCCGTGAAAACGCGGCCTGCGTGTAATATCAAAAACCCCGTGAAAACGCGGGGCCTTTGTCAGGAAGTTATGTGGGGAGCGGTGCCCCCGTTGGTACGCCGAGCATGTTCCTCGACTGGTTCACCACAGCGTCAGCGGTGTTCGGTCCGCCGCCTGCCTCGGCGATCTTCATCTGTCCCCCGGTATTATTCACCGGAGCGCCGCCGCGCCTCGCGCTCATCTGGGCAAGGGCGTTGGTCATGTTGTTCGTGGCCTGCCGCAGGTTCTGGTTCTCCGCCTGCATCTGCTCCATCTGCTGGCTCATCTGTGCTACCTGCTGCTGAAGCTGCTGCATCTGTTCCTGATAATGTTCGTTCTCCCGGATGACCGGCAGGATCTTGTCCTTGCCGTCCAGGTTCAGGATCTGGAACAGGCTGGAAAGCGGGAAGAACTGCTGGGCCTGTGCCGACATAGTGTAGGCTTCCATAAACATCTGGTTCTGGTCGGCGATCCGCTGCGGATCCCGGGAAGAAACCTCGATCTGCACGGTATACGGCGGCGGATTCACCGCGCCCTTCGACTTCGTGCCGAACAGCTTCTTCGGATCGATCTCCAGCTCCCTGCGGCCCTGCCGCCCGGTGATCATGATCGTCCGGTCATTATCGTAGAACTGGCTTGCCAGCCAGACGGCCTGCTCATACATATCCTTGCTGCCGTACTTGAGCTGTTCGACACGCATGGAAGCGACTTTACCACCGGCCTGAATCAGGGAGTTGATCGCCTTACCGGAAACAATGCCGCCCGTGGTTTCGCCCCGGGTGAACTGGTTCGCCCCGGAATCGGCCTTCAGGTCGGATTCAAACATCGTCATCAGCTGGGTAATCGTCCCGTTGAACGGCTGGTTCTGCATCCAGTTCCACGCATCGCCCTGGGTAATCTGATCGCCTTCGATCACGTCCGTCTCCCAGTCGGTGAGAGCGTCCTTGTCAATGCCGGAACCGCGCCGGACAAGCATGCGTCCTTTGCTGCTCATCCTTGCGTTCATGTCTGCATAGGCGGCATAGCGGTTGATATACCGCATCATCGGTGCAAGCTCATGCACAAGGCCTTCGCCCACAAGGGAGCCTTCGATGCTGTCGTGAACATCCAGCACGAACGGATACCGGCCATGCTCATACACGTCACGCTGAATGTCCAGCAGTGCATTCCCTGCGGCGTAGGCAACGTTGATGGTATATCTCCGGCTCTTCGCGCTGTACTCGCGCCACCAGTATTCAATCAGCAGCGCCCGCTTTTCATCGCTGGCATGGTCGGCATCTTCCTGGCCTTCGGTCATACCCACGTTGTTGTGCGTACCGTCATCAGCGGTCACATAGCGCCCGTCCTCCGGCCAATGCTCCGCGTACCATGAAAGCGGATGCCAGGATACCTTCATCACGGCACGGCAGTCATCCAGCCGCTCCGCTGTCGGATCCCACAGGAAGGCTTCCAGCGGCCAGCGGATCAGCGCGATCTCGCCCTTGCCGTAGTTCATGTCAGGATCCCAGGCAACCTGTGTGATCGCGGTACCCGTGGCATAGAAGTCTTCACACCGCCGGTAATGGATCTGCTCATAATCGTTCGCGCAGTACATGACGTAGTGAAGGATATCCTGAAGGTCATCTGCCGCGTCCTGCATGGCCATGGTTTCCGGAAGAAGCTTTGCTTCCGGCATGGACAGCATCTGGTCGGCAACCACGTTATTGATCGTGCTCTTGAGCGTTTGGAGCTGAAGCGTCTTCTTCCCGTTCTTTTCCTGCTCACCGTGGATATCCTGGTCAGGATCCTCCATGTGCAGGATCTTCCGGCATTTCTTCGCTTCTTCGTGGTAAGGCCGGTTCAGCTCCTCAAAGATATCCAGCCGGTCATAGATGACTTCCAGCAGTTCTTTCTGGTTCTCATCCAGCGGCTGCTCCTCAAGGTAGGTAACCTCCTGAAGCTCTCTCTCTTTATTCGTCATGCGCTCATCTCCTATTGAGTCGCGGCGGGGCATACGGGAACGAAAAAACAGAATCTCCTTTTTTCGTTTATTTGCACGCCGGTCCCCGCCGCGTTACTCGTCAAATGGGCTGAAAGGTTTGTACTCTCTCGGCGGTTTCTTTGTCGGCGCGACCGGGTGGTCCATGCAGACATACCGCAGTTCATCGTAAATATGCGCTAATGGTCCTCCGCATCGGAATCCACGTCTTCCGGTTTCTTTGTCGAATACGGAAGTGTCGGGAACGTGCGGAGGAATTCCTTGCAAGTGTTGAATACCTGTAGCTTCGGCCTGCCGTCCTCATCGAACCGCAGGCGCTCATGGATCTGCATCTTTCCGGGAAGCCGCGCATGGTCTCCCTTGCTGAACAGCACACCACGGTGCCTGCCCATGAACCCCGGTGCCATCTGGTCGGCAACCGAATCACCACGGCTTTTGTCAAAGATGGCCGGATCAGCCACACGCAGAATGCGGATGTTGTCGCGGATCTCTTCTGCCTCGCGTTCAAGGATGCCGTCCGCGATCTGTACCGGTGTCAGTTCAATACCGACATTCGCCTGTTTCGGTTTACAGCCGTACCACTCGCGGTACCTGTAAAGGGTTCCCGCCCACGGCCCGGAAGGGCACATCGCATACCAGCCGCAGGAAAACGGACGGCTGAAACCGTGGTCGAAGCCGAAGAACCTCGGCCAGTCCTGCGGTATCGGGAACGGATCGACAACATGCGTCCAGAGCCGGTCCTCATAGTGGTCCTTCAGATCCCGCCATTCCAGGAAGACCATGCCTTCAAAGCTGTCCCAGCGCCCGTTGAGAAGACTTTGCTTCAGCGCCTCCGGCTTCTGTTCAAGCTCAAAAATATAGTCCTCGGTAATGTACGGGTTTTCCATCGCCAGGGAAGGGATGTACTGTGTGCGGATCACCTTTTCCTTGTGAAGGGCTTCCGAGTAGATCCGCTGTTCCTGGATCTCCATGTAGGGTCCAGCGTCCACGAACATCTTCTTCACCCAGCCGTGGCCGATGTTCCCCGGGTTACTGGCCGAGCGGACAATCGGTACAACGCCGAGTGACTTCTTCGCACGAAGACGGGTCTTCAGGAAATCGTAGATGCTCTGTTCAAAACTCGTCAGCTCGTCAAAGTACAGGAACTGAATCTCAATACCAGAATACTTGAACCGGTCAGCCTCATTCTCGCAGTGCCGGAACAGGATCTTCGATCCGTTGATCAACCGGAATTCATGACGGCCAGCATTGTATGTTGCCAGCTTCTCAGGATAGCTTGCCTGCGCTTCCTTGATGTCCGTGTCTTCAAGCTCACCATAGCTGCGTCTGAAAACAACCGCTGTTGTTCCAGGATTCTTCAGGCAACGGAAGAACGCATCCATGATGAGCGCCTTCGTTTTCCCCCGCCAGCAGCGCCTCCATACAGAATCTCATTCGCCTTCGATGCATGGAACATCGCCTGCTTCGGCGTAGGCTGGTAGTTGATCGTTACGTTCGCCATGCGGCCTCCTCACTCCAAAAAGAAAAATGGCTCTGCGGGAAGGCGATGTGGCCGCTTGCACCGCCGCTTTGTCAGGAGGAACTGACTATGAAAAGGAGATGTCCATGAAGAAAGCGCATCTGTTAGCCCGCAGAGCCAAGGGGTGAGTTTTTCCATGCGGCCAAGCACAGAAAGGAAGGGGCGCGGCCCTGATGGGAACAGGCCGCCTTTTCTTCGCCACCGCCGTGCAAGTCACACAGTCACAGTGGCATTAAATCAAATACTGACCACGGAGGTATGTGGCCAGTATCAGATCATCATTGGTTTTTAAAAGATCCAGGTGCCAGCTCCATGCTCCCGTGTTGATCAAAAATTTTAATCCCCACGGTAATCACTATCCCCACGGTGAGGTTTATATATATACCGTTGGTGGAGCGGCGGAGTCCCTGGCACGATTCAGCCCCCCAGGTTCCGGCCTCGATACCCCCACCCCCGGGTTCCGGTCCCTGCTCGGCTCTGGCCTGTGGCCAGCTCGGTGCTGGCTCCGGTCCGGTGCTGTGCTGGGTGGTGGATGGTGGTGGGGCTGGGCGGCGCTCACTTATTTTTGGTCCGGTGCTGACCGTCTCAGGGATCCTGGTGGTCCAGACTAAATAACCGGTTTATGCAAAGAACACTGCATAATCAGTGGTTCACTGCATAAACTCTGACCGGAAGAATAGACCGAAATGGCTGTAAGCCTTATGTAGCAATGGATACAGCCATTTTCCTACTATTCGCTAAACAATAGTTTTACGAATAGTTGGCTATTCATCGTCCGGAGAACCGATGTCAGGAAGCCCTTCGATCTGAACGTGAACGGTCTTCTCTTCGTCACCGTAGATCTGACTCTTTCCGTAATTCAGCAGATCGTTCGCTGCCTTGTTCTGGAGCCATGGCAATTCTCCGGATCGTAGCTGGCCTTTGATCACCTGTACCGCTTCAGCAGTGCAGCCATACAGGATCTGCCGTACTTCGTCCTTCCATGTGGCTTCAAAGTCAGGATGCTTACGCCATCTGGACATTTTGTTGTCAGCATTGGCAATCTCATTGGCCGGAGAAGTGCCAACCTCCAGCCCAAAAACCGCCTTCAGGATCTCCGGTCTGGTCTTGCCCTGGGCACTGAGCCTGACGAATTTCTCCATGTCACCGGTCATCGGCTGCTTGGCTTTAGGCATTGTGTTTCCTCCTCTCCGACCCCGGTGGGGCCTTATCTCTCGTTAGTGTTTATGTCTCTCTTTCCGGTGTAAAGGGATGGTGTATGGTAATGCTTTGAAATAAGGGGAGTTTGTTTGATGTAATGGGAAAGAGAAGGGATAGAGATTAATAGTGATAGATGAGATATAAAAAAGCACTGATTCCATGTTCTTGGTTCAGTGCTTGGAGCAGTGATTAGCTCTGTATAGAGTTCTACCACTGTACCAAATATAGCTGTCAATATCTTGCAGTGTCAATAGGGATTTTCTTGCATTTCCTTGCATTTACTATGCAGTGAGAAAAATATTTTGAGATTTTTTTCGGGAAGATAGCGTTTTTAGATCGCTGATTGCCCTGGAAGCGTTGTCTGGCCTTGCTTTGTGAGCAGAAAAACTTTTTGAAAAAAAAGTGTTGACATGGGTGGCACCCTGTGGTATTATGATGCCAACGAAGGGTGGCACCCACATCAGCCAGGAAGGAAATGAAAATGAGTAAGTACGAAATGACAATCAAAGAGCTGGCAATGAACTGGATCGAAAACGCCGACACAACGCCCGGAGAAATCACCGCAGAACAGGCTGCTGAGTACATTAGCTGGATGGATCCTGACACAGATCTTCCTGAAGACCTCACGCCGGAAGCATTCGCGGCAGCCTGGAACGAGGTGATCAACGGATGACAACGGAAGCCGCGAAGGCGGCCAAGGCACGGTATGATGCCAAGACCGCCAGGTACATCAGCCTGAAGCTGAACACGAATACCGACAAAGATCTGATTGAACACCTGGCAGCCCAGGAAAACGTCCAGGGATACCTGAAGCGCCTGATCCGGGAAGACATAAATAAGACCGCTCACTGACGAGCGGCCTTTTCATTTTCCCAGATAAGCTTTTGTCCGCAGTGCTTACATGGGTTTTCCAGATAATTAATCATGATTCTGCATGATGGGCAAACATCAAAGATAAATCCTGGTGGTCCATCGAAATCTTCTGCGATAATAGGCTTTACCGGTTTCTTATCACTGTTGTCCATCGCTTTGCTTCTCCCGTGCATTCAAAACCTTCTGTGCTTCACTCAATGCCCAGCCATGTGCCCTGTAAATACTGTTCGGGTCGTTATATTTCAGCTCATCACTGATCGATCTGAAGGACATTCCCACCAAATACCTGTAGCTCAGGATTTTCCGGTATTTGTCCTGCGGTATCGCTCTGATCACCTGTTCTGCGCGGGCAATAACGGCCATATACGCCTTCTGTTGTTCAAAAAGGTCCCGTAATACATCCACGGCCCCAACAGCGGCTATTTCGACCCGTGAAGAGCCTTTCTGCCTATTCCCGACAACACCGGCGCTTCCTCCGATTGCAAGACCAATATCTTCGTAGTGCCTGAGCTTGGCATTCAGGACCTTAAGCTCACTCTCCGCGATCCGTACCTGCCGGAAGAATTCTCTCGCTTTCATCGGCATTGCTCCCTTCGTCAGGATCCTGGGCTTCCTCCGGATCAGGATACTTCAGCCACCATTCCGCGCAGCCCTTCCCTTTTGCCTCCAGTTGGCATTCGTTCCGGTCTTCGCACCAGTCGCAGATCGAACCGCCTGCGATCATGTGCTGGATCGCGAGATTGTAGCCCTGGATATCGATTGATGCGCACTTGTTCATGTAGTTCAGCCGGTCAATCTGCACCTGTGCTTCCTGCCGTGATACCAGCCTTGCTGCCTGTTTTGCGTTCATATGATTCCCTGCCTTCCTGCTCGTCTTTTTTGATTTCCTCTGGTGTATTCCTGGTTACCGTCCATTTCCCGTTTCTGCCGTGGTATTCACACATGAACCGATAGAAGCATGTTCTGGTCATGTTCATAACCGTCAGGCACTCTCGCATTGTGCCGTCCAGGATCATCAGTCTATCGTCTGAATTCCGCCAGACAGAATACAGGTACATGGTGTTACGCTCCTTTGTCGAAGTCACTCTTTCCGCTCCCCGTCAGCACAGAACCAATCATTGTTTGTTCTAATCGCAAGGCATGGTAGCGTACTACCATTTCAACGGAATATCCCGTGGTGTGATACGTTCTGGCTGTGGTTTGTTAGAAACGAGTGGCTCATATTTGCTGTTCCAACTGCAACAGCCGCCACATTCATCATCCATCATCGTGATATCGTATCCGTTTCGATACCAATCACCCCACTTGCAAGTTTCACAATTTTGCTCGTCCATACTCCGCTCCTTTGTTGAAGTCAATCGTCATGCCCAAGACAACCTTTTACTGGGTCAAAATTGTCACATTCTGGAACAGGTAATAGCCTATGTCCTTTTGCCTTTTCCTCGTTCAGATACTTCCTAAATTCCGTAATTGTCGGATGATTGCCGTTTTCATCTCGCACACAATTCAACATCTTTTTCATTCTCGCATCGCTCATTGCAAGTAATCCATCAATGCTTGTTGACATATGTATTCTCATTCGCAATACTCCCCTTACTCAATCTTCCTTCTTTTCCTTCGGTGTCCAATACTTATCCCGGTTATATTTCACTGCCGTAGGCGTAATCCCCAGGATCGCCGCGATCTCCCGGTCATTCAATCCGTCATCGCATGCCTGCAAAATCTTGTCCCTTCTTGTCATTTTGTTTCCTCTGCCGTTCAGCTCTGCGGTTCCGCTATCGTATCTCCGCAAGCACTTCCATGAACAAAACCAGAAGGCAACACACATGTGTCTATCTCTCCGCTTGTATGCCCAATCAGCGCCATTGATGAAAAACTCTTTCCCGCAAATCGGACAGGTACGCTCCGTCTCTCCGAATGGCGGCGGCGCGATATATCTTCCTGCCATCTCATCACCTCCCCAGGAAGGCTGCCATTTCCCGGTCAACCTCTGCCTGTAAATCGTCATCAACCCGGGAATAATCCCGCTGGCTATACTGCTGGGCAACAACCTGTTTGACGGGCTTCGCCGGTTTCTCCGGTTCCGGTTCCTTCTTGGAAGGAATATCATCTTCCCATCGCCTGTTGTTCAGCCATGTGGCCGGATACGGTACATACCTTCCGTTGTCCTTCAACCAGTCAAAGCTCTCCGACCATTTTTGAAGACCGGACATGATCTCATCGGCCAGCGCAGGATCCGGTTTGATCTTCTTCCAGGCTCTCAGCGCTTCTGGCTTTGATATCTTCTTCGGGTAACATGCCCAGAAAGCATCAAACGATTTTTTGATGAAATCGTCTTTAAGAGCGGGGGGCAAGGGGGGTGTTTCTATCTGTTCTATCTTTCTATTCTTTTCTATATATTCTATATATTCTATACTTGGTGTTAAGTTGCTTGTTGGATCGCTTGTTGATTGCCTGTTAGGTTGCGTGTTGATTGCCTGTTGATTGCCTGTTGATGTGCCTGTTGATGTTTGATACTCATCGTACTTAATCACAGTAATTAAGCGGCCTTGGTTCGTTGCTTCGTCTGTTACTTCGCCTGTTGAAATCAGATGCGCAAGAGCAGTTCTTGCCTGTTGAACTGAAAGACCAGTGCCTGTTGATATGCCTGTTAGGCTTGTAAGCATCTGACCGCGCTTTATCGTCCTTCCGTGAAAGTCAAGATCCTTATAGTTCGCTTTCAGCAGAAGATATAGAAACAGACAGAGTGTGTTCGGATATCGGAACCACTCCCAATTCAGGATCTGCTCATATACCTTGATGAACCGTTTAGCCATCCATCACACCGCCAGTCTGTCATAATCTACCATCAAGCTAACCACCAGAGATCCCGCCATATCTACATGGCATGGAAGATACTTGCCCAGCAGGCCCTTCGGGAAACCAGCTTCCAGGAAACTGTTTACTGCCGTTCTGGTTTCAATCCGCTTCGCGTTCTTCGTTTCACAAACCGTTGACAGCTTCCACGGTCCTCTGGGAGTAAACACCATCGTCTTGCCTGGAGCGTCAATGCTGACATTACAGGTATCGTGATCTCCCCACATTTTTCCGGCTTCGCTGTTAATCAGAATCAGCCTTGAGGAAACACGGACATATGCGCTCACTCCCTGCGGCCTTGTATGCCGTTGCCTTTTCGGCTCCACCATCTTAAACATCAGTCTTTTTCCCCCTTTAAATACTCAATCAGTTCTTTCCCTGTGCTTCTGCCATCACAAAACCGGAATTGAACACCGTACCTCTCCGTCATCGTGTTCATTACCTTTTGGAGCTTCACCGGGTCGAAAAGAAATCTCGGCCTGCCGTACCGGTCCAGGGGAGAGCGCCAGTTTTCCAGCGCTCCCCCGGGCGGCACCTCTTCGATCAGGATAATCAGCCGGATTCCCAGCTCCTGTGCCCTGATACATTCATCCCGGAAACGTTCGTGTTCCTGGAAACAGTTGGACGCGATCTCGGCCACAGAAGCCTTGGAATCGCAGGCAACATCACCCTTGATTCCTCCGTATTCCGGACCGGCAAGCATGTAGTCACCCACATTCAGCATCTGCCGTACAATCCGGATTCCCTGATTCCTGCAATAAGCCTCGATGTTCTTATGCTTGCCCTTCTGCTGCCTTGTGTCCTCCAGCAATGTCAGAACGGTTTGTCGTCCTCGTTCCAGGGCAGCTTCTCCGTCTCCACAACACTCATCCCGCTCCTCTGGTCCACCATCGGAGCAGTCGTAGGGTTTTCGTCCCGCTTCCTTGGTTCCATGGTTTTCACCAGACCCTTCCGGACATCGTCTGCGATCTCAAACCGCACCGGCTTTGTGAAGGCGTTCCCGTTGTACTCGTCTTCCTGTACGCTGATTCCGATTGTAAGGCCAGTCAGAGCCTTTTCATTGCCGTCCCAGACATATCCAGGGTTCGACTGCTGGAAGCGCCAAATCATGTCGTTAAACCGCCTTAAATCGCTTTCCGGATACATGGCCCGCTTGTTCTCCTTGTTCGGGATACGGAGCCTGACGATTCCCTTGTACTTGACTTCGTAGGCGCTTCCGCGCTCTTTGGCCGCCCTGTACTTTTTCATGTAGAAGCCTTCGTACGGCCCTTCCAGGATATCGATGACAACTTTCAACTGCTGATCCGGTTCATCACCTTCCACAATCGCGTCCAGCACCTTGGCCACATAGGGACCGGCAGGCAGCTGCCTGTTATTGTTCCCGCTTTCCTGAGCTTTCATTCCATCGTACCTGATCATTCTCGTTTCCTCTCTTTCAATCTGGTTTTGATTCTTCTTTCGATTCTTCTGCCCACTCCCAGGCATCCTGTTCCATCAGGCACCAGTTGCAGGCAAACACGTCACCATAGCTGTTTGCGTAAATTGTTGTGCATCTCTCACCGCAGCATGGGCAGTACACCGGTTCCGGTGAAGGATAACCATCACGTTCCGCTTCCTGGATCCACGGTGCATCAGGCAGTTCGTTCATGGATCGTTTCCTCCGTACCCTTCAAAGAATTCTTCTGGTTTGATACTTTCGTCATGCTCCCAATCACTGCACCAATCCCTATAATCACGGGAATCACGGTCAGGGTCTTTGTAGCTCTCATCATTGTTATTCCAGTATTTGGTGCAGTAATCGCCGTTGAAATTGAAACAATTCCAGCACCCGTTTTCCGGAGGTTCGGAGAAAGGGATCTCTCCTCGCAGATCCGCTTCCTCCTCTGCCTTGCAGGAATAAGTCGTGTATTTCAGATACGGATCTTCTTTCATGGCATCATCATTC
>Ga0310696_10001474_pt1 | contig 33907 bp, 13 predicted proteins | sample AusTroGonzalo_MG_4_FD_203885 | JGI IMG/M metagenome (GOLD analysis project Ga0310696, IMG submission 203885) | Bovine rumen microbial communities from tropical cattle in Woodstock, Queensland, Australia - Gonzalo_02 (v2) (version 2) | ecosystem: Host-associated > Mammals > Digestive system >... | reverse complement strand
AAAAACAGTGACATTTGGGAGCTATGAGAAACACTTATTAGTCAACCATTGTCAACACAAACAACTAAAAAACTAACAACATGGAAAATGAAAACGTAAAAAGCACAGGGGTTGAAAGCACCCCAGAGGGAGGTATGCTCGTCATCGAGTCATTCCTCAAGGAGAATTACCTCTTCCGTCGCAACCAGCTGAACGGGAAGGTAGAGTTTGTAACCAAGTCGAGCATCGACGAGACGGTGGCCGACAGCGACCTGCGCTGGCGAGCGCTGACGGATCTGGCACTCAACAGCATCGTCATCCGGGCCATGCGCGAAGGACTCGACGAGGAGTGTAATCCGAAGTCGGAGATTCAGCTGCTGGTGCAGTCGGAAGAGGTACGTGCGTACGACCCCATCGCCGACTATCTCTCACAGCTGCCACAGTGGGACGGACAGAACCACGTGGCGCAGCTCTTCAGCCGCCTGCCAGGACTCAGCTCTGAGCACTTGTCGTTCCTGACCATCTGGATTCGTTCTGCTGTGGCCCACTGGCTGCAGATGGACACGCTGCACGGCAATGAATGTGTACCGACGCTGATCGGTGCCCAGGGTTGTGGTAAGACCACGTTCTTCAACCGCCTGCTGCCTCAGTACCTGCGCCAGTACTATCTGGACCACCTGAACCTCTCGAACAAGTTCGACAAGGAGATGGCTCTGACGAACAACCTGCTGGTGAACCTCGACGAGCTCGACGCCATCCGACCCTCGCAGCAGAGTGCGCTGAAGCAGACACTCTCGAAGTCGAAGGTCAACGGACGCCCCATCTATGGTGCCTCGCAGGAAGACCGTCCGCGTTATGCCTCGTTTGTGGCAACGACCAACAATCCGCATCCGCTGAAGGACGAGACGGGCTCGCGTCGTTATATCTGCATGACCATCCCCAACGGCCTGTTCATCGACAACACGGGCGATATTGACTACGAGCAGCTCTATGCCCAGATTGTCTATGAACTGCGTGAACTGAAGTCGCCTTACTGGTTCAACAACGACGAGGTGGCCCGTATTCAGCAGCTCAATCTGGAGTACATGGAGAAGAAGGACATCAGCGAGATGGTGGAGGTCTGCTTCCGCAAGCCAAACGAAGGCGAGAAGGTAAAGACCATCAGCGGTAACGAGATGCTGCAGCAAATCCGTCACGAGTATCCGTCGCTTCAGATTACCCACAGCCTCAAGATTCAGTTAGGCAAGGCCTTGAAAGAACTTGGCTACGAACACACGGAGCACAGCCACGTTGCCTACTACAAGGCCGTACCCCTGAAGCCCCTATCCCCAAAGGCCGCATGACCTGCTCCATCCGACCACGGGAGGTCTTTCTTCAAAAACGGGAGGTTGACGGGAGGTGTCCGCAAGACACCTCCCGTGTCTTTATCCCTTTGTACATCGGTGTTTCAGGGGTATCATGGGTGTATGTGAGGTTAGTCTTCGACAATGCGGATGCGGCCCTGTGGCTGGGCGTAGGTCTTGCCCGTGCTGCCACCAAGAACGGTTCTCAGATAGTCGGACAGGGCTTCGTAGTAGCGCAGGGTGCTTTCCTCGAGCACGGGGCACTTCTTGAAGCAGTCGAAGAAGCCACCACCCTCGTGGTTGTAGTTGGTCAGGGCTACGCTGTAGGTGCGCTGCATGTCAATGGGAGCATAGCGGCCATCAGGCTGCTGGATCTCGATGTCGCTGACACGGTGGCTCTTGCTGTGGATGGTGAAGCGCAGACCGGAGCACTGGGGGAAGTTGCCGTCGAGCACAGGCACCAGTGCCGTACAGCGTGTCAGCATCTGCTGCAACTGCTGGGCAGTGACTGAGATGCGACGCAGCGTGTTGTCGTAGGGCAGCATACCGATGATGTCGCCATAGGTAATATCGCCAGCCATGATGTCGTTGCGGATGCCACCACCGTTCTCCATTCCGATGTCGGCCTTCATGGCGTGACGGTAGGCATCGGCCACCAGGTCGCCGGCGTTGGTTTCTTCGGCACGTACTATCCACTGGTCGTTCTCGTCGCTCACCACCAGCGTGTAGTCCGAGTGGGCCACCACCTCAGAGGTGACGGCCTTCACCTGCTGACGGATGCTGTCGGTAATAGCCGTAATCCGGGCGTTCTCGTAGGGAATGTCCTTGCTCTTTATGAGTTGTGGGATGAAGCGTCCGTCGGCAGTAATCAGCAGCTTGCCGACATTGGAGAACTGCGTACCCGTCTGCGTCACCGAGATCTCCTTGCCATCGAGATTGGCGACCTTGACGTTCTCGAGAATCTCGTGCGAATGGCCATCAAGTACGATATCGATGCCACGGGTGTTGTTCACCAGACGGTAGGAGCTGAAGCCCAGCGACTGCGGTGTCTCGCCCACATGCGAGAGGAGCACCACATAGTCGGCACCCTCACTGCGTGCCTTATCGACAGCCTGCTGAATGAGCTGATAGAAGGTCTTCTGCTTCAGGTCGTAGAGCAACACGCCATTGGTGTCGTAGAACGAATAGCCCTCGAGAATCATCGTCTCTGGCGTGGTGGCACCTACATAGGCCACCCGCTTATTACCATATTGACGGATGACGTAAGGGGCAAAGAGGGGCTCTGAGGCTCCTGCCTCATAGAGGTTGGCACACACCACGGGGGCACCCACCTGCTGTAAGAGCTGGCGCATACGTGGCACACCATAGTCGAACTCATGGTTGCCCAGCGTCAGGGCGTGGTAGTCCATCAGTCGCATGATGTCGGCAATATAGCCACCCTTCGAGATGGCTCCCGTCGTGTTTCCCTGCAGGAAGTCGCCACAGCAGACGGCAGCAGCATAGGCCGTATCCGTGGCGTTGATGGCATCGCGCAGTCCGGCCATCTTCGTATAGCCGTCGATACCGCAATGTGCATCGTTCTCGTACAATATGACGATACTCTTCTGAGCCGTCACAACATGACAGCCCAAAGTCATTAGCAAACAGCCTAAGGCAAACGACTTACATCTCATTTTTCTCTATAGTTTTATGGTTTTCGATGGCAAAGGTACAAATAAGTGAGCAAAATGCCAAATAAATTTGAGCATTTTCAAACGAAAGTACCTTCGAGACATGGTCTCGAAGGTACTTATTGTTATTTCTTAATCAGCCGGACACCATAGATTTCGCCAATCTGTCTGCCACGCTTCGCCACAAACTTGATGCGTACCTGTGACTTACCCTGCAACATCTCGGCAGGAATGACGTAGTCCTCGGTCTTAAACTGCGACGTGCGCCACTTGTGGGTGTTGTTTACGCTGCACAGCAACTGATCGTCGACCATGATATCGAACTCGCAGGTACGCCATTCGTCCTGTCCCCAGAACATCAGACGGAGGGTGAGGTCGGTCTCGCCACCTGTCTGCATCAGATAGCTGAAGTAATGGCCATCGCGAGCATCGCGGAAGAACACATCGTTGGTGTTGCCCGTGTTGGAGCGGTCGGTCTCCATCTTGTGGTCGGTCTCAGGCTGCTGCTCGCCGGGCTGCACCTTATCAACAGTGCGAGCCTCGAGTGCCTGGCGCTCCTGCTCCTGCTTGGCCAAGTTGTCGAGATAGCCCTTGTAGTTTTCCTCCGAAAGCGCCAGCCAATAAATCATGTAGCGGCTGTCGTGAATCTCGAAGAAAGGCTGGAGTACATTGACCATTGACGATTGACCATTGACGATTTTGGTTTCCAGCATAAAGTGCAGCGGCTGGCCCTCAATAGGTGTAATCTTATTGACAATATCGTCAATCTTGTCACTGACGAGGATAGGAGCCTGATCGATGGGCAGCTTCTTGCCACTGGCATACTGTCCGAAACGGCTATCGTCGGCGATGAGGTGTGCCAAATCTTCCGTACCAGTCTTTGCACCGAGCAGGATGGGACCGTGCATCAGGGCGATGTACTGAGGGACATTGGGCAGGTACTTAATACTGTTGTGCATGGGGAACGTCACTTCGATGACGTCGCCCTTCTTCCACTGGCGGTCGATGGCGACATAGCTCGACGGACCGCTGATGATATCGACGGGCTTGCCATTGACCATTACAGAGAACTGGCCGGGCTTCACCCAACCGGGATAGCGCACGAGCAACGGGAACTGGCCTTTGCCGCTGGTAATGGTGATGCGGCTGTTTTCGCCGTATGGGAATGCCGTTTCCTGACGCAGCGTCAGCCCCTTCTCCTTCCAGTTCAGCTCGGAACTGACGAAGAGGTTCACGTAGAGGGCATCGCCCACATGGGTATAGATGAACTGACCGTACTTGCCGTGGTTCTCCATACCCGTGCCCACACAGCACCACATGGCCTCGTTGGGAGCCGAATAGTTGCGGTAGTGACGCGGACGGGCAGAAGTGAAGTACACATAGCCGCCATGCTCAGGATGCTGACTGGAGAGGATATGGTTGAACGTGGCCAGCTCGTAGTAGTCGGCATAGCGGGCCTCAGGGTTGCGACGGTGCATGTCCTCGGTGAGCTTCAGCATGTTGTTGGTGTTGCAGGTCTCAGGGCCATCGACATCGTTGACAAAGTCAATGCAGGCCTCCTTGCTGGGGAAGTGCTCACGACGCGAATTACCTCCAAAGGCCAGCGAGCGCTCGCCCGTCACGATGTCCCAGAAGTAGTTTGCAGCCTCGTGATAAGGCTCGAAATTGGTTGATCCACAGATTTTATCCCCGTTATCTGCCAGCCAGCAGTGCTTCATGGGATAAAGGTTGGCCAGTTCGCTGATGCGCTCGAAGCCCACCACCTTGGGCACCTGCGTGTTAGCATGCATATTGTCGAGATTGTCCTGGCGCTGCGACATCGGCGTGAGCAGACGGCGATGCGAGAAGCGCGTGGCCACAAAGAGATATTTGGGTTCCTGCGTGATGGCATAGGCATCGGCCAGTACCTCGTTCATGCCGCCATGCTCGTTGTCCAGCATCCGCTCCATCTGAGCATCCGACAAGCCTGCCGTCAGGTCGATGGCCCAGTCGCAGAAGCCCAGGAAGAGCTTTTTGGCCTGCTCGTTGCCGCAATAGAGCCATGCATCGCGCAGACCTGCGTACATCTTATGAAGATTGTAGAATGGTGCCCATGAGCCAAAATACACGCCAAAGTCACCTTTCTTGAAGTTGCTCCAGATACGCTCGCTGTTGGGCATTCCACCCACATAGCCCTTGCCCCACTCCGGGTGGTTCTTGGCATTGGCATCGGCACAAAGCTGCAGCTCGCTAATCATGTACTCCATACGGCGACGACATTCGGCATCGCCCGTGGCAGCATTCATGGCCATCGCCGTCAGATAATGACCTCCCACGTGGCCGTCCAGTCCATCCCAGTTAGGATAGGTCTTGGCGCGAGGCTCCAGTCCGGCCTCCTTGCGGTAAGGAGCCAGCAAACGGTCGCAGTCGTACTTCAATAGCGTCTGGACATTCAGGTCGCGCGCCTTCTTCAGCGGACCATTCAGCAGGGTTACATCGCCGAGCGGAAACTCATCGGCATACAGTTTGTCTTGGGCATTAGCGGTTGCCGCAGCAGCAACCATCAGCATACAGGCTACAAGCTTTCTCATGTCTGTTGTTTGTTGTTATTATTTAATGATTACTTTCTTTCCATTCTTAATATAGATGCCCTTCGTCGGACAATCCACAACCTGACCATTCAAGTTATAGTAGCGGTCATCAACGACCTGACGGTAATTGTCTGTGACGATGTTGGTCGGTTCATCATCGTCAATGCCTACATAACTCAGAATCTGGTCAAGCACAATGCCACTGCGATAGGGGAAATACTCCTTCAGCAGACGATTGCGCTCAGGCAGATAGAAGTCATCGACAGTATAGAGCTGACCTTGCGACTTCCAAGGATGAACATCGCGACGATAGTCACCCCAACGGGCAGCCTCATCGTAAAGGGCCTTGTCGATGGTGTTGTAAAGACTGTCCCACACCTCGACCACCGACTTCTCGCCCAGCAGGCCGTCGTCAGCCAGCAGCTCTTTGGCACGGCGCACATAGCGACGGGCAAAATCATTGTTTTTCAACAGATTATGAAAGATGCCCGTAGGATATTGACTGCCGTTTTTAACACTCAGAACATTCTCCGACTCGCCTCCGAAAATCATCTCGCTGTCCCAACAAAGGATACGAAAGCCCTCACTCGTCACGCTGTCGTTGTTATGCCGACGGATGGCGTACCAGTTATGGTAATCCCAATCGGTGTTACCAGCATACTGGTTGAGAATCATATAGTCGATGAACGCATTGACATCAAGCAGGGTGTCAAGTTTGGCCATTAGCTGCCGGCTATTGGCTGTTGACGGTTGACTGCCAATCTTCTTGGCAGTGGCAGCCATTTCCTCCCAAGCATCCAAGGTTCCCTCGCTGGCCTCGATGTGGTTGCCACCGTCTTCTTCTACCTTGATGACGTCAATCTCGCTCTTCTTGCCACCGATATGGTCCTTGCCAAACTGGTCGTCCACACGCTCAGCAATGTTGTAGAGGCCCCAGTACATACCATTAATAAAAAGATGTACGTAAAGGGCATTGACAGCCGGATAGCCCATCTTGCGCTGCATACACCGTGTCCACACGTCACGGGTGTACTGTGCCCGCTGACGAATTCCCTCGTCCCAATGCTGCCAGGCATTACCGAAGTGACAGCGCAGCACCAGCTGGTCGAACTGGCTGGGCTCATTCTCACCGAAGAGCGGGTATTTCAGTGTCTTCTTGCCATACTCTTTCTTGAAGACCAGACGGAACGAGTGCTTGGGGTTCTTCTCGGCCAGACGACCGTGACCGCCATGCAGACGGACACCACAGGTGGCACTCAACTCGTGGTTCTGAGGTCCACCAAACAACTCCATACTGGCAGGACGTGTCCATCCGTGTCCTGAGATATGGCCAACGGGAGGACCTGTAAAGATGTAGATGCCACCACGCTCTTCATCGTCCTCATGATTGAAGAAGTTATCCTTATCAGAGACGATGCTCAGGATAGGAAGCTGTTTCAGCCCCTCGACAATCTTCTGACTCAGCGTAGCATCATGCGTCATCTCGGGGTCCATCTCATAGTCGGCCGTGGCAACACCCCACATTTGGGCATACTGCCCCCACTCTGCCGGATAGCCCTCAGGATTATTCGGCTGACTAAGCACAGAACCCGTGAAAATGTAGCTGGCAGTAGCAATAGGCGACAGCGAATCGCCCAACACCTCGACAGCACGCAGGATGGTGGTTGCACGGAACTGCAGAGGCTCTGTGTACTTCTTGCTGCTCTTTGTGGGCGTACTGCCATCGGTAGTATAGCGAATTTCTGCACCCTCATGACCACCAATGGCAACGCTGATGCTCTTCGCGCCGTCAATGAGTCCATGCGGCTGCGAGAACTTCGGCTGTGCTCCGACAACAACAGTGGTCGCCAACAGCATCACAAGAAGCACAAGTTTCTTCATCTCACTGGTTTTTAGTTGAATTCCGCGTGCAAAGATACAAAAAAAAGCGGCAACACGTGCCGCTTTTTGTATCAGATATGTGCGAATAATGTCGCTTTCGCTTACTTAAACAGGCTCTGAGCCATCTGACGGAGCGCACGGCGCCAAGTCAGGAACTCGTGAGCAGTACCCTCAGAGACATGACCTTCGGCATTGAAGCCGGCAGCCTTCAGAGCATCCACAGATGCCTTGATGCCCTCAGGATTCTCCTTAGAACCGCAGCTCTCGAAGATGTACTTCACCTGCTTCGGGTCCTTGATATCCTCAGGCATGTAGGTACCACCACTCAGCAGTCCGTAGTAGGCAAACATCTCAGGACGACGCAGGGTAATGGTCTTTGTCTCCATACCACCCATTGACAGACCGGCCATAGCACGGCTATCCTTCTTGGCGATAGTCTTGAAGTTAGCGTCGATATAAGGTACGAGCTCGTCGCAGAGCACGGTCTCAAACTCCTTGGCAGTGAACTGACCGATAGAACCGAACTTCATGTCGTTGGTCATACCGTAGGTCATGACAACGATGAAGGGCTTAATCTTACCCTCAGCAATGAGGTTGTCCATGATGAGACCAGCACAACCCTGAACAGGCCAGCTCGTCTCGTTCTCGCCCCAGCCATGCTGCAGGTAGAGCACGGGGAAGCGCTTCTTTCCATCGTAGGTAGGCGGCAGATAGACATTGGCCACCTTCACGAGGTTGGTGCTCTGTGAGGGGAACAGTACCTGTACCATCTGACCATGCTTAACATCCATGCGGTTCTGATAGAAGTCCTGATCGGGAGCAGGAATCTCGATACCACTCTCCCAACGGCAAGAACCGAAGAAGTTACCAGTGCCAGGATCATTAACGGTAGCACCGTCAATAGTCAGGTGATAGTAGTGGAAGCCGGGATCCATAGGACCATCAGTAGTACCAGTCCACACGCCATCCTTATCCTTCTTCAGTACGGTACCGCCACGGCCACCAAGACCAAGGCTGACGATAACCGACTTAGCATCGGGAGCCTCAATGCGGAAGCGGGCATAACCCTCGCTGTTCACCTTAGGCCACTCCTGACCGGGCTGGTTCCAGAAGTTGCTGACGAAGTCCTCCTTCGGAACACGGTTGTCCAGAGAAGCATCGAAGTCGCGGATGGCACGATAGCAAGCCTTCGGACGATAGTTCTCATCGAAGGGCAGCGGGTGGTTGTTCACACCAAGCCAAGAGTCCTTGTCGCCGAGGTTCCAGAAAGTAACGTTGTCGATAACGTCAGCGTGCTTGCGGAACACCTTGAACAGACGGGCATACTGGTCGGTCTGCAGCGTAGCCATGTAAGCAGGCTGGGGCTTAGCCTCACCACGCGAGAACATCAGCTGGCCACCGCTCTCATTGTTCATACGCAGGTCGAGCTCAGTGATATTGATGTGCTTCACAATCTCCTTGAAACGGACAATAGCCTTCTCGAGGCGCTCCTCATCGGGGAAGTAGATGTTATAGTGACCCTGCATGCCGATACCATCGATGGGCACACCAGCGTCCTTCATCTTCTTCACCATGTTGTAGATACGCTCACGCTTGCCATCGTCAATGGTGCTGTAGTCATTGTAGAACAGCAGCACATTGGGATCGGCCTCACGGGCAAACTGGAAAGCCTTGGCGATGAACTCATCACCGCAGAGCTTGAAATGACGGCTCTGACGATAGGGGCTGGGCTCCTGACCACCACGGCCAAAGCCGAAGCGAGGACCCTGACCGTCGTCAGCCATTGCCTCGTTCACAACGTCCCAGGCATAGACAACGTCCTTATAACGGTTCACGACAGTGTGGATGTGCTCACGCAGACGCTCATAAAACACTTCCTTGCTGACCTCCTTACCCTTGCTGTCGGTAAACATCCAGTCAGCGAACTGGCTGTGCCAGCACAGGCAGTGACCACGCATCTTGATACCGTTCTGACGGCAGAAGTCGGCAATCTTGTCGGCACGCTCGAAGTTCCATACGCCCTCCTTCGGGTGAATCTCTCCGGGTTTCCAGTCGTTCTCAGCTGTTACGCTGTTAAATTCCTTCTTAACAAGAGCTTTCTGTGCATCATCGCTGATGTTACGCTGGTTCAGCGCTACACCAATCGTGAAATAATCCTTGTAGGCATCCTTCAGACCGACGTTCGCTCTGGGGTCGACTTGACGGAACTGTGCCCACGTGGCGGTGCTACCCATAGCGAGGAGCACGGCCATGACAATAGTCTTCATTTGTTTCATTTTGTGTTATTGGTTAAGTAATACTTAAAAAATATGTCTGCAAAGGTACGACAAAAAAGTGACGAAAGCCATCGTTTCATGTGTCGCTTTCTTTTCTTTTTGTCTCATGCATATTATTTTATGATGCATTTCCTCATTTAACCTGAGCAAATTGGTATGTCTGGCCTGCCACGGTCTCGACATCGTACTCATAAACCTTCTGCAACGGCAACTGCTGGAAGTTCTTCAGTTCAGGCGAGTGTAACGGCTCACGGATGACAGCAGGGGCATAGAGTGCATTGGGACACTCTCCCTCAGCGGTCTTCAGTTCTGCACCCTTGGGACCTTTTGCCAATCGCAGGGGTACGTAGGAGCGAATACGCAGCACGCCACCGATGGCCGACTGCACGCTCGCAGAACGAAGTTTACCTTCGCTCCACTGCTCATCAACAATGAAGCCGCCACGAGCCCTCAAGCCTTTCACACTACCCTCTTTCCAGTCATCAGGCAATGCCGGCAGCAGATGCACAGCACCATCATGGCTCTGTACGAGCATCTCACAGATACCGGCAGAGACACCGAAGTTACCATCAATCTGGAAAGGCGGATGGGCATCAAAGAGGTTCGGGTAGGTGCGACCATCAGGATGCTGACGGGCTGAGCGGTCATCGGGCAGCAGGTGCAGCATATTCTTGATAATCGTAAAGGCATGGTTACCGTCGAGCATACGGGCCCAGAAATTGGTCTTCCAACCCAAGCTCCAACCCGTTGCCTTGTCGCCACGTTGATTCAATGTATTGGCAGCAGCCGTGAAAAGGTCGGGATGACTATAAGGCGATACCTGGTTCGAGGGATACAGGCCATAAAGCTGTGAGATGTGGCGATGCTCGTCCTTCGGGTCGTCGCCATCGATGATCCACTCCTGCAATTGTCCATAACGACCAATCTGCATCGGAGCGATGTTAGAGAGCGCAAAGCGCAGGTCCTCAGCGAAGAGGCTGTCAGTACGCAACACTTTAGAAGCCTGAAGCGTCTGCGACAGCACATCGAATGCAATCTGATTGTCCATCGTCGAACCGGCAGTAACATTGGTCCGTTTACCAACGGGGCCATGCTCAGGCGATACTGTAGGCACGGTAACCAGCCAACCGGCAGCCTGCTTCACCTCACCATTAGAAGGATACACCTGCATATAGTCGAGCAGGAACTGAGCAGCCCCTTTCAGCACAGGGTAATACTCAGCCAGGAACTGCTTGTCGCCAGTGTAGAGGTAGTGCTGCCAGATATGGGTGGTCAGCCAAGCGCCACCAGTGGGGAACATGCCCCAAGGAGTACCGTCGATAGGACCGGCAACACGCCAGATATCGGTATTATGATGGGCTACCCAGCCGCGACAATGATACATCGTCATAGCCGTCGTAGCACCTGTCTCGCTCAAATCCTTTGTCATCGAGAACAGGGGTTCCTGCGTCTCGGCAAGATTACCGACAAGAGCAGGCCAGTAGTTCATCTCGGCATTGATATTAATCGTGTACTTAGAGTCCCACGGGGCGTTCACACTATTGTTCCAGACGCCCTGCAGGTTAGCGGCCTGACCACCTGGCTGCGAGCTGCTGATCAGCAGGTAACGGCCATATTGCATCATCAGCGCCACCATGTCGAGGTCGCTGGCATCGTTCTCGAAAGCTGCCACACGCTTGTCGGTCTCCAGAGTGGAGTTCACGGACTTCGGCAATGTCAGCTGCACACGGTTGTATTGCTCCTGGTACTTGGCTGTATGACGCTTCAACAATTCCGGAAAGCGTATCTGTTCTGCCAAGTCCAGACGGTTCTTGTTCTTGGCCTCAGCATTGCCACTCACGTCGTGATAGTTTACGAAGTTGGTAGCGGCGGTGATATAGATGGTAGCCTCAGTAGCATTCTTCACCTCAATGGTATTATCAGGGAAACTGATGCCAGCATCCTTACCTTCTACACGCACGCTGGCCTGACATTGAGCCGTCAAGCCGGCCTTAATACCTTCATGGTCGGCTCCTTCGACTTTAGCAAACAAGCGACCTCCACAATTTCCAGAACCACTAACCAAAGCACACTGACAAGTATGCTGACTCTTCACTGTGCAAGGCATCGGGCTGCCAAACGACATTGTGAAACTGAGGGCATTCTTCTTATTCGCCTTCAGATGGATAATGACAACGCTGTCGGTCTGCGAGGCAAAGACAGTGCGCTCGTACTTCACACCATTGTATATATAAGAAGTGGTAGCGGTAGCGTCGCCCAGGTTCAGCTCACGGCGATAGTTCGTCACATCCTTATGACCGAGCTGCAGCTTCAGACTGCCCAACGGCAGGAAACGCATGCCGTGAGGACCGGGAATAAAGTTCTGGTCAATGAGTTTGGCTGCGGCTTCCTCTTTGCCTTCAAAAATCAGTCGGCGTACCTCCGACAGGACTCCCAGCGATTTCTTGGAGTTATTGTCGTGAGGCTGTCCGCTCCAGAAGGTTTCTTCGTTCAACTGAATCTCCTCGACGTCGGTACCGCCATATATCATGGCACCAAGAGTTGAGTTTCCTATGGGCAAAGCCTCCAGCCAGTGAGCAGCAGGACGGGCATACCACAGACGATGTTGCTGAGCCATTGCCGTCAGACTTACAACAGCTAAAAGCAGGGTAACAATTAGTTTCTTATTCATAGTTTTGGTGGTTTATGGAACACTTTCGTCTGCAAAGGTAAGCATTATTCTGCGAACAGCATCTGCACAGGCTGTTAAATTGCTTTAAGAAAACGTGTAATTCCAACAATTATTCGTAACTTTGCCATCAGAAAACCGTTCTGCTAACGATATGACTATACGAAGATGCCTTGCCCTGCTATTCTGCGGCATTCTGTTCAGCGGCACCGCCTCAGCCCTGACAGGACAGTTCATTCCCTCCGACCGTTTTTCCAGCGGTCTTATCAACGCCATGTGTCAAGACCGCTTCGGCTATATGTGGATAGCCACAGAGAACGGTCTGAACAAATTCGACGGCTACCGCTTTACAACTTACTTCCATCATAAAGGTGACAGCACCACACTGGGCAGTAACATCGTTTGTAGCCTCTACCAAGATAGCCAGGGACAGTTATGGGCGGGCACCCGTACGGGCCTCTTCCGCTATAATTACGACAACGACGATTTTACTCTTTTCAGTACGGCAGAGACTAACGAGCCTCGTGTGATATCCATCATCGAGCGTAAGAACGGAGAAGTCTTGGCCGGTACGTCAGGACATGGTCTGTGGGCAGTCAGAGGCAGTGCCCTGAGCAAGGTCGAAGGCGGCTATTCCACCCCTGGCGGCAATTGGTTCTTCAGTCAGATGCTTGAGGACAGTCATGGCCGTTTCTGGAAAAGCGGCTACGGCGATGAGGTGACGATGATGGACAAGAAAGGCGTCCACCAGTACTTTGTTGATCAGGGTATCGTAACCCGCATCGCAGAGTTTGGCAACGAGATACTGATTATCAGTCTACACGGCATTTCCTGCTATCGTAACGGACAGGTGTCGCATGCCGACATAGACCTCTCGGCATTGGGAAACAACGACGTCATCATGAGTTGTGCTTTCCAAGACCATGAGGGCAATATCTATATAGGTACGCGTGGTGACGGACTGTTCCGTCTGCCGAAGGGCAGCCGCCGATTGGAGCGCGTGGAATGTACTTTGCAGGGCATGGACCTGAACACGGCTAAGATATGGTCTATCAGCGAAGACCGTCGCGGCAACATCTGGGTAGGCTGTATGTCGAAAGGCCTGGTCATTCTGCCCAGCCAGCAGCCACAGTTTGCAGCCTGGAGTTTCTCTGCTCAGCGCTACTTCATCAGTTCAACCATCACATCGGTATGTCAGGGCGACAACGGTCTGACATGGTGTACCGTTCAGGGCAGCGGCGTCTTCGCCTTCGATGCCTCAGGACGTATCGTGGCACGTCCCAACGCACCGGCAGCTGCCGAGTTCATCTATCGCGACCGCCGTGGACAGTATTGGATAGCTACCGATGAGGCACTCTACAGATATGAACCGACAAGCGGACACTATCAGAAGGAGATAGCATTAGTTGCCGACAGGGTGAACGCGATGATTGACGACAACGAGGGAAACCTCTACATCTCCACCTACTCACGTGGCTTCTGCATCTACAACCCCGAGACTCATGCCTTGAAGAATGTGGATGCCGGAGATCCTGAGACTCCCAAGGGAAGGCTCTGTAACAACTGGATCATGACGATGATGCGCGACCGTGCCGGTCACATCTGGTTCGCCACATCGTCGGGTGTCTCCTGCTACGACCCCGTCACCGCCAGTTTCCGTACGCAGGGTTTCGACAGGCTGATGGACAACATGATTTGCTTCTCACTTTGTGAGACACGCCAGGGAGACATCCTGATTGGTACCGACCAGGGACTGTATCGCTACACGCTGGGGCAGTCGGTGGTGACACCATTCTCTGAAGACGGCACCTTGGATGACAAGACCATCGCCTACATCGCTGAAGCCAAGAACGGCGACCTCTGGTGTGCCACGTCGATGGGCATCTGGCAGTACGATAACAAAAAGCAGAAGTTCATCGGACACGTCAACGGCAACGGCCTCACCGCCAAGGAATATGTCGTGGGAGTCGGCATGCATACCAGCGACGACATCGTTTACTTCGTTAACAACGACGGACTGACCGTCTTCCGTCCTAAGGAGGTCACAGGCAGCCACAAGCAGCTGCCCGATGTCAATCTCACGGGTTTCTCCATCGCCGGCAATGCCATCAGTCCCCTCTCCGACCACTTCACCGTCTCCTACCTTGACAATACCATCGCACTTGAGTTCTCGCTGCTCGACTTCAACAACCCAAGCAACATCATCTACGAATACCGCATCAACCAGGAGCAGTGGATACAGAACGAGGAAGGCCAGAACGCCATCCAGTTGAGCCATCTGCAGCCAGGCACCTACAATATAGAGGTGCGCGCATTGTCGGCAGGCATCTACTCGCCGACAAAGACAATCACCGTTGTAGTGACACCACCATGGTGGCGCACGACGCTTGCGTACATATTCTATATTTTAGCACTGATCGGTCTGGTGGGATTAATGGGCTTTATGTATCGCCGTCGCACCCACCAGCAGATGGACGAGGAGAAAATGAAATTCCTCATCAACGCCACCCACGACATCCGCTCTCCGCTGACGCTTATCATGGGAGCCATCGCGAAGTTAAAGAGTTCAAAAGTTGAAGAGCTGAAGTCGGAAGAAGAACTTCAGTCATTCACTTCTTCGGTCTATCAGCCTTCCATAGAGGCTATCGACCGTAACGCCAACCGCTTGTTGGTGCTCGTCAACCAGATTCTCGACGAACGGCGCATCGACAAGAACCAGATGCAGCTGCACTGCCGCGAGACAAACCTCGTTGATTTCATCAGTAACATCTGCAAGCTCTATCAGTACAATGCCAACCAGCGTAACATCACGTTCACCTTCGAGCATGACAAAGACCACGTCCTGGCATGGGTTGACCGCATCAACTTCGACAAGGTCATCTCCAACCTTCTTTCCAATGCCTTCAAGTACACCTTCGACGACGGCGAGATCAAGGTGGTACTGCGCGAGCTGCAGAAGGACATTGAGATACAGGTTATCGACAACGGTCTGGGCTTCAAGGGCGACGAGGCCGACAAACTCTTCGACCGCTTCTATCAGGGTAGCAACTCCGCCAGCCTCGGCATGCAGGGCACTGGCATCGGTCTGAACCTCTGCCGCGCTATCACCCAGATGCACGGTGGAAACATCAAGGCCCTCAACCGCACCGATGATGAGCGTGGCGCTGTCTTCACGGTCACCATTCCCAAGGGTAAGGCGCACCTTACTCCCGAACAGATTATCACCGATGAGCCGGCACGCGAAGTGCTCTCGGCAGGTAAGACAATATCGACTCACCAGTCGCACATCCTTATTACCGATGACGACCGCGAGATTGCCGACTACATCATCGGCGAGTTGGGCGACCGCTACCGCTTTGACTATGCGCCAAACGGCAAGGAAGCACTGAAGATGCTACTGACAGCCAACACTCCGCACCCGTCACCCAACACCCATCCCTACGACCTTGTCATCAGCGATGTCATGATGCCCGAGATGGACGGTCTGCAGCTGTTGCGCCGCATCAAGGACAACCCCACCATCTCTCAGTTGCCCGTCATCATGCTCACCTCGAAGGCCGAGGTTGAGTACAAGCTGGAGGGCCTGAAGTCGGGTGCCGACGCCTACATCGCCAAGCCATTCGACATGGAGGAGCTACACATACAGATTGACAACCTCATTGCCGGCGTACGTCGTCTGCGCGGTAAGTTCAGCGGTGCTGTCAGCCAGGAAGACCGTATCGAGAACATTGAGGTGAAGGGCAATGACGAGGCACTCATGGAGCGTATCATGAAGTCCGTCAACGCCAACATGTCGAACCCCACCTACACCGTTGACACAATGGCCGAGGATGTAGGCATCAGCCGTGCACAACTGCACCGTAAGATGAAGGAGATGACAGGCATCGCCACCGGTAAGTTCTTGCGCAACCTACGCATGGAGCAAGCAGCCCGTCTGCTGCGCGAAGGAAAGATTAATGTTGCACAGATTGCCGACCGCGTAGGCTATGCCGACCAAGCACACTTCTCTACCGCCTTTAAGAGCCACTTCGGACAGTCGCCGTCAGAGTATGCGGAGACCCATCGTGGAGAAGAATAACTAACAAACAAAAAGAGGGCGTGTTGACACGCCCTCTTTTTGTATAAAGGATAATCCCTTGTTACTTCTTGAACAGATGGGGAATAAACTCGTGGAGACCACGGCGCCAAGTCAGGAACTCATGGCCAGTGCCCTGAGAGACTGACGAATCGACCTTGATGCCCATCTGACGGAGACCATCGACAATCGACTGACTGTTGACGAAGTCGTCAGAGCCCCAGTTCATATACATGTAGTGAATCTTCTTGTTGAATTCATCAGCATTGGCGAAGACACCATTGTAGGCAGTCTTCACGTCGAGACCGAAGATAGCGCCGCTGAAGGTGCCGAGCCATGCGAACTTGTCGAGGTTCTGCAGCACGACATCGAAGGTCTGGTGACCACCCCATGAGAGGCCAGCCATAGCGCGGTTCTCGCGGTCGGTCTTCGTGCGGAAGTTAGCATCGATATAGGGGATGAGGTCGTTGAGCAGAACGGGATAGAACGAAGCACCGTACTCGCTGCGACCAGCCTGATTGTTGCCACCACCGAAGGGCTGCTTGATGTCGCCGCTCTCCATGACTACGAGCATAGGTACAGCCTCGCCGCTAGCGATGGCGTTATCCATGATATGCTGCATCTTACCCTGCAACATCCAGCTGGTCTCGCCCTCACCCATACCATGCTGCAGGTAGAGCACGGGATAGCACTTCTTGGCGTTCTTGACATTCTCGTATTCTGCAGGGGTGTAAACCAAGGCATGACGCCACTCACCGAACTTCGAGTTGGGACTGTGGTAATAGATGCTACGCACCTGACCATGAGCGATGCCCTGCTGCGGACGGTAGTAGTCGCCCTCGGGACCCTCGGGCACCTCAAGACCACCGCACTCGCGGTTGCAGCCAAAGTAGGTCTCAGAGGCAGGATCAATGAAGTTCACGCCGTCGATATTCATGAAATAGTAGTGGAAGCCCACGGGCAGCGGGTCGGTGACGGCCATGAAGTTACCCTTACCGTCAGGCTCCATATCATACTTCTTGCTGCAGATGTCGACAACCACTTTCTTAGCCTGCGGTGCATTGATGCGGAAGTAGGCACGACGCTGCTTGTCGACCTTCGGGAACTCGTTACCGGGGATGGCATTCTCGGCAGTAACGGCATCGGCAGGAACATCAATCTTCTTGATAGCTACAGGCAGGTTAGCCGGACGCTTGGGCTCAAAGCCAAGGTGACGGGCCACGGCCTCGCCGTAGCGGCAACCGAGCTCACGGTAACCGGCTGCATCGAAGTGCAGGCGGTCGGGACCGTTGGTGCAACCGTCAGAAGAAATGACCTGACAGGTATGGATGGTCTGGGGCAGTTCATCAATCTGCTTCTTGCAACCGATGCAGACACCCTTGCCATCGGCCTGCACGATGTTACCTACATAGAGGTTCACCTCCTCGGGCTTCAGCTGCAGGTCGCCACAGAGGTTCTCGTACACCTGCTTCACCATACCAGCCCACTTCGGGTCGCCGGTGTTGGTCTCACCCTGATGCATAAGAATACCCTTAATGACACCGTCCTTCTGAGCTTTTTTGGCCAGCGTAACAAGACGCTCGTAGGGGTTGTTATCGTAAGCGGCAAGCATGCCCTTCATCCAACCCGGAGCCTTCTTCTCGGCATAATCCTTGATGCTGTCGGGCAGGAAGCCTTTGATGTCGATACCGCCAATGGCGACGTGGATAACACCAATCTTGATGTTCTCTGGCAGAGAAGCCACGAGGGTACGGCCGAACCAGTCGGCAGGAGTCAGGCCAGTATTAGCACGGCAGAGGGGAGCAGAAGCCTCACACCACTCACCCATCTTACGCTCCGGACGACCGTTGGCAGCAGGGAAGTCCACAGCAGGCATCAGCTGGAAGCGAGGACCGGGGCTGGCCAGGTCAACAGCTTCGGGGCGTGCGTTACCCTCCATGTTCGACTGTCCGAAACAGAGGAAGATGTAAAAGTTCTCATCAGCAGGCTTCACCTGTTCGGCAACAGCCTTCTTCTTTGGTGCGGCCTTACGTTTCTGGGCCGACGAAGAGGTGGGCAGAATCAGCAATGCTGCAGCCAGCACCATCATGAATGAAATGTGTCTCATAAGATTTTTGTTGTTGATATAATTAAGTTAGTATTATCTACTTTATTTAAACATCCAATAATCAAGACGTACATCACCCTGAGCTCGCGAGAAGCAGAGGTAAAGATCGTGAACACCGGTGGCGCCAGCAACCTTACCACTGAAGGTCTTGTACTTTTCTGCAGAGCCCGTGCTCTTGATGACGGCAGTGCCGATGACGGGACCGTCCTGACTGTCGAGACGCAGGGTAACGGTGCAGCCAGCCTGTGCAGCGGCTGCAGCAATGATATTGAACGTCTTGGCGCCTTTGCTACCAAAATCAACACCACGCAGACGGATATACTCGCCATCGTTGATATCGAAGATATACATATTCTTCTTACCCGTAGATGCCGGCATATCCTTGACGACACCAGTATTCTCAATACCCATCTTGGCCGACTTCAAGCCGAAGCCCCAAGCCATGGTCTCAGCCTCCACGCGCTGGTAGGGATTGAGACCGCGCAGCTGCTTCATGGGCTGCTGGTCGAGCCAGTAGGGAATCTCCTGAATGGTACCGTCGGCATTGTACGTTATCTCCTGTGCCGAGACAGAGCGACGCTCATGGTGCTGGAAAGTCTCAAGATGCATCAGGTCGTAGTTCTGTCCAAAGACATAGCTATGTCCTTTGAAGTCGCAGATACCAGGGTGGTTACCACGGTCGCGTTCTGTGGGGCGCATGATGTAGCCCTTCTCTACCCAGGGACCTGTGGGAGAATCGCTCATGGCATAACCCAGAGCCTCAGGACAACAGGTAGAGGCAAAGCCGAGATAGTACTTGCCATTGCGTTTGTAGAACCACGGGCCTTCCTGATAGTGCTGTATGGCCCAATGGGCTTTCTGACTCCAGGGTGCACGAAGGTTAATCTTGGAACCCTCCTCCTTGACAGGACGTGCAACACCATCCTCAGGATTAATCACATAGATGTCACCACTGGTTGAAATCATATCCTCGTTGAGCTTGATGTAATAAACGTATGGATTACCCCAATACATATAGGCCTGACCGTCATCATCGATGAACACAGAGGGGTCGATGTCTTCCCAATGCTCTTTCTGCCACACCAGCGGTTCGCCGAGGGGATCCTTGAAGGGACCATAGGGCGAGTCAGCCACCAACACACCGATGCCATGACCATGCAGCGGGGCATAGAGGTAGTACTTACCATTGCGTTCAACGGTCTGGATAGCCCAGGCACCATTCTCACGGCCACGCCATGCGAAGTCCTTCAGCGAGGCAACGGCACCATGCTCGGTCCAGTTCACCATGTCGGTGGTCGACCACAGCAGCCAGTCGTACATGAAGAAACCGGCAGAGTTCTTCTCGTTCAGGTCGGGGATGTCCTCGGGCGAGGCATCGTGCGACGTATATAAGAATAAGGTGTCACCAACGACCATCGGTGAGGGGTCGGCAGTATATTTCGTCTGGAACAAGGGCATATTGATCTGCTCTAATCCGCGCATCTCCCACCAGTCGAAGTTAAAGAGCTTCGGACCCTTACGGCCCTTGAAGACAAAGTACATATCGGCTGTTGCAGGCAAGTCGAGGCCAGAGATAGTACGCGAAGGTGCATTCAAATCCTTCAGGGTCGAATAGTCGAGATCGAGGGTTATCGTCTGCCACTTCTCCCAGCCGCCAGTACCAGGCACATTGACGGTACCGAGGAGTCTTCCGCCGAGGCTGTCAAGACGAATCTCTATCTGTCCGCCACGCAGGCCACTGGCCACACGGGCCGTGAACACACGGGGAACCTTCTTGCCGAAGCCGACGTTCTGCAGTTTGATGTAGTCGCCGTTATGAATGTCAGTGACGTAAACGCCTACCTCATCGTTCTGCTCGGTCTTCAAACCCTTGGAGAAAGCCATTGTCTCAGCCTCCACCTTACGGAAGGGATTGAACTCAGCGATAGGCTTCACACCCTCATCGGTAGGCAGGATGGTGGGGAACGTACCATCAGGATTGAACTTGAACTCCTCAACAGCCACGCTACGGCCAAAGCCACCACCACCAGGGAGCTTACCTGTATGATAGAAGAAGTAGTCGTGTCCCTTGAAGCGCTCGTAGCCACAGTGATTGGTGAAGGAGCCTGTACCGCCTTCCGGCATGATGGTTCCCTTGTAGGTCCAAGGGCCTGTAGGCGTAGGAGCCTCCGAATAAGCGAGATGCTCGGGCACACCGCCAGCTGCATAGAGGAGGTAGTAGCCGGGAGTTACGGACTTTCCGGAAACGGTGGGCTTTTTCATAATCCACGGTCCTTCCGTATAGACATCCTTATACTTCTTACCACGCTCACGCTTGTTCATAGGGGGCGCACCGAAACCTTCCTCGGTCATGTCGATACGTCCCAGCTCACCACTGTACGAAATCATGTCCTCGTTCAGTTTCAGGTAGTAACACTGGGGATTACCCCAATAGAGCCAAGCCTGACCGTCGTCGTCAATCATCACCGTGGGGTCGATGTGGTCCCACGAGCCATTCTCGAACAGCGGTTTTCCTATCGCATCACGGAACGGGCCCGTCGGCGAGTCGCTGACGGCGACACCGATGGCCATACCTCTCGACAGACGCGAGTGGGCACAGATGTACCAATAGAACTTACCATTGCGCTCAATGGTTTGAGAGGCCCAGGCGCGGTCGTCGGCCCATGAGAACGACTCCAAAGCCAACGGCGAACCGTGGTCTTGCCAGTTCACCATGTCGTCGGTAGAATAGACACGCCACTCCTGCATCCAGAAGAAATCGGCATTGTCCTCGTCATGGCCGGTATACACATACATACGGTCGCCCACTACCAACGGGGCGGGATCACTGGTGAACCACGTCTGCACAAACGGGTTCTGCGCTGCTGCAGGCATCGCTGCAGCCATCGCTAAAGCTAATATTATCTTCTTACTCATAATCATTTCTTACTTCTTTCTCCTTTACTACTTACTACCTCATAACTACCTTCTTACCACCTTTTATATATACGCCCGGGCGCACGACGGTTCCTTGAACGCGTCGACCGTTAAGGTCGTAAATGGCATCGTCGGCCGTCATTTCCTCTTTATCATTCAGCGTGGTGCTGATGCCCGTCGTGCTGCTCACACGTCTCAGGTTAGCTGCACCAACGACGAAGTCGGCCGATCTACTGTCGGCAGCATAATAGGTAATCATATAAAGGCCGGGCTCATTGATGTCGAACAACACCTTCTCCGTCTTCGAGCCGCTGAAGGCCGTCGTGGTCTTACCACCGATGTTCAGTTTCGGCTGTAGCGTCTGCGAGAACACCTCCTGGCCATCAATCGTCTCGACTGCAACCGTCACAGGAGGCAGCGATGCCTGGTTATAACTGACCACACGAGTCTGCAGCTGGTAGCTACCGGGATAGAGTTTCATGCTGTATGTCGTTGACTTGTCGGCAAAGCGGACGTAACCGGCCTTGGTCTTGCCTGTGCCGTTTAAGCCGTAGAGTCCCCACACGAAGTCGTGCTTCGAACCGGTAAACTGGAGTACACGGCTGCCGCTGGTATATCCACTCTTGTAACCGATACGTCTCGTACTGCCGGTATAGCTCATCCAACCTTCAGGTATAGCACCAGCATTATTGACAAACAACTTGTGCATTCCGTAGTCGGTCTTATCTTTTTGCTCTATCACATTGATGGTCACTGCTCTTTCGCCGGTATGTCCTTCCTCGTCGGTTGCCACTACTTTCAGCACGTGCGTTCCATTTCCTAGATTATCCAACGTCAGGGTGTAGGGAGGTTCCGTAAAGGAGGCCAGCCGTTTGCTGCCGTCAAAGAACTCCACTTTCGACAGATTGCCTTCTACCGCCTGAGCGGTAGCTTCCATCACCTGCGTGCCGACATCAGCGGCACCACCGAAACTGATGAACGTCAGACCGTCCTGCGGTGACGAGAGCATCACCTTCGGGGACTTCAGCGAATAACGTTTGCAGAAGTTCCAAATCTCTTCGCCGGTCTTCACGCCATAGTCATTGGAAATCCAGTGGCCTTTATCGGCCATCTCCATCAGCACGACCTCAACGCCATCCTTGCCACCACTCCAGGTGTGACGGGTGATATGCGGGGTATTACGATACTTCTTCTCCACCTTGGCGGTCTTCGAGCAGCCGTTGTGGGCAATCAGGGCGTTCATAGCCCCCTGCACACCCCTAAAGGCAACCACATCGTCGGATGTGCCGTGTGTATGGATGACAGGCAGGGGACGCACATTGGAATTGATGTTGGTTCCACCCATAGAATAACCGCTGATGGGGGCAAAGGCTGCAATCAAGTCGGGCATCCTGTTCATGGCGTGGTAAGTGAACATGCCACCCATGGAGAAGCCCGAGAGATAAACGCGATTACGGTCAATCTTATACTTCGTGACCATCTCGTCAATCAGCTTTTTCATGAAGTTGATATCCTTGTCGCCACCAATGTCCCAACTCTTGCCCTCGCCTTCGGGGAAGATGGTCAGGAACTTGCCCGCATCAGCCACCGACTTGATGTCGAGCATACCCTTCTGGTAAGCCGCATCCTGGTTCATGCCGTGACAGGAGATGAGCAGCGGTTGGTTCTCGCCAAGATTGGTCGGCACATAGCCTAAATAGCTACGCTTTGCACCATTCACGGTGATGCTGCCGGAAATATCGCCAGCCAGTGCAGGCATCGTCAGCATAGCCAGCAACAGAAGCAGGAGAGACCTTCTCATAACCTCTTTTATTTACTCCTTTTACTACTTACTACTTCTCTCCTTACTACTTCTCACTCACCTCATAGCAGAACTCGTCGACGTCCACATAGCCGCCAACCTTCTTCGTAGCGTAGTTGAAGATACCGAACTTCGAGCCCATGAAGAAGCGGCGATAGTCGAACACACAGCGATAGTTTTTCGTACCGATCTGCGTCCAGTTTGCGCCATCCAGACTATAGTAGAAGTTAGCTGCATCGTTATGGCCGGGCTGGAAGTCACCAGTCAGACGCAGATAAACCTTCGGTGTCTTGGCATTGACCTTCTTGGTCAGGTCAACACTCTCTACGAGTGTCTCCTCCACCTTTGTCACAGCCTTTTCACGCTCCGTGAGGCTCACCTTCTGCTCACTCATCTCGAGCACCAGTTTCTTACCCTGCTTCTTGATAGTCATCACACCGCTGTCACCATTGAAGGCAGCAAGGCCGGCGCAGTCGCCATCTTTCATCTTCGAGAGATCCATCACGATATAACCGCTGCATGTTGGTCCCTCCATGCGCTGCGTCAGCGTGTTGGGAGCCAGATAGAGATTAGGTACTACACGCGAGGTCTTCAGGCGCAGGAATCCGGGGCGCTCCTTCAGGCTCCACGCGTTGTCAATGGGGTTATGGTTCCACTGCCAGTGGAGACCCAGCTTCTCTGCAGAGAAGTCGTCAGCCTTTACGATACTGGTCTTGGGCTGTCCGCTGCGATAGGTACGCAAGGTGGCAGGCACCTTACCGTTCTCGTCGCCCAACTGGGGCCAGCCGTCAATCCAACGGACGGGCGAGATAGTCAGCACACGACCTACGCCGCCACGATCCTGAAACATAATGCCATACCAGTCGCCTTCCTCTGTATCGACGATGGTACCCTGAGCCAGATAGGAGAAGCCACCGAAGTCAGACTCCAGAATGGTGTTCTTCTCCCACGTGCCGTTCAGGTCCTTCGTACGATAGCACACTTCACGACGGTGACGACCGGGAGCATAGACATGCGAGATGAGCTGGGCATAGTAAGTGCCGTTATGCTTGATGACACGAGTGCCCTCCAGCAGCCCACGCTCGTCAGCCTCGCGCTGGAAGTAGTGGCGGAGCGAGCCCTCAACGACACCCTTCAGGTCGCGCGTCAGCTGGCACATCTCGCCTGTTCCGAAGAACACGTAGGGCGTGCCGTCGTCGTCGAAGAACAGCGTGGCGTCATGGAAGTGGCGCAGACGTGAGTGAATGGTCCAAGGGCCTTCAGCCTTGGGAGCCGTAAAAATATAGGTGTCGCCCATAGCACCAGCCTCGTTGGGAGCCAGCAGGGCCCAGAACTTTCCGTCGTGATACTTCAGCGACGTTGCCCACTGACCACGTCCATAGACAGTGCCCACGCCCTCACCCTTCTGCTGGTCGAGAGGCAGCGAGAACGACAAGTCGTACTTAGGCGAGTCAGTCAGCTTATCGAAGATATAGCCCACGGTTTCCCAGTTCTCCAAGTCCTTTGATGCCATGACGGGGGCACCCGGCATCAAGTGCATGGTTGTACTGACAAGATAGAAGGTGTCACCAACGCGGATGACATCAGGATCGGGTACGTCGGCCCACAGCATAGGATTCTTAATGGTAGCGTTTGCTCCAGTAGCCAACAGCCAACAGCTAATGGCTAACAACGATGATTTCAGTAGTTTCTTCATTTGTTTCGGGTTTTTGGTTTATTCTGCGTGCAAAATTAGCAAAAAAACTGCAAACCACCAACAAATGAACGTTTCGTTTACATGCTATTTTGTCTCAACGCTAAAAAGTAAAGGCGGGGCGACCTTGTGGTCACCCCGCCCTATTGGAGTTATTTGCATCCTCTTCCCCCTATTGGGGGATTGAGGGGGCTTTACTTAATCACGACCTTGAGCTTTCAGCTCGAGCTCGCTCACGCTCGATAAAGCATGAGCAAGCTCAGCTTTATTCTCACTTAATCACGACCTTCTGGTTGTTCTTAATGTACAGACCCTTCGTGGGCTTAGCAACGCGACGGCCCTGGAGGTCGAAGTAAACAGCGGCATTAACGGTCTTAACATTCTTCACACCTGTCTGGAAGTCCTCGAGGAGAGAACTGTAGTTAACGCCCTCAGCAGGACCGACGAGCGTCAGTTCAACATTGCTGAAGAAGTACTGAGAGTCACCCTTCATGTTGATACCGAAGGTCAACTTGCCGTCAGTAACCGTAACTTCAGACAGTGTCTGGGCACCACTCATACTATTGGAACCTGCAAATGCGACTGTCGTTGTTGCAGCGAAGTTTACGTCGCGGTCTTCCTCAGCACCTTCCTCTACAACAGGAGTATCAGATGTCTTGGCGTATACGAAGCTATTGATTTCCTTAGGCTCATCGCCACCACCATTATTCAGCCATTCAGATCCGTAGATGGTTATATTGTAAACACCAGCGGGCAGATCGGTAATAGTCTGTTCAACGTAGAAGTTGCCATACCAGGTAGTAATAGCGCAATCCTCAGGCAGACCATCAATATTACGAGCACCACCGCTCCAAGCTGTCCACAAGCCAGGATTATTCTCTACATTGGAAACCCAACCAGGAACATTCTCGGCATTGAAGCCCTTATGTCCACCATTCTTTGCATAGTAGTTCGGGTTCTTAACAAATACGGTCATATCAGGACCCTTCTTGGTAATATTACCTTCTTCGTCCTCAGTCTCAGAGAACATAGCATCGTTACCAGCAGCCAGTTTCTCATATAACTTAGCTGTAACAGCATTCTTGAGAGCCTTAGCCAGATCATCGTCATCGGTCAGAGCGTTGTTGGCAGCAACAATCAGCTCATCGTCCTCTGCAACACCGAAGTTCTCCTTCAGAGTCTCTGCACCCAAGCGGATGCGCTCAACGAGTACCTTGACACCAGAATCCTGGTTCTTAGACGGACCCTCGGTGAACATATTCTGAGCAGTCTTCACATTGCTCTCCAGATCCTTGATGGCATTAGACAACTGCGTGTCATCGGTCAGCACCTTACCATGATACTTACCAACTGCAGTAGCCAACTCAGCATAAAGCGGATGTACAGCAAACTTGCTTTCGCCATAGTTATCAACGAGTTCCTCAGCGCTTGCCAGATTATCGTCGTAGCTCTTGCACAGATTGAAGTGCTGCTTCTGAGTCTCAGTCTTAATACTCAAGTCATCGAGAGCAGCCTGAACCTGACTCGGAGCAGTATAGTTTACGCCCTCAGTCTCGTACTTAGTAACAGCACTCTTCAGAGCGGTATAGGCAGCACCCTGATAACGATCATCGCCCTCGCTATCCTCGAGAACAGCTTGTGCACTGGCAATAGCACGCTGCAACTTCGCGTTCATAGCCTTCTCACCAATGCTGAAAGTCAGAGTAGCAGGTGAATCCTCATACATAGCATCATCGTTCACCGAGAACACATTGGTAATAGTCACAGTGTGTTCACCAGCAGCCAAAGCAGCAGCACCAGGACGACGCATCAGCGTAACCTGAGCAAGATTCTCTGGATCAATCTGCATAATCGTTAGTTCCTCATTCTCATCCATAACAGCCTTCATCACAGCAGTCTTACCGTCCTTCACCTTCACGGGCTTATCAAAGGTTACGGTAATCATTGCAAGGTCATCAGAATTCAGGTTGAACGAACCGTTCTCGGGCTCACTACTCTCCAGTTCAGGGCTCAGCCAGCTGTTAGGAATGATATCAATTTCTCCATCAAATACAGACTCCAGTTCAAAGTCTTCAACGGGGTTATTGATGTTTTCACCACGGGTATAGAGCAACTGATATTTAGCATCAGTAGAGTTAGTAAACTTCACTACGATCTTAGCATCCTCCGGAAGAACATAATCCTCATTCAGGAATGCATAGAGTGCACCTTCCCTGTCGAACTCAACACTCTCAACGGGAGCCTCGGCATCGTTGACAAGAATCTTAACAATTGCAGATGCTGCATCACCAGTGAGAACCACACGCTTTTTCTTACCAACAACGTTCTTCACAACGTCAGGCATATTGGTGTACTCAGTGAACAGGATTCTAAAGCCACCGGCCTCGTCATTCTTGACATCATTCAAGAGGCTACCCTTTTGAACGACAATATTATCAAAGTAATAGACGTTGGCAGCATCAACTTCGTTCATGTTAAAGGTGATAGAGCCGAAAGGCTTGGCTTCCGTAGACATGTCATTAGAAATTGTGACATTATCATTACTGAACTTCTGCCACTCAGTAGTGAAATTGATGTCGCCAATCATACTACTCGTGATATAGGAACCACCACCATCACCCTCACCAGGATTGATCATGTGCGCCTGAGTTGAAGTCTTTGCATCAGCATCGGCACGATAGTCGAACTCGACCTTAATTCTCGTTCCTGCTGGAAGTGTTTCATTACATGCAATCCAGAACTGAGTATCCCAAACATTTTTTTGCTTATCAACAGAAGCAGCTTTCACAGCACGACTTCCATCTACACCAGCACCATCTTCAATGACTGCATGAGGAGCAATAACTCCATCATCATAAGGATAGGTACGAAGATAGAAATTGCTAACATCTTCACCCTCTGCGTCACCATTATTAATCAGATCAGTCCACTTGAAATTCGTAGAAACCAATGTCGGGGTAGCCGGCTTGTCACCATAGACCTCAAAGATAATATCCTTGAAATAATAGGTATTGGCAGTACCCTTACCGAGGTTAAAGGCAATGGTGTAGAAAGTGTTGTTACCCACCATGCTTGAAGAAACAGTCTTCTCACCGGAATCAAAGTCCGTCCAATCATCGGTAAAATCGACATTACCTACACACTCGTAATGATTATACGAGCCAGGAGCACCATGTGCCTGTGTAGCAATACCTGTAACACCCTCGTCAGCCTTAACTTTCATTCTAAGTCTGAATTTCGTATTCTCAGGCAGGGCATTGTCCTTACCAAAGCACAGGAAGAACTGAGTATCCCAATCCTTATAATTGGAGATATCAGTATTGTCCTCACCACTTCCGACTGCCATGTCGCCCTGTGCCAAGGCAGTTTCTTTATCACGGCAATAAATAACATAAGCGCCATCGCTCGTCATTCTGGAGGCATGGGTGATTCTGGCACCACCATCAGCTCCATTTTCTGCCTCTACCGAGGTTGCTTCAAGATCTAACTCAAACCAACCCTTTACGGCATCCTGGGCATTCACTACGCCTGCCACACACAGCAGCAAAAGCGTGAATAGAGATTTCGTAAAGATTCTCATGTTGTTAATGTTTTTAGTTAATTGAGTAATGTTTATAAAAAATAATTTATGTGGTCTTTGTTTATTTGGTTTTGGTCGTCTTCGTGTTGCGGTTACGTTGATTGGCAGCTTTGTTTTATGGTTGGTGGCTGTCGCCGCATAACGCGTACGAAATATCGGCTGCAAAGATAACGCGCTTATACGACATGTATTTTTCTTTTTGTCTCAAATCCTTTTGTTTTTACACAATCGTATAACAGAAAGGGCGGTTTGGATATTGTCTATATACAAAAAGCGGGCAGTCATGCCTCATGCATGGCTGCCCGCCGAGTAGTTATGTGATGTGTTATTTCACAACCTTAGAGGTCTTCACGGTACCATCGCTCATCATCTTCTTGACGATGGTCAGACCCTTACCAGCCTTGCTGAGACGATGACCGTTGAGGTCATACAACTCGATGGCGCGAACCTTAGCAGTCTTAGCGGCATCGATGTCTGTAGCATAATCAGCAGCGTAGTCGTGGCCATCGACAGGAGCGGTCAGGAAGATCCAAGCGTCCTCAAGGAATGCCTGAGACTTCTTACCATAATGATAACCGATAGTCAGCTTACCGTCAAGAACCTCGATATCCGTAATGAGATCGTCGGTAGAGATGGTATAGCCTGCAGTATGCAGCTCGGGATCAAAGTCCTCAAGGGGAGCACCGGTCTCTTCATCAACCTCAGGTGAAAGTGTATCAGTAACCTTAGCGAAACCGAAGCTATAATCAATCAGAGACTCACTCTCATCGGCACGCTTCTCGCCATTCTCGTACATCTGCAACTTGACAGAATAGATACCAGGGATTAGACCCTCAATAGTCTGCTCAACGATTGCGCCCTTCTCGCCATTGGGATGCCAACCAGCATGGAGTGAGCAGTCCTCAGCATAAGGAGGAAGTGCATCATTGTGGCTCTGTCCGCCAGTCCAGCTGTTCCATGCTACAACATCACCCATGGTAGAAGTCCAACCCGGAGCATATTTTGAACCAGCAGGGCCATAGGCATTGGGGTTCTTGATGAACACACTCAGATCATAAGAAGGAGTAACCTCATCGCCATTGCCATCTTCTACAGATTCGAAGAGGTGGCTGTCCTCGCTCATCAGGTCGCGGCAAATCTCCATATTAACACGCTGCATGATAGCAGCAGCAATCTCGTCGTTGTCGCCATATTCAGCGTTAGCAGCAACAATCAGGGGATCCTCCTCGTCAACACCGAGAGTCTCCAGCAGAGCAACACCACGACGGATACGCTCGTGCAGAGCAGCATAACCAGAAGTTTGATTGTTATTAGACTTACCCTCAGTCAGTATCTTCTCTGCAGCAGTTGTAGCAGTCGTCAGCTCTTCCTTGGCAGCAGTCAGCTCGGCATCGTCGGTCTTCTCGATAACTGTCATCTCGGCTTCCTCGCCCTCACCTTCAACAACACAGAACTTGTCTGCAGCAGCCTTCACATTCTGGTACTCCTCAGTAGCGGCGAACTTAACCTTAGAAAGGCTGAGGTCGTAAGCCTTAGTAGCCAGTGTGTAGTAATCGTTGCAGAGTGTTACATGAGCGTTCATGGCCTTAGCAGCAGCATTCAGTTCGCGTACAGCATTGTCGAATGCAGAAGGAGCAGTCATTACAGTCTCCTTACCATCGTACTCCTTAATCTTGGCGTCAAGAGCATCGTAAGCAGCGCCACGATACTTCTCGTCCTCAGCATTCTCCAGAGCAGCTTTGGCCTGCTCCATAGCAGCCAGCAGCGATCTTACCTGAACAACGCCAGCAGCATTGGGAACATATTCCACCTTTATATTACCAATAGCGCTGCCATCGTTCCAGCCACCGGTTGTACCATTGTTGGTAGGCAGCAAGCGAATGACATAGTTACCAGCCTCCTTCACGGCAACGGTAATATCGAAGTGAACATATTCCTTAGAAGCCATCTTCGGAGTGATGTCTTTCTCCTCGTCAGCGATGATTGCAGTCTCGTCAATCAGGGTTCCATCCTCGGGATTAACAGCAGCTTCAGGAAGAACCTGAACACGCAACTTACGAGCATCATCCTTATCCCACTGGCAAGCATCCAGGGTCAGGTGATAGTTCTTGGCCTCCAGAGCAAGCTTATGGTCCTCCTCGGTACCATACAGACCAACACCAAGGCTTGAGCCACGTGTGCACAGATACATCAGGTCAGCAGCAAAACCGGCCTGATTATGACGGATGTTACAACCGCTACCAGAAGAAGCAGGCTGCAGACCGCCATTGTCGGCATTAAGCATCCAACCGGCGCCATTGGCATCGTCACCTTCGTTCTTGAAGTTAGAAGCATAGATAACAGCAGGCTGGTCGTCGCCGTCAAGCGTTGTTACGCCAATACCGTATGTCAGATCGAAGTCATTATCGCTCTCGAAGCCCTCGGGAGTGAACTCACCAATAACATTTGTCACATTGATAGTGATAGTACCAGTAGGCAGAGCATCACCCGTACGAGTCAACTTCACCACCTTAGACATTCCATCAGCAGGTGTATTAGTCAACTTAACATTATCAATCTTAGCTGTCAGCTTAGCGCAGTCAACAGGCTTATCGAAAGTCAGCGTAAACTCGCTGATTGTGTTAGGCAAGTTGAATGAACCATTCTCGGGATCAACGCTTTCCAGAACAGGCTCACCATAGCTAAACGGCATCACCTCGCCCACCTTTTCATTCCACTCGGCCTCAACATCAATGGTCTCGATGGCCTCGTCCTTATGAGCATCCTCAGTATATACAATGTGGAAGTCCTCGCTGGCAGGGTTCGTAAACTTCACCTCAACCTTGTCGCTTGACTCCATGTAAACATCCTCAGCAGGGAATACATAGACAGAACCATTCAAATCATACTCAACGAAGTCAACGCTTACAGCAGTAGCGTTGACCGTCAATGTAGCAGTCTCAGTCGGCAGAGCCAGACGAGTCTTGCCACCGGCTTCTACCAGAGAAGTAATGTTTGTCGGATAGGGGAATACAATCTGAGCAGCGGTGCTACCGAAGTCAACACCGATAGAGGGAACGTACTTCTCGAGTACGATATTGTCGAAATAGAACGTGTTAGCAGCTTCCTTATCCATATTCAGGTCAACGGCAATACTCAGGAAAGCAGCGCAGTCACCATCGCCGTTTGCTTTAGCATCATCAGCAGTAATGGTGTGTTCGAATTCAATGGTTGACCAGTCGGTATCTACCGTGGTCGAGAGCTCGCTAAGACCGCCGTGCCAAGCACGGGGCTTACCCTGTATGCTACCTGCAATCTCCTGTACGCGATCAGCCTTTACATCAAGCTTAACGCGAATCTTGGTACCAGCAGGAAGCTCTTCCTTAGAAAGCAGGTAGAACTGGGTTGACCAAGTCTCAGTGGCTGCATCATCAGAAACAACCTTGAAGCAGTTCGTACCGTCAACACCCTCGCCGACTGCGATTTCGGGATGATCATTAGCAGTACCGCCGTTGTTAGGACCATTCTTAGATACGGGGAAGCTCAACACGTCGTCGCCCTCATCAGCAGTACCATTGCTAATCAGGCTAATCCACTTGCCCTTACCCTTGGGTTTTTCTACCATCGTCTTGCTGGTCCAGAAGTAAACCTCGGTAATCGTGATGGGCTCACGAGTTCCAGACCAGTTAAAGATGGTGAAGTCTTCAATAGGTGAACCATCAAGCACAATCTCGTACTCAGTCGAGCCTTTAAGCTCAAAGAATCCGGCATTGTAGTTAATGCGGTAATCACCAGCAACCGGCTCACCAAACTTGACGATGATCTTCTCATAGTCTCCAACCTCAAGCGGCTTGTACTGGAAAAGGTTTGTAAAGTCGTTCTTCGGCGTAAAAGTAGCACCGAACAACTTGTCCATCGTTGAACCTGCAAGAGGTTCGACGTCACACGCCTCCTCAAGAGTGAAGTTGTCCTGATGGCCACCCTTCAGCTCGATAGGCGTCTTCGTCTCAGCAGCGACGGTCCCGATCATAGCCAGGAGCATCGCGAACGAAAGTAACAGTCTTTTCATTTTTAATGTTTAAGTTAATAATATAAATAATGTTTAGGAAAAAGCGCTTTTTGAGGCTCAAATCCGGCTGCAAAATTATAATCGTTCGCACGAAAGCGCTTTTGTTTTTGTCTCTCGCGCTTTTGCGTATGTTACGGCTCATCTCATAGTCGTGCGATTTTGTTTACGCACAAAAGAAAGGCGGGACGACCTTTCGGTCATCCCGCCTTTAGCAGTATTTGTAGCTTTCAGCTTTATTCTTACTTAACAGCCACCTTGAGCTTTCAGCTCGAGTTTGCTCATGTTCGGAAATGAGAGCGAGCTCTCATTTCGCTTACTTAACCGCAACCTTCTGGCCATTCAGGATGTACAGACCCTTGCGAGGCTGTGCAACAGGACGGCCCAGCAGGTCGTAGTACTGACCAGCCTTAACAGCTGCAGGCTGAACGTTCTTGATACCGGTAACAACTGTCAGTTCGTCAGCAACCTCCTCGTCCATTGTCATTGAGAAGTTGTCGAAGTAGAACGTCACGTCACCGTTTGCAGTACCCTTAGCAAGGTTGAAGGCAATCGAACGGAAGTTGTTCTTGTAGCCATTCGAGTTGTCACTGCCATCGCACTGGCTGGGAACAGCGAACGTACCCTCGAAGGTCTTCCAGTCGGTCGTGAAGTTCAGAGTACCGATAGCGGCATAGTGGATATAGTTACCGGGAGCCTCGTGGGTCTGAGTGTCAACACTGGCAGCAGCACTGGCCTTGTAGTCGAACTTAACCTTAATAGAAGTACCTGCGGGTACTGACTCGTAAGGAAGCAGAATCCAGAACTGAGAATCCCAATCCTCAGACACCTTCTTCGGAGCATCGATCTTGATACCCTTGCTACCGTCCTTACCGGCACCCTCAGTCAGGGTTGCAGGAACAATGGCAGATGAAGGATATACCTTAACCATATAGTTAGAGGTCTCTTCGCCCTCCAGGTCACCATTCTCGAGAATCTGCTTCTGAACCTTCGGAAGTTCAATCCAGAATACTACGTTATCGATGAAGAACTTCGTGTTCTTACCATTCTTTGACAGGTTGAAAGCAATCGTACGGAAGTCGTTCTTGTAGCCGCCATTGTTGTCACCACCGTTGCACTCAGCAACAACAGCACCATCATAGTTGAAATGCTGCCACTCGGGCTTGAAGTTCACATTACCGATAGCGGCATAGTGGATGTACTGACCAGCCAGGTTGTGAGACTGTGTCTCTGCGGTGGCCTCAACGTCAGAACGATAGTCGAACTCAACGTGGATCTTTGTGCCGGCAGGAATGGTCTCAGT
>Ga0310696_10001473_pt1 | contig 33908 bp, 26 predicted proteins | sample AusTroGonzalo_MG_4_FD_203885 | JGI IMG/M metagenome (GOLD analysis project Ga0310696, IMG submission 203885) | Bovine rumen microbial communities from tropical cattle in Woodstock, Queensland, Australia - Gonzalo_02 (v2) (version 2) | ecosystem: Host-associated > Mammals > Digestive system >... | reverse complement strand
GTGCGCCGGTCGTCAGCAGGGTATTGCTACCCTCTGTTACCCCTCGACTTGCATGTGTTAGGCCTGCCGCTAGCGTTCATCCTGAGCCAGGATCAAACTCTTCATTGTAAGAATTGTTGTTGTTAACCTTGAACTCATCTGTGTCGTGTCACACACCTTATTATATGTGACTGTTGACACACGCTATCTCATGTTCCAAAATTTCAATGTTCTCTTCGCTTTTTTTCAACACCCGTTTTTTGGGCGAAAGCGGATGCAAAGATACAACCATTTTCATAACTGACAAATATTTTTTTACCTGCACGACACTGTTAGGTTATATTTCCATTGGTTTTCAGCTATTTGGATGCAAAAATATTTTTTCAGAACCACCACATAGGGAGGGGGTTGGGAACATTTTTCACCCTCTCCGCCACCCCGTTTTCCTCTCGTTTGGAACCACTTTCTACACAAAATCTGTTGATAAGTCTGTATATTCTTATAAATGTGCATATTGCATATCATCTGACCACATTCTTATGCAACCTTCACAAAAATACTTTTTCAAATAGTTTTTGTGCCAAATACCTATAGGCAACAATTGTCAATTACCCTATCACGGCTGCAATAGGTCTGTAAAAGTGAAATAAAAGAATATCAGCCTTCTATCTCGCTTATTAGGTGTTGTTCTGCTTGAGATATTAAGTCGGGGTCGCAACGCAAGAGGGTGGCTATTCTCAAAGCTTCTTGGGGAACGGTGTCAGAGTTGTCTTCGACGAGAGAGTAATCCATGAAGAGGTTGATGTTCTCGGGCGAGAGGGCGGCGGTTGCGAGGTCCTCGCGGAAGCCTGCAATGCGCAGACGGCGACAAGGAACACCGAGTTGGGAGTAGTGGGTGGTGATGAGGGAGAAGGAGTCGCGGGAGATAAGTATGTCAGAAAGAGCTTGCACGATGGCTTTCCCCTCGACGGGATTGGTGGTGCGGGCGGGTTCGTCGATAAGTATGAGAAGTCGCTGAGAGGCGCTGAGCTGTACCACTTCGGATATCTTTATTATTTCGGAGGCAAAGGAGGAAAGTCCGTTCATCTCGTTCTGCTCGTCGCCTATGCAGAAAAGTACATCGTCAACAAGGGTGACGGTGGCGGATTCGGCCGGAACATACATGCCGAACTGGGTGAGGAGCTGTGCGATGCCGAGAGTTTTCAATAGAACCGTCTTACCCGCCATGTTGGCACCAGTGATGAGGCAGAGGCCTGGCTGCACGATGATGTCGATGGGTTGGTAGCGAAGATGGCGCTCCTGATTGCGGTGGAGAAGACGAGGGTTGAAGAGCGCAGAATACTGCGTAAATTTTGGATTTTGAATTTTGAATTTTGAATTGCTGTCGTTGACTGCTATCTGCGGGCGGGTGAAGTTCCAGGCGGTGGCGAGGCCGGCTTTGGCAAAGAGGAGGTCGATATAGGCGAGACGCTTGACGGCGAGTGCGAGGCGGTCGGCAGAAGCCCAGAGTTGCTGCGAGAGAGAAGCCTCGACGGAGTGCTGTATGTCGTTATGCTGAGCGAAGAGGTCGGCATAGAGAGTGGTGGCTTCGGGGTCGTCGGTGCGAGCCTGAAGCTGCTTCAGACGTTTCCTTATATCGGGGAGGTCGGGATGGTAGGAATCGTAGATGTAGAAATGGGGGAGACCCGTCTGGTCGGGGTCGAGCAATGTGAAGACGTCGGAGAGGTCGGGGAGAGAGAATATCTCTTTCAAGCCCAGCGGTTCGGCCGAGCGGGAGACCGCAGCGGCGGTATAGGCGATATTCTTAACTTCGAAGAGCTCCACCTCGTTGATGACTGAATGTTGCGAGAGATTGGCGACAGTGCCCTGCGAGTCGTGGAGGCACATAAGATGGTGCTTGATCTCGGAGACGGCATGCAGATTTTCGGTGACGGAGACGACACCTATGACAGCTTCGAGGTTGTCCAGTTCGGCATTGACGGCTTCGGGAGTGGTGAGGAAGGGGAAGTCGAGGAGAGCACGACGGCCGGCAGCGGAGATGAGGTTGAGAGCGTCGATGATGTACTGGAAACCAGGATCGGAATGAAGTTTATCGCGGAGAAGCATGTGTCTAATTTTGAATTTCGAATTTTGAAATTTGAACTCTTTAAGATATACTTTCTATCTTCATGACGTCATAGACGGGGAGGTTGAGGGCGTCGGAGAGGGCTTGGGTGGCAGTGTGGGAGTCGAGGGCATAGCCGTGGGGAGATGTGGGGTTGAGGGTGACGGCGGCGAGGTGAGACTTGCGCAAGGCGAGGAGTTTGCCGCCGCGACGGACATAGTCGTTATAGACCTCGGGGGTGACGAAGAGCTTGGTGAAGTCGCGGATGATGAGCGTGATCTGCTTTATCTCCTCTTTGGCGGCGAGGATTTTTAACAGCCTATCGGATACTGCGCCGGAGGCGAAGAGGGTGGTGCCGTAACGGAAGAGGTCGGAATTGGCAGACGAGAGCATGAATACCGAAGGTATGTTGAGGTCGTGTGCGAGGCCGTCGGAGTCGATGGCCCAGAGGCCTGAGGAGGCCTGCGAGAGGGCGGTGCGGACGGTAGGTTCCACCTCGGGGAGGTCGATAAGGCGGCAGACGAAACGAGTCTTGGAGATGAGCTGCTGGAGGTTGGGCGATACGGCGGCGCCGGTAGCGAGAATCATGGAGTCGGTGACGGTAGGTGAAGCGAGGGAGAGCCGCGAGAGGGCACCGTCGATGACGGTGAGCTGTATGCCCTGCTGTTTGAAGTGGTCGATCTGCTGTGCGAGTACGGCGGTGGCGGCTGCGCCGGATATGAGAGCTTTGCCAGAAGAGAGTATGCGAGCGGTGAGAAGCCGTCCGAGTGCGGTGCGCTGGTTGGAGAGGTCGAGGATCTCGGAGACGCAGCGACGCTGGAGGTAGTGCCGCTCGGAGGTGATGAGATACATGCCATCGTAGAGCGTCACCTCGGGCTTGGCGGTAGCATAGACGCTGTCGGTTTGTTCGCCATCGACGCCGATGGAGGTGACTGCGGTAGAGACACCGAGCTCGTGGAGACGGCGGAGGACGTAGTTGAGGCAGACGGTCTTACCGGTGTTTTTCTCAAGGCCTACGATGGAGAGGCTGCGACAGGAGAGTATGTTCTTTATGAATGGCAAATCAAATATTATAAACTGAATGTCCTGTGACCAATATGAATTACTATGATGAAATTCTTTGCAAAAGTACTAAATATTGGTGGATATCAGAATTTGTGTTTATTTTATATGACTTTGTGTTTAACAAAGAAGCCTCAACCTAACCAACCCACCCAAGCAATATATGCAGCAATACATTTACCTTTTTCAAAGCATCACTTGTTTCACCAGGGTGATGAGCTCTTTTGCGGAGCAAAGCCACTGCAAAGTCACTGGAGGGGTTTGCCTGTTTTGCCGGATTATTTCCATTAACCGTAGTGTGCTGTCGGCACCCGTTGCAAGACATATTGCACCCTATTCCAGATTGGATGTAATCCTGCAATGAGTTCAGAAAGCTACGTGCCAGGCGATGGATGCGAGGTAGAGTAGGAGGGCTACTACCCAATGGCGTTTCTCGCGGACGGCTTTCTTCTGTCGGCCGAGTATGATGCCTGTCTCGCTGAAAAACAGGCTGCAAACGGCGATAGCTATGCTAGTTGTAAGCACCGTACGTTTCATATTGTCGGTACTCATGCCGAGTCCCATACCCGTAATAAAAGTGTTTATTCCCAGTGCGATACCGAGAGTTAATACGGTTGCTGCCTTCGAAAGGTCGTAACCTGGACGCTCTTTTTTCGAAAGGCTCGTGATGAACATCTTAACGGCGACCACCACTAGCAGCGCGAGCGCGATGGTTCCGCACAACTCTGCGGGTTCGAATCGCAGGGCTTTGCCCAAATAAAGTCCGCCGAGCATAAGGGCTATCTGAAAGAGGCTCACCGCCACACTTACGCCAAGTCCGCCTATGGATTTTATGTTCGAGGCCGCCGAACTGCGCCTCAGCTCTATCATCAAGGGTATGCTGAGGGCGATACAGAGAATAATATATTCGATTGTTTGCAAGTGGTTTATGGTGTTAGGGTTGTATAAGGTTGGTTATCTGCTCGAAGTCTTGATAGGAGAGCTGTTCGGCGCGTTTGTCGAGGAATTCCGTCGGCACCTTTTCGTAGTTTACCGCCATTGCCTTCAAGGCGTTGCGAAGGGTTTTGCGGCGCAGGTTAAAGCCGGCCTTGACCACTTTCTTGAACAGCTCCTCGTCGCAGTCGAGGGTTGCACGGCTGTTGCGACGGAGCCGTATGACGGCTGATTTAACCTTCGGCGGCGGGTTGAACACCGATTCAGGCACGGTGAAGAGGTATTCCATGTCGTAGTAAGCGGAGAGCAGCACGCTCAGGATGCCGTAGGACTTGTTGCCCGGCGGCGACACGATGCGCTCGGCCACCTCTTTCTGGAACATGCCCACCACCTCGGGCACTATGTCGCGATTGTCATAGACCTTGAAAAGTATCTGCGAGGAGATGTTGTAGGGGAAGTTTCCGATAAGGGTGAAACTGTTTGATGGTGTGAATATCTGGGTCAGGTCGAGCCGAAGGAAGTCGCCTTCGATAATCTGCAGGGTGGGGTAGTGGCTTTGGAGATATGCCACCGACTCGGTATCTATCTCTACACTCTTTAGATTCAGCCGCTTATCGTCAACCATATATTTGGTCAGAACACCCATTCCGGGACCTATCTCCAGCACGTTGGCAGCTGCCTTATCGCTGGCCGCTTCCGTTGGATTGCTTAGGGCTGCGATGCTCTCCACAATCCGTCTGGCGATGGTCTCGTCGGTGAGGAAGTGCTGGCCGAGAAATTTCTTGGCCGTCACACTGTCTGCCGCCTGCTGTCTGCCGCCTGCTTTATATTTGTTTGAGCGTTTCATTCTCCTCTTTGTATTTTCGTCCACAGGAGCACTGCAGGGTACCGTCGAGTTTCTTGCCACATTCACACACCCATCCGATACGCTTGGCTGGCACTCCCGCCATCAGCGCATAGTCTTTGACATCTTTGGTGACCACCGCGCCCGCCGCGATAAGTGCGCTACGCCCTACGGTATGGCCACACACCACCGTGCAGTTGGCTCCAAGCGAGGCTCCCTCCTTTATAAGTGTCTTGGAATAAACGCCATGTACGGGGAAATGGGCTCGCGGAGTGGTCACGTTGGTAAAAACGCACGACGGGCCGCAGAAGACATTGTCTTCAATCGCAACACCTTCATATACAGATACATTGTTTTGTATTCTCACACCGTTGCCGATCTTCACGTTGTTCCCTATATTGACATTCTGTCCTAGCGAGCAGTTCTTACCTACCGACGCGCCTTTCTGCACATGACAGAAATGCCATATCTTGGTGCCCTCGCCGATGGTGACACCATCGTCTATATAACTCGATTCATGAACGAAGAAATCCTTGTTTTCCATATTGTTATTACTTTAACATTCTATACATAATTTCTATTGGATGGACGGCATGCACGCCTGTACCGTCAAGTATCTGCTGTCGGCAAGAGGTGCCGGGTGCGGCAACGAACATAGGCACCGATTCTTTGCTCTCCGACACAGCCTTACGGATGGTCGGGAACAGTATCATCTCGCCTATGGCCAGCGAGGTCTTGTAATGCTCTTTCTCATAGCCGAATGAGCCCGCCATACCGCAGCAGCCGCTTGCTATGCGATGGACGGTAGCACCGCGCAGCAGAGAGAGCATCTCTACGGTTTTCTCAATGCCTACAAGCGCTTTCTGATGACAATGGCCGTGAAGCCAGATTTCGACAGGAATATCTTTGAAGTCGTCTGGAGAGATATTGCCTTTCGTCATTTCGCGCACGAGGAATTCGTCGAAGAGCAAAGTGTTGTTTCCAAGATGTTTGGCTTTCTGCCGTAAGGATATTGGCACAAGGTCGGGATATTCGTCGCGGAAACTCAGGATGCACGAGGGTTCGATGCCTACAAGCGGTGATTCGCCGGTCACTATGTCGGCGAGCAACTCCACATTTCGGGCAGCATATTTCTTCGCCAGTTTCAGACAACCTTTCGATATTGCCGCGCGTCCGCTCTCGACGTGCTTAGGGATTATAACGTTGTATCCCAGACGTGTAAGCAGGGTGGCAAAAGTCACACCCAGCTCCGCTTCCATATAGTTCGTAAACTCGTCGGCAAAAAGATAGACGATGCCTTTGAATTGCCGCCTGCTGCCAGCTAACCGCTGACCGCTATCGGAACTCCATTGCCGTCTCATCGTCTTGAGGCTCAGGGTGGGAATTTTTCGTTCGGGGGAGAAACTGACAAGTCGTTTGATAACCGATGAGGAGAGTTTCCATGTGGCCATCAAGTTGTACAGCGGTGCGACAAGATGCCCCAGTTGCTGTACCGATGCCATGCGAGCCACCATCCACGAGCGGAGCGATGTGCCTATGCGGTCGTGGATTTGTTGTAGCAGTTCGGCCCGGATGCGGGTCATATCGACATTCGACGGACATTCAGAGCGACATCCTTTACAGGCGAGGCAGCTGTCGAGAACCTCTTGAAGTTCTGGTGCTTCGAGGGTCAATCCGTCGATACCATGCGTTAAAATTTCTCTGATGATGTTTGCCCTTGCACGTGTGCTCATAGCCTCGTTGTGCGACACCTTGTAGGCCGGACAGAGAGTTCCGCCGATGAGTGTGCTTTTGCGGCAGTCGCCGGCACCGTTGCACTGCTCGACCGAGCATATCAGAGCACGACTTTGTGTAAACTTTGAACTTTGAACTTTGAACTTTGAAAGGGATTCACCTGTTTGCTCGGAGCTTTCGTCAAAAGCTGATTTCCAGTTGAAATAGGTCTTGTCAGCCGCAAGATATTTTTCCACCAGGTATTCCTGGTCGGCTTCGAAACGTAGGAAGGAGTCCATAGGCGGTGTATCGACAATCTTGCCTCGGTTGAAGATGCCGTCTGGATCCCAACACCGTTTCACCTGTCGCATCAGTTCGTAGCATTCGTTACCGTAAACCAGAGGGATGAACTCGCCTCTCAAGCGTCCGTCGCCATGTTCTCCGCTGAGGCTTCCACGGTGTTTTTTAACCAATTCCGCTGTTTCGTATGCCACAGTGCGGAAAAGTTCTCGGTCGTGCTGGTTTTTCAGGTTGAGAACAGGACGAAGGTGGAGTTCGCCCGTTCCTATATGTCCGTAATATACACAGTTTAGATTCAGGCGGTTGAGCATGTCTCGGAAGTCCGCCATATATGCAGGCAACCGATCGGGTGCCACAGCCGTATCCTCTACAACGCCTACGGGTTTTGCATCGCCTTTCATGCCGCTCAGCACACCGAGTCCTGCTTTGCGCAATGCCCAGACTTTTGCTATATCGTCGCCATAGACGCGTGTTGTGCAGTAGGTAAGGCGTTGACCTGCCAGCTCCTGCTCGAAGGCCTCTGCCTCCTGCTCCATCGACTCTCCGTTGAACTCTGCTATGATAATCGCTGCGGGCTCTCCGTTGACGAAGAAACGGTTGCGTTCCTGCTCCTTGTTTCCACGGCATAGTTCCAGTATCTGCCCGTCCATCAATTCCACCGCCACAGGGTTGTGCTGCAAGGCAATGAGGTTGACGAGAAAGCTGTTTTCAAGCGAGTTGCAGTGAGCGCACACCACCATTCGTTTGTTTGACGGCAACGGGTCGAGCGACAACTTGAGCTCGGTGATGAAGGCTAGCGTGCCTTCCGAGCCGGCGAGCAGCTTACACAGGTTTATCTCGCCGTCGAGTATCGCCTCGTCTATGGCATAGCCACAACTGCGGCGTTTAAGGCTGCGGTCGGGGAAGTTGTCGGCAAGCAGTTTGCGTGTGGATGCATCCGACTGCCAGCTTTTCAACTGGTCATATATACGTTCCCAAAGGCGGCTGCCTTTGCTGTCAGAGGTGCAGAATTCGCTACCATCCGAGAGAACTCCTTTCACTTCTATCACGTGGTCACGCGTGCTGCCGTAAACCAGTGAGTTGGCTCCGCAGGAGTTGTTGCCATACATGCCTCCGATGCAGCAGCGGTTGCTCGTGGAGGTCTCGGGTGAGAAAAAGAGACCGTAGGGTTTAAGTGCCAGGTTCAGTTCGTCACGCACTACGCCGGGTTGTACCCTCACCCAGTGCTCTTCGGTGTTGATTTCTAGTATTTTGTTAAGATGTCGGCTGATGTCGGCAACAATGCCGTCGCCCACCACCTGTCCGGCGATTGAGGTACCGCCGGCACGCGGTATGATATGCGTATTTCGTTTGCGTGCAAGGTCAATCAACTCTTTGACATCCTCGACCGACTCGGGGTAAGCCACAGCCATAGGCATTTCACGGTAAGCGCTTGCATCCGTGGCGTAGGCAATGCGGTGAAGGTTGTCGGTGAGGAGTTGCATCTACTTGATACTTTGAATAAACTTTTCGGCAAGGGTGGCATACTCTAAATGCTCTATGGCATAGGCATACCCTTTGTGTCCCATTTCGTCACGCTCTTCTTTGGAAAGGCTTGCTATGGTTAGAATGGCGTTTGCCACCTGATCGGCATTTTCTGCTTCTACCTGTATGCCGCATCCACAGCGTTGCACAACGCTGTTAGGCTCATCGACGGACATGATTATCGGCTTCTGCGAAAGCATGTAGTCGGTCATCTTGTTGAAGGATGTGCCATACTTGTGAAGTATGGAGTGGACACCGCCCATATAGCAGATGTCGAAATACGCTACTGACTTTGGAACCAGTGGTTTAAATATCGGAGGTAGGATGTGGGTATTTGTAAGGTTACGACTTTCAACCATGCGGATCAATTCGTCTTTTTGTGGTCCTTGTCCAATTGCTACGAAGGCAAGAGTGGTGTTGTCGCGAAGTTTGTCGGCAGCTTCAATAAAAACCTGCATTGCAGTGGATTGGGTAAGTCCACCTACAAACCCTATGATTGTTCGTCCCTCGGCTTTTAACATATTGAGCAAATCTGCATGTTGTTGTGGAAGTTGCCGGTCGTCAACATTTTTCCATTCCTCGGACCGGTAGCCATTAGGTACACATGCAAATCTTTTTTCATCCAGTCCGTGTCGCTGCATGTGCGGAAAAGCCTTGTCGAGCATCGAGACAACCATGTCGACGTATTTGTAGGCATAGTTTTCTCCGCGCTGCATAAGCCATATAAAGGGGTGTTTTTTTGAATATCCCCCTATCACCATCGGCGATAGAGGCCATAGGTCGTGGACTTCGTAAACGAGTTTTGAGCCGAAGTGTCGGGCTATTTTTCTTGCGGGATAAATATCAATGGGATATGTGGATGATGCTATAACAACATCTGGCGTAAAACCTTTAAGATAAGCTTTGTAGTTGGTCCATAGCTTGGCTACAAACTGAAGCATCGACAGAACTCTCTTAATACTGTTGCCGTTGTATTTCATGGTTTTTAGCCAGTAATAATCAACGCCGTCGAGACATTCACTTCCAATATGTTCCGGTTGCTGTTTTCGCAGATGAGAATATGATCCGCCTAATACAAGTACCTTATGCCCCATTTTAACCCACTCCCTTGCCATATAGTATGGACGGAACTCCATGCCATATTTCGGCGCACCCGCATAATGGTTTATCAGTAGAATGTTCATGAAACCAGTGACTATATATCAGAGTAGGTAATCAATAATACTTCTCACTATATGCTCGGCCGCATGTGCATCACCAAACAGTTTTGGGAAAGATACTTTATGGTTACACAGCTTGTCATAAGCATTGATGATCAGTTCAGAATTTGCATCTGCAATAACACCTGCACCGTGGTTTACAATCTCAATCCATTCGGTTTCTGGACGAAGAATCACGCAAGGGCGTTCAAAAAAGAACGCCTCTTTTTGAACGCCTCCACTGTCCGTCATAATAATCCGAGCGTTTGTTTCCAATTCAATCATGTCAAAAAAAGAAGCTGGCGGAATGATTTTTGCCAAGGAAGATTCTAATAGTCTGGAATACAATTTACTGTCAATATTCTTGCTAAGAAGATTTTTTGTACGTGGATGAAGCGGAAGTACCAGCTTTATGTTGTAGCGTTCTGAAATATGAAGCAGTGACGACAGTATGGAGGTCAGTCTTTCCGGCGAATCTGTATTGTAGGGCCTATGTATTGTGGCAAGAACAAAATTGTTGCTTTCGAGTTCGCAATCTCGTAAAACTGTTGACTTAGTGTGTGCCAAGGGAGCAAAATACATGCTATTGTCATACATGACATCTCCGCAGTTCTTCACTATTCTCTTTTTGCCGTTTAAGAATCTTGTATTTGATTCGATGAAACCTTCGTCGCGAAGATTTGAAACGGCTGTTTCTGTCGGGGCGAAACAGATAGACGACAATTGGTCGCAAACTATACGATTAACCTCTTCGGGCATCGACATGTTAAACGAGCGGAGCCCCGCTTCTATATGAAAAATAGGAACATGGATTTTGGATGCTGCCACGGCTCCAGCCAATGTTGAGTTGGTATCGCCATACAGGACAATACCGTCAAAATGGTCATCGAGCAGTATTTTCTCAATGCCAGCAATCATTTTGGCAGTCTGCTCACCGTGTTTGCCTGAGCCAACCCCCAAGTTGTAGGCAGGCTGGGGTATGTTAAGCTCCTCGAAAAACACTTTCGACATATTTTCATCGTAGTGTTGACCTGTGTGAAGAATGACTTCCTCAACGGAGTCGGCATATTTATTGGAAATTGCCCGTGAAACAGCTGCCGCTTTTATTATCTGGGGTCTTGCACCAATGATTGTAAGAAGTTTCATATTTTGTTGTGAGGGTAAGACTAATGTGGTTTATTGGGTTAGATTTTCATACAAACTAAAAAGAATTTTTTCCTGACTGCTCCAATTGTAGTATTTTTTTACTGCTTCTTTCCCATTATCCCCCTTGCGTTTAGCCTCGTCTTTGTTGGAGATAAGATATGATATTGCATTCGTTATAGCGTCACAATCATGAGGGTTGACGCAAATACCGCAGTCGTAGGTATCAATAATATCTCTCCATAGTTCAAAATCCGTTGCTATTACAGGTATTCCGGCCTGCATGTATTCGAATAGTTTCGAGTTGCCGATCGACCCCTTTTTGTAACCGACGTTTGGCATATAGTCGAGAACGGCAATGCCTGCCGTGGAGCTTTGTATAAGAGAAATACATTCGGAGTGTGGTATTCGTCCTTTATAGTCAATATTTTTCCATCCTGAAAGAGACCGTAATTTTGTCATATATGAATTTGGATAGAAAGAGCCTGCAAGAAGATACCTGACACCTGTATTTTCAACGGCTTTGATCACATTTTCATGCATCCATTGACTTTCTATGCCTCCGGTAAAGCACACGCTATCATTCCATTTTCGTTGGTCAGGTACCTCCTTGTTGATAGGGAAGTTCGTTATCTGATATGTTTGGGGATTGATGGACAGTAGACGCTCTGTAATAGTAGGCGTGACCGTTACCAGTGCGTCATATTTTCTCAATGATCTTTTTTCGTATGACGCATACAATGACGACACTAACTTTGCAATCCAACGTGGAAGCCACTCTTTTGCCAATATTTGTTGTGGCACGTCTTCATGGGAATCAAAAATCACCTTTTTACCTTTCTTATGGAGTTTTATTCCCACAGGGATAAGTTCCGGGTCGTGTAGATGGTATATGTCTGCATCTATATTTAACGCCCTTTTGTAAACACTCCGCTGTGATAGCATTCGTTTTATCCTTTGTCCTGGAATATTAACTCCAGCGATATGTACGCCATCTTTCTCATGGTCAGCCACGTTTGGAGCTATAAGCCAAACATTATATTTTTTCGCCAGAGAACAGCATTCTTTGTGGAATATACGTACATCGTATACTGGATGCACAGAGGTCACATGGCATATTTTCATTGGCATTTTGTAAAGAATTGTTGAAGGTTGTCAATGATTATATTCTGAATTTTTTCTGTAATCTCCGTGTGCATGGGCAGAGAAAGCACGCTATCGGCACATTGTTTGGCAATGTGCAACGAGGAAGAGGCTCGAGTTATGTGTCGGAACGCTTCCTGCTCCTGCAACGGCAGCGGATAGTAAATCATGCTGGGCACTCCGTTTTCGGCAAGATATGATTTCAACTCATCGCGATGTCCACCCTTGATTTTCAGTGTGTATTGGTGATAGACATGTGTGCTGTACGATGCCTCGGCAGGCGTGACAAACAATCGTTCTGTCGGGTCTATCTGTTTGATTGCTTGGGTATAATACTGTGCTGCACTATGCCGTGCCGCGCAATACTCGTCGAGGTGCTTCAGCTTGACATCCAAAACGGCTGCCTGAATTGTATCCAATCGGCTGTTGCACCCGATGACCGAATGATAGTATTTCACCTTCTGTCCATGATTGGCAATCATACGGATGCGCTCGGCCAGCGAGTCGTCGTGGGTAAAAAGAGCTCCGCCGTCGCCATAACATCCTAAGTTCTTTGATGGGAAGAATGACGTGCAGCCTATGGTACCCATCGTGCCATTCTTGGCTTTACGTCCATCGCTGAAGGTGTATTCCGCCCCTATGGCTTGGGCGTTGTCTTCGATAACATACAGCCCATTCTCTTTTGCAAATTCAAGTATGGGTTCCATATTGCAACTTTGTCCGAAGAGATGCACAGGAATAATAGCCTTAGTCTTGGTCGTAAGGGATTTCTTCATTGCCTCGACAGAGATGTTGAATGTGTCGTAGTCCACGTCTACCATAACAGGGGTGAGTTGCAACAGTCCTATCACCTCGGCGGAGGCCACGTAGGTGAACGCCGGCACCATCACTTCGTCGCCTGGTCTTAATCCAAGCGCCATGAGTGCAATCTGGAGTGCATCGGTGCCGTTGGCGCAGGTAATCACTTGGCAACCATCCATATAGTTGCTCAGATGAGTGGTAAAATCTTTCACCTGTGGCCCGTTGATAAAGGCACAGCTATCAATCACCGAGCGGATACCGCTGTCAATCTCGTCTTTTATTTTGAGATATTGACCGTGGAGGTCAACCATTTGAATCATACGAACTGAAAATAAGAAGTTACTTAATACTTACCACTTACAGCTTAAAACTTCATATCGTCCCAACCGAACGGGTGTTTCGATAGCGGCAACTTTGCAAGCGGATGGTAATCGCCCTTGAGCCCTATGGGAGTCGCGTTGCGTATGTCATGCACAATCTGGATGCAGGTTTTTGCCTCGCTTATGCGGAACCCACGTCCCGCAAGTATCTCCTCATAGCTCTTGGTGTGCAGCTCTGTGAATCCTTGACTGAATTCGAACTCCTCGCCGTCGATATTCAACGTGCGATAAGTGCGTTTCTCGCCCTGTACAGCGTTCTCTGGCAGGCAGTCGGCATTGATACTCAGAAAATAGCGCACCCTTGCCTGCTTTAATCCAAGGTAACCCGCCACACGGTCAAAGTCCATCACATGTACTATGTTCTCCTGCACAGGTCCGAAAATCCATTGCAGCATATCATAGAAATGCACACCTATGTTGGTGGCTACGCCGCCGCTCTTGTGCACGTCTCCCTTCCACGAGGTGTAGTACCAGTTACCACGCGAGGTGATGTAGGTTAGGTCGATGTCATAGACCTTGTCTTTCGGACCCGCTTCGACTTTTTTCTTCAGGTCTGCGATGCGGTCGTGAAGGCGCAGCTGCAATATATTATATGCCTTGTGTCCTGTTTCGGCCTCGACTTTTTCAAGTGCATCTACATTCCATGGATTTAGCACCACAGGTTTCTCGCAAATCACGTCGGCACCGAGGCGCAAACCATAACGGATAAAGGCGTCGTGGGTGTAGTTGGGTGTGCACACCGAGAGCCAGTCGATATTACGGTCCGTCCCCTTCACCTTGTTGCAGAAGCGGTCGAAGAGTTCCTGCTCGGTGAAGAAAGCGCATTTGGGGAACGAACTGTCAAGTCGTCCTACGCTGTCGAATTTGTCGTATGCCGCCACAAGGTTGTTACCTGTGTCGGCAATGGCTTTGATGTGTCGCGGAGCAATATAGCCAGCGGCTCCGATAAGTGCGAAATTGTACATTAGTAATTACTTGATTGTGAGATATCGAATTTGATAATTAGTTTGCAAAAGTAAGAAAAAATGTCAATTGGTAAATTATTCAAGATAGGTTATGTGTTACTGTTTTTCTTGGTAACGGTGTATCGATAGGTCATGACAATGCTGAGAAGATAAGCCGTAGCTCTCAGTATAGAGAAAAGTATTACTGTGGCTATCATTGACTTATATACAAGGGCGCCGATTAATATCGCGGCAATAGTGCTACCAACGAAATAGAGTTGCCAGAGGAACAATTGCCGCAGTTTGTTGGCAATGATGAACATTCCGCTTAGGGAGTTGGCCACAAAAGAAAAAACCATAGCACCACACAAAATTTGAGCGTAAACACCGCAGGAGTACCATTGGTTGCCAAGAAACAGGGTGGTGAGTTGAGGTAGAAACCATATCAAGACAGCAGCTGCTCCTAATGCCATGGCAGACAAAATTGTAGTGACTTTCAAGAACAATTTACGACAGGTTCCAGTAGTGCTTAGTTGCTCGTTGGCTCTTTGGCGGAATACATCGCGCACAGCGCCGCTTATTACCGTAAGTGGAAAAGCAAATATCGTCATAGCCATAGAAAAATAACCCACCTCGGTTTTGTTGAAATATACAGCTAATAGGATTATGGGGAATTGGAGGGCTACAGTGTTCAACAATTGTCCTGGCATGTTGAATTTTGGGAAATCAACATATTTTTTTGCAGCAACCGTCATATCTTTTGTGGATACCTTTCTAAAGATGCGGCCATCTCGTGCCAATGCACGTACCACACACACCAAGGCTGACACTATCCGCCCTATCACATCTCCAATCACCAGTCCGTGTGAAAATACCCTGACATAGCCAAACAACGTTTTTGCGCCAACTATGGCACCAGAATTAACTATTTTGTTGGTAGAAAGTGACTTGAAATGCTTTTCCCTAACACACCATTCATTATATACAGTGAATATTATTATTGCCCAAGCCGAAACCGGACACACCCACAACATACTTTTCACCTTCGGTTCTTCCAACCAAGTTACCAAGGAATCTCCCATAAGGAACTGCAATACAATATAACTCAGCAATAGAAAAACAGCACTCAGTACGATGGAAAGCAGAGCCAGTGATGCTGCCTCTTTCTTGTCGTTGGCGATTAGTATCGCACTCTCATATTTACCACTCGCTATCACAGCCAGTATGGATGTCACTGCTGTCAAAGCAGCCAGCAGGCCAAATTCTTCAACTGTGAAAATACGTCCAAGTATGGGGTAGAAAATGAAAGGCAGGATTTGTGCCGCCGCCGTGCCTCCAGATAGTATTATTGAATCACGCAGAAAACTGTTTTTATGTGTTTTGGAGTGCTTTTTCATATTCTGCTCATGCAACCTTTTTCATTGCTTCGGTCAACCAAAAAGGTCAACACCAAAATCAGCAAAAAGCCTCCATGTGTTAGCATAGAGGTTAGTAAGGCACTATTTGTTAGGGTGTATAAAAAGATGAATGCCAATCCAAAATAAGCACTGCGAATGCCAAGGGAATCGATTAATTTGAATATCATGACCGTGATTATAATCCAAAACAAGACACCTATGTGGCCGAAGTTCATAAAACCATCTGCAATTATGCCGGTATTGCAACTTGTGGTGGATTGCTCATGCATCATAAATCCCATGAGATGAGACGGATCCCACCCATAATGATAGTCTATAAGACCTCTCATCACGCTGTGGGAAAGCATCGTATGATTGTTTTCGAAAAAGCTGAAATAGTTGTCGCTAATTAGCACAGGAAGAAAGAATCCCCGTCTCACCAATATCGACTCCAGCAGCACGTTGCCCAACAAAAGTCGTGCCAATACGCTAAGTATCAACACAGTGTTTATCAATAAAAGAAAAGCTCCGGTCTTTGTTTCGTATTGTTTGAAAAAAATGAAAGCGATAGCTACAGGTATGGAAAAAAGTACCGATTTATGAGGGTTGACCATAAATAGGTAAATCATTGCTACAACTGCCAATGTACTGATTTTATAATCTTTATGTATTATTCCCATTATCAAAAGCGTCGGTAGAAGCACCTTCGCCAGCGGACTGAAAAGGTAGCTGGTAATAAGGCTTGCTTTTCCGCTTGCCGCTGCGCGTGCGTCGTAAACTTCACTCCCGAGGCTGAAAACCTTAAGGTTGGTAGGCATACCGTATTTCATGGCAAATGGTACAGTGAGCAGAAGTACTGCAACAACAAGTGATATCACCTGCCAACGATAATTGAGGTGTTTTATTTTTAATTGTGGTATGCTTAGATTATGGTTGGTTATGAGTATCAACAAAATGGTTGAATAAAGTGGGTACCACAAAGAAATACCACCAAAAACAAACATTATGATGGCAGGGATGCATAGGAAAATACTGAAACAAATGCCTGTAAGATAAAGAAACGGAGAACCGTCTCGGTTGCCAAACAAGGAAAAACCGTTGACAAATATCAGAAACAAGCCGATAACAACACTGTCGGGTGTGACATTGTAGTCAAATCCCATATAGCAATATTGATTGTAAACGAAATTGACATATTCGATGACCATTATCAGGCAGAAAACAATCATCGCACACAAGTGCAGCCGTCGGTCAGACAGCCACCCTACAATCTTTTCATTGCTTCCTTTCAGTGCAATCATTTATTGTTGTTACTTTTTTCCGTACAGTAGTACGACCATAAATCCTATTACCAAAGCGATACTCATAGAGAAAAATATATACCAATAAGGAGAAGTTGAAAGCCGTATCTCCTCGTATGGCGTTTTATACAATATGGTTATAGGACTTTCTGTCGGCTCAATGTTTTGCAAACCAGTGGCTATCGTGTCCATACAGTGCTTATATGCCGTATTCAGCAGTTGCTGTTTATCAATAAATGCCGAGTCGCTCTTTAGATCATACATCATTACGGATATTCCATTTTCCAATACCTCCACATATTTTTCGTGGCGGTCCATCTGGTGGCCGAATGGTGTTCGCCTTGTGAACGTAAGTATTTGGGTTTTGGCTATTTCAAAAAGTTCAGATGTGATAGTATAAGCAGATTTTGGATCAACGCTGCGTGTGAGTATTGTATATTTGTTGCTACCGTCAAGTGTTACTATCACTTTATTTTTTTTCGACGTTGATGTTAGCATTTCTCCCCTGTTGCGTAACAGGCGACGCATTCCGTTGGCATCGAACATCAGCATGTCGCCTCTTTCGGTCAGTATGCCGCTTGAGAGTTTGCTGTTTAATCGGAATTCCACTTTTGCTTCGTACCTTTGTGGTATGTATCGTCTGCTTATTGAAAGGGTCGTCACAAGCCCTGCGACCATTGTAGTAATAAGTAGCAGGTATTTATATTTCCATACTTTTTTTAAGTATTCCATTGGATGGATTGTTTTTGCAAAAATACTAACTTTTTGCCTATAATCATCTTATATACGCTATAAACCGATAGAATCGTGTATATTTGCACATTGGACAATAGTGAAAACGATATCGCTTAATCAACACAATAAAAACATTGCCAACTGATTACTATGATGTCAAAACACCTTTTTGGTATATTCTCGTCTCACTTATTAGTATATGTCGTTTCTTGATGAATATAAGCATTTGAGGTATTACGAGTGTTTGGAGCAGAGCCTGCTAATCCTCATGGCTGTCTCTATCCCTGTGTGGTGGCGGTTGTCTGTGATTGTTTCTGTCCTTTTGCTCGCAAATCTTATTTTGAAGTTTGTAGTAACGCATCAAATTGGTAATCGTTCGCTTTCTCGGCTTGGCATATTCTCTTGGGTTGCCGTCATCTCTTTCGTGGCCATTTATGCTGTCAGCCTTTTGTACACCGACAATATTCCCAAAGGACTTACGTCTCTCGAGAGACATTTGACTTTTGTCATTATGGCATTGGTTTTTCTATTCTCAGATTTGACTTACATGCGCAAGCCTCATGTTGTCTTCGCTCTTTATGCCATGTCTGCAGCTTTGATTGTTCGGTTCTTTGTCTTTTTCGTGTTGGCCGTCAAAGGGTTCTTCTTTGTACATCATGACATTCAACTTATCATTGATAGTCATTTCGACCCTATGCATCATAGTTACCTTTCAATGTACATACTCCTTTCCATAGCGTTCCTTTATTCAAGACTTGTTGTTGCGCGAACGTGGAGGAAGGTGTGTTCCCTTGTGCTGGCCATAATAATTCTTGCTGCTTACATTTTCTTCATTCAGGCTCGGATGGGATTCCTGATTTTGACAGCCTTTCTGCTTTTTGCCATTGCTCATCAAATATTGGTCTATAGGAGGTTTCTCGCCATCGCTATAGTCCTCCTTTTTCTTGGGGCTGCGGTTTTCGCCATGGTTAAGTCTGCTCCGCTGATGACACAGCGTTTCACCAATATTTCCCATCTCATCCTTGATTCACGGCACTCTGACAATCGCTATTCTATAATGAAAGCGAATGTCAGTGTTATGAAGCGCAATCCATTTTGGGGAGTCGGGGCTGGTGATGTTGTTGACCAACTGTCAGAAGAGTACAAAAAGGAGGTTCCTAATGGAGAGATTCTATCACCTCACAATCAATTTATTGACACACTTTTGGCCACAGGTGTGATAGGGCTTTTTATATTGCTCATTATGCTGGTCCTACCATTGATACAGGCTATTCGTGACAAAAACTATCTTCAACTTGTTTTTGTTGTAATAATCATTGCCTGTGCGTTCACGGAGTCCATATTGGAACGCCAGATGGGTATGTATTTTTTCTGTTTCTTTATGGGCATTTTGCCTTGCCTTTCCAAGGTAAACAGAGAGAATGTCTGATTAATTTCCCTTTTTCAACGCGTCATAGCGCTTCCTGGCAGTTTCGGTGTATAGGCTTGTCGGGTGGTCGAGCAGAATCTTCTCATATTGCTCTTTTGCTCGGCTCATGTTGCCTAGTTGTTTTTCGTTCAGCTGTGCCGACATCATCAGGGCATCGTCTGCGAGTAGTCCATCTCCGTAGAAATCCACCAGTTTTTCAAGTAGCTCGTCCGCCTCACTGTAGCGGCCTTGCTTCATTCTTATTTTCGCTTTCTGCATCAGCACATCGTCTAGGATAGGGTGGGAGAGGACCCTGTGTTCAATGTCGTCAAACGCCTCCCATGCCGAATCCAGCATGTTGCGGTACATCAGCAGGTCTGCCGCTGCATATAGTTCCAACATCGTGTAGGTGCTGTCGTCCTCCATGTTGTCGCTTATCAGTAGCGACAGCTCCATCGCATCGTTGGCTATCAGCTTGCTCGTCGCACCGCGCAGTACGTCCAGTTGCGACTTGGCCCATTCAAACTCGTTGGTGAAATACGATAGGCGCGCGTTCCGCAGCTTCGCCTGCGACCCTATCACGTCGTTTTTGTTCGCCTTCTCCACCTGCATATACAGCAATGACGCATCCCATACCTCGCCGGCAAATAGCAGCAGGTCTCCCAGTTCCAGCTTCACCTCTCCCACAAGTCCTTCTGGTAGTTTCGGTATCTCTATCGCGTCATATAGCATGTCTGCCGCTGTCTGCACCTCATTTCCGTAGTATGCTGTCAATTGGGCGTAGTTCCGCATCAGCTGTAGTGTTTGTTCATTCTTTCCAAGCTTCTCTATCGCTTTCTCGTAGTCCGCCTTCAAAGCTTTGTAGTCTTTGGGCGACATTGAATAGTTCTTGTCCACCTTCAGCCATTTCACGTCCAGCAGTCCTACTAGGGCTGCATGGTACAGCGGTTCTTCTGCCCCCTTCTTCAATATATGTGTGTATCCTTGCTCTGCGACATCGTAGTTTTCGTTGCTCTTCGCTATTTCTGCCACCTTTATCACCCACTCTCCGCCGCTCTCCGGGAAACGGGCATCCACTGCTTTCGCCTGCGTCATCGCAAATTCAAAGTCCTTCTCCTGCAGAGAGAACCATATCATCATTTGCAGCCACGTTTGGTTTCCCGGCTCCTTTTGTATCTTGTTCACTAATGCTCTCCGCAGGCCGTCCGCCAGCTCCGTTCCCGTTGCTTGGGTAAGGTTACGTTGTAGCGACACCTGTACTGAGTGTATAGACCCGGGCGACACATCCAGCAGGTTCAGGTACTCCTGTGTCATCGCCTCGTAGTTGCCTGTTGTGGCGTATATCGCTGCCAGCTCGTTGATGTATAGGAATTTGTTCTTAGTGATTTCTCGTGCCTTAAGATAGCATTTTGTTGCATATCCGTACTCGTTTGCCGCTACGAAGGCATCCACCAGTTCCGTAATCTGGCGCTGGTCGTATTTCATTTTTCCCAGCGCCTCGTCGTAGGCCTTTTGTTTCCGCTTTACATCCTTGTTCGCTGCAGCAATCTTCCCCAAATCTACATACAGGTATAGATCCGTCGGAGCTTTCTTCATCCTTCCCGCCACTAACCGTTCCGCCTCCTTGTAGTTCTCAATCGACATATACGAGCGGTACAGCATTTGGTAGTAGTACTTGTTCCCTGTCTTCTTGTACAGGGGTTCTGCTATCTCTATTGCCTCTCTGAACTCCCCGTTGTTGAAGTGATACTGTGCCAGCTGTTCACGAGACCCCTGACCCCACGCAAAACCGTTACACAGGGATGCTACCAACATAACCAATGTTAAATACTTGTATCTCAGCATATCCAAACAAAAAACCGGACGTTTTCACCTCCGGTTCCTCTAGTTTGTGACTAAGCTGGGATTCGAACCCAGGACCCCATCCTTAAAAGGGATGTGCTCTACCTGCTGAGCTACTTAGTCGCCGCTAAAAAGCATTGCGTTTTGTCCCTTGTTTTTCTTGTGACTAAGCTGGGATTCGAACCCAGGACCCCATCCTTAAAAGGGATGTGCTCTACCTGCTGAGCTACTTAGTCGCCCCGATTTGAGTTTGCAAAAGTACAAACTTTTTTTTAACTATTAGGTATGTTGTATTAAAAATATTGTTCCAACACATCGTAAGTTATTCAATTGCATTATCATTGTTTTGGTTGGCATGGTTGTCAAGCTGACAGAAAATACTATTGTTGCTTATGAATTCGGGAACTATTTTCTTCATTTTTGCCACCAGTTGCATGGAATCCATTGACGGCATAAGTTCCAGAAGCTCGGAATACTCTTTCTCAATCTGGTCTAATGGATAACTCGCCACTTGTGCACGCATGATTTTTGAATGATGTGTGGGTATGGTGTTTTCTTTCGAAGCAAGAAGTTCTTCGTAGAGTTTCTCGCCCGGTCGGAGACCTATCTCTTTTATTTCTATACCTTGTAGTCCCGAAAGCTGTATCATCTTGACGGCAAGGTCGTATATCTTCACCGCACGTCCCATATCAAACACGAATATGTCACCTCCACTACCCATCGCACCCGCCTCAAGCACAAGGTTGCAGGCCTCGGGAATGGTCATAAAATATCGTGTAATGTCCTTGTGGGTGACAGTCAGCGGCCCTCCAGCAAGCAACTGTTTCTTGAACAGAGGTATGACGCTTCCACTTGATCCTAATACGTTTCCAAAACGTGTGGTTATAAAGTGAGTGTCCTCGGTGGAATGGTTCTGAACATATATCTCAGCCAGACGTTTCGTTGCGCCCATCACGTTGGTGGGGTTTACCGCCTTGTCGGTCGAAATCATAACGAATTTCTTGACACCGTATTTAAGTGCCATGTCAGCTATTGTCTTGGTGCCAAATACGTTGACCTTTATTGCCTCATAGACATTCTCCTCCATGAACGGCACATGCTTATAGGCGGCAGCGTGATACACGATGTCTGGGCGGTATGTCTCGAACACCTGTTGCATGCGTCTGGCATCTTTCACGCTCCCGATGACAAATTCCATTTGGTCGGTATGTTGGCAATATGGCTCAATGTTGCGAAGTTCGTACTGAATATCATATAATGGTGACTCTGCTTGGTCGAGCATAATTATTTTCTTGGGATGATAGTGCAGCACTTGGCGGCATATCTCGCTACCTATGCTTCCGGCTGCACCTGTCACCAGGATGGTCTTGTCGGTTATATCGCGCACAATGTTCTCGTTGTCAAGCTTTATACACTCGCGCTGCAAAAGGTCTTCGATTTTGATATCTTCGATTTGCCCAGAGTTGAAACTGCCTCCTATCCAAGAGCGGAAATGGGGCACTGAGCGCACAGTAAGACCCAGTTCGAGAGCTTTGTTTGTAATCAGCTGTTTATGTGCTAATTTCAAACTCGGTATGGCTATAATCAGTTGGCGGACATCCTTGGCTCTGAGGAATTTCTCATTCAACACATCGCGACGGCGCATAATAGGGACTCCCATTATTGACTGTCCTTGTTTCGAAGAGCTGTCGTCGATATAGGCCACAATGCGGTACTCGAAGCGCATATCGGCTTTCAAGGCACTGTATGTTATTACGCCTGCGGCTCCTGCTCCGTAGATTACCACATTGTGTACTGGCCTTTGTTTGCGGATATAATCGTTATATATTTTTTGGCACACTATCCTAAACAATACCATCAGCAATGCTGTGATCATATATGTCATAGTAACAACCGTATAGGTTGGCAGATAACTGTACTGCACCACTTGATGGTTGTTGTTGAAATATATCACAGCAAAACAAAACACAATACATATACCGCAAGCAAACAATATCTTATAGATATCGTTCATGCCCGAATGTCGTATTATCCCCCTGAAAGTTCCTGTCGCCAAAAATGCCAGCAGTGTCACTATAAGACAAAATACGTATTGTATGCCGATGGATTTAGCATTAAGCAGAATTTCATTGTCCTGAAAATCATGATAGACAAAAAACTCCCCTATGGCAAATGCCACTGTCATGAATGCAAGGTCAAACAACAGTATTACTCCCCTTGGAATGGTGGAGTGGCGATATTTATGGATTAACGCGAAAAGTAAGCCGTGATGAGCTGTATGGTTGGTCATGTATGTTTTTGCTTGATTGCCTTGGTTGTTATAAAACTATCTTCCTCCGTACATCGACTCGTAGTATTTCTGGTAATCGCCGCTGGTCACGTCTTTCATCCATTCCTCATTGTCGAGATACCATTTTACCGTGAGTTCTATCCCTTCGTCAAAGTTCACCTGCGGTTTCCAGCCAAGCTCTTTGCTCAGTTTCGATGCGTCTATGGCATAGCGCAGGTCGTGTCCGGCACGGTCGGTCACATAGGTTATAAGGTCCATGTCTTCTCCCTCGGGGCGGCCCAGTAGCCGGTCAACTATCGTTACCATCGTTTTCACCACATCGATGTTTTTCTTCTCATTGAACCCGCCTATGTTGTAGGTCTCGCCTGGCGTGCCGTTGTGGAATATCAGGTCTATTGCCCGTGCGTGGTCCTCCACATACAGCCAGTCGCGCACATTTTCGCCTTTGCCATATACTGGTAGCGGCTTGCGGTTGCGTATGTTGTTTATAAACAGCGGTATGAGCTTCTCGGGAAACTGATACGGACCGTAGTTGTTCGAGCAGTTGGTTATCACCGTAGGCATTCCGTACGTGTCGTGGAACGCCCTCACAAAATGGTCGCTCGAAGCCTTCGATGCTGAGTAGGGACTGTGAGGCATATATTTGTTTTCCTCTGTGAACAGTTCGTCGCCGTATGGCCCGTGCTCGTTCCCGTCGCCGTCGGGGCGGTTCAGCGTCAACGCCCCGTAAACCTCGTCGGTCGAGATATGGTAGAATTTCTTCCCCTCGTATTTCTCCGGCAGACTCTCCCAGTACAGCCGGGCCGCCTGCAGCATCGACAGCGTGCCCATCACGTTGGTTTGTGCAAACGAGAACGGATCCTTTATGCTGCGGTCCACATGGCTCTCCGCCGCCAAATGTACCACTCCGGTCACCTGCGACTCTTTCATAAGTGCGCACACACCTTCGAAGTCACATATATCCATCCGTTTGAACTCGTAGTTGGGTTCCTTCTCGATGTCTTTCAAGTTCGCCAGGTTTCCAGCGTATGTAAGCTTGTCAATGTTTATTATCTTGTAGTCGGGATATTTCTTCACAAATAATCTAACTACATGGTTCCCAATGAATCCAGCACCGCCGGTAATCACTATCGTCTTTTTCATTTTGTCAAGTTGTTTATACATAGTTGAAGGCTTTCCTCCCAATAAGGTATGTCGAGCCCGAAAACTCTCTTTATCTTGCTTTTGTCCAACACCGAATAGCTCGGTCGCGTCACCTTGCTCGCATATTCGCTGCTTCGGCAGGGTGACACCCTGCAGCCGCTCCCCGATAGCCGCCCTATCGCCTGCGCGAAGTCATACCAGCTGCACACTCCCTCATCCGTGTAGTTATATAGCCCCAATGCTCCTTCATAATGGCCATTATCTACCATGTCGAATATCACCTTCGCCAAGTCTCCCGCATACGTGGGCGTCCCCACCTGGTCATACACTACCTTAACCTCCTTGCGGCTTCCCATAATACCCAGCATGGTCTTCACAAAGTTCTTCCCATATTCACTGTACAGCCATGCTGTGCGTATGATGATATGCTTGCAGCCAGTTGCTTCTATCGCTTTCTCTCCGGCAAGTTTTGTGCGACCGTAAACTCCTAATGGGTTGGTTTCCATCGTTTCGTCGCATGGTGTATTGAACAGGTTCCCGCCAAACACATAGTCCGTCGAGACGTGCACCAACACCCCATCTCTCGCTGCCATGGCGTTTGCCAGCACACCCGCTGCTACATTGTTTGCCATGTCTGCCTCATCTTCCGCATCCTCCGCTCCATCGACATTCGTATATGCCGCACAATTGACAATACACCCCACCTCGTTGACCTCCACATATCGCTCCACCGCTTTGGCGTCGGCTATGTCAAGGGTATCAATGTCCGTAAACAGCCAGCTGTTGTTTGCACCTGCCATGGCCAGTAGTCTGATATGGCTGCCCAGCTGCCCCTTTGCTCCTGTGACCAATATTTTCATTCTGTCCTTCGGTCTATTCACAATTCACACCATATTCAAACGGCGAATCCGTCTGCGAAAGCGGCAGGTTCTTGCTGTCCTTCTCCGACAGAATCACCTTCTCCGGCTCAATCCCCCAGTCCACACCTATCTCCATGTCGTTCCACGCTATCGCACCCTCCGCCTCCGGTTTGTAATAGTTGTCGCATTTATACTGGAATACAACCTCTTGGCTCAACACCGAGAATCCATGTGCCATACCTCGCGGCAGATACAGCTGCAAGTGGTTCTCGCCCGAAAGCCTCACCGCTACATACTTCCCGTAGGTCTTCGACCCGCGTCGGATGTCCACTGCCACGTCCAGCACCTCTCCCGACACCACTCTTATCAACTTCCCCTGTGCGTATGGTGGCCTCTGGAAATGAAGCCCTCTCACGACTCCGTAGCGCGACCGCGACTCATTGTCCTGCACAAAAGCCCTCCTCAATCCAAGTGCCTCGGCATACCTCCCTTCATGGTAACTTTCGAAAAAATAACCACGATTGTCACCAAATACCTGCGGCTCTATCACCGCAACACCCTCTATTTCAGTCATTTTTATATTCATAAACGTCCCTGTGCAGAAAACTATAATCTTGCAAAGATACTAATTTTCGCAAACCCGCCACGCACAAAATTGCAGATTCCACTTTTTGCCTGCAAAGTATTGTAAAATGGGGGCACAACTTGGCATAATAAAGGAACGTTGCAAATTGGTGCAGCATACGATGCACTCTACGGCAGCAGCAGGCAGCTGTCGCCGTAGCTTAGGAAGCGGAAATTGTTGTCCAGCGCATAGCGATAGCAGTCCTTCCAACTTTCGCCTATCAGAGCTGATACCAATAGTAAAAGTGTGCTCTTCGGTTGATGGAAGTTCGTCACCATACCGTTGATCACATGGTATTTGTAGCCAGGTGCAATGATAAGCCGTGTTTCGCCATAGAGGGTGTCGAGTGCCTGGCTGTCGAGCCAGGCAAGCACGTTGCCGTAGGCTTCGTCCAAAGTGGATGTGGCATCCCCTTCGTATGGCTCCCATTGTTCGACATGCATTACCTTTACAGTGGCATCTTTACCCAGCTGTACACCGAACCAATAGATTGATTCCAAGGTTCGAACGCTGGTGGTGCCGACGGCGATGAGAGGCTTGCCGGCGTGTTGCAGTATGTTCTGTATGGTGCTGCGGTTGACCACTATTTTCTCTGTGTGCATCTCGTGTTCGCCTATGGTGTCGCTGCTGACGGGTTTGAAGGTGCCCGCACCCACATGCAAGGTGAGAAATTCCGTGGCGATATGTCTTGTTTTCAGTTGATTGAACACCTCGCCGGTGAAGTGCAATCCCGCAGTAGGAGCGGCAACCGAGCCCATGGGGTCGGCATAGACGGTCTGGTAGCGTGTATTGTCGTCGTTCTCGGCCTCGCGGTGCAGGTAGGGTGGGAGAGGGATGACTCCAGCTCGCTCAATTACTTCAGCGAAGCTGATTCCCCCCGTCCAACTGAAATCCACTATCCAGGCATTGCCCACAGGTTCCCTGCGGGTGGCGGTGAGGGTATAAGTGACCTGTGACCTGTGACCTGTGACTGCTGGCTGCTGACCGCTGACTGCTTTTGTCAAATCCCCGCTTTTCCACTTCTTGTTGTTGCCTATGAAACAGAGCCAGGTGCAGCGTTCGCGTTGCTCGAAAGCCTCGGAGATAGCTGTCTGGTACGGCTCAAGGCAGAAAATCTCTATCGTCGAACCCGTCTCTTTTTGGAACACAAGTCGGGCATGTATGACTTTGGTGTTGTTGAAGACGAGGAGTGTTTCGTCGGGCAACAAGTCGGGGATGTTGCAGAAAGTATCTTCTGTTATCGTACCGTTCTTTAAGACAAGCAGTTTCGATTGGTCGCGTTGTGCGAGAGGGTACTTGGCTATGCGTTCTTCTGGTAGAGGGTAGTTGTAGTCGGATATGGCGATTAACTTAGAGTCGTTCATGGTTTTAGGAGTTTGGAGTGGCTGCTGAGGAGTGAGAAGAGCACATAGCAGAGTATAACGAGAGGTATGCCGATGATGCCGAACAAAACAAGTATAACAACACTAAGAATCAAGAAGATGAAACGTGTTTGGTTGTCATGCCATGAGAGGTTCTTGAATTTAAGGGCAAAGAGAGGAATCTCTGTCACCATAAGCAAGCTGCAGATAAGTGCCAATATGGCTAGTACAATAGGTCCTACGCCAGTAAACAGCATACCCCAGATATTGGGCATAGGTATCAAGGCGATGCGTGTCCAAGCAGGGCATGCGAAGCAGAATCCCACCGATGCCCAGACAAGTGCGTTGGACGGCGCCGGAAGCCCTAGAAACGATGTGGTTTGGCGGGTGTCGAGGTTGAACTTGGCGAGGCGCCATGCCGCCGCCAGCGGTATAGACAGTGTGGTGAACGCCAACCATGATGGGTTGACACAACGCAGCAGAATGTAAAAAAGGATGAACCCAGGTGCGACACCAGACGTAATCAGGTCGGCCAGCGAGTCAAGTTCCTTGCCTATATGCGAAGCCACATGCAGCAGCCTTGCCACGAGGCCATCGAAGAAGTCAAAGAATATGCCAAGCAGGATGAAGATGGCGGCATATTGCAGGTTGCCCATCACCGCCTGCCAAGCAGCTATGGTGCCGCACAGGAGATTGCATAGGGTGATGAAGTTTGGAATATTTTTTTTCATCAATTGAAAGTCTGATTGATGGCTGGATAATAAAAAAGCAGTCAGCAGCCTTTGTATCACTTGACTACTGACTGCTAACTACTGACTACTGACTACTCTTCGGTATAGAGTTGGACGATGGTCTTGAACTCCTGGTCCTCCCAGTAGTTGCGGAACTCAACATCGGTCTGTGCAGTCTTCTTGTACTCGTAGTTCTGAGCTACCGACTCCTTGAGGTTTTTCAGCGAGTTGGCCTTGTCGCCCAGACGTGCGTACGCGACAGCGCGGAGGTAATAGACCTCGGCATTCTGGTCGAGGCAGCAGTCGAGCGTGCGGATTGCCGTTGTCGTTTGGTCGTTCTGCATCTGTGCAAAAGCAAGGTTGAAACTGCAAGTGCTTGATTTTAAGCTTTTTTCGGCGTCTTCATAGTTTCCCTGTTTGAGGTTTAGTATGGGGATGTTGGCGTTGGCATCGACACTGCCCTGACGCTGTGCCTCCGCAAAATATTTCTTCGCCATCGGGTACTCTTTCTTTGCCATATAGAGCAGGCCGGTGTTGTTGAGCACATCGGGGTTGTGGGGGTTCAGCTCGCGGGCCACGTTGAGGTAACGTTCGGCTTCATCGACATCTCCCATATAGAGCGACACGGCTCCTGCATTGTTCCAGGCCGCCCACTGGTCGCTGTGGTTTTCGGTGGCCCACTTGTAGTATTTCAGCTTGGTGGGATAGCTGTAGTTGATGTAGGCGGCATACATCAGCTCGTCGAACGAAAGCTTCGAGGGGTTGATGGTGGCCTGCTTGGCGAGGTCTTGGTCGTTTTTGCGTGCCTCTGAGTAGTAGAGGGCTATCTGTGCACGGCGCAGGTTGGGGAAAATCTCGTCGGCCAGCTGGGTATAGACGGTTGCGTAGTTCTTGATCATCTGCTCGCGCTTGATGAGGTTCTGCTGTGTCTCGACGATGTTCACGATGTTGTGCTTGTCCTGTATGTCCGACTCTTCGACCATCAGTACGAAGTGTACCCAGTCTTCACCCGCGGCGCGTGTGGTCTGTACCACCTCTTTCTGAAGGTTGTATTTGAAGTAGTCGAGGTCCTGCGGTTTCACCTTGGCGCGTTTAGCCATAGCGTTGAGGGTCTCTTCGAATACGCGTTTGAACTGCTCGGCAGCTACGTCGGCACGACCTTTCGACACTCCCACGTTGTTGGTCTCCTCGCCTTCGGGCGATGCCCATCCTGTGATGGTCACTTGCTTGGGCATACCGTTCTGCAGCATGATTTGCTTCAGCTCTTCGAGCCCGTTCTTTGTGTCGAACTTGCGGTTCATCTCGAAGTTCCAATCCAGTTTGGAGAGTCCGTTCGGGAAGTAGATGTCAGCAGTCTCTACAATGCCCTGCTTCTTGTTGTAGTTGATGGGGGCGATGGATATGTTGCCGCGAATATCGACCCATGATGAGGTGTTGTTCACACCATCCGAGATTAGCACCTCGTCGAAAGTCTTGCCGCCATGTTTATCGACAATTTCGTCGGCAAATTTGGTCTCGACATCGGTGAAAGAGGTCTTGTAGCCCACCGGTGCGAGCGTCACGCGGCCTGTCTCCATGCCAGGTTTGAAATCAATAAGGTCGGTGTAGGTGAAGCGACCGCCTGTCTCGTATTTTATCAGCGTGCCATCTCCCTCAACGTTCTCTCCTTTGAGGGTCATTGGCTCCAGCGGTATGCTCCCTCCGTCCCACGTGAATACAGGCTGCACGAACACGGCCACGTTCTTGGCAAAATATTTTTGCGGGATGGCTCCGGTGAATTTAACCACCACCTTGTCGTCCATCGTGGCCACTGGGTCTGGTATCGCTTGATAGCGCACTTCGCCGGCATGTCTTTTCATGTAGGCCAATCCTTTGCATCCCACAAGCATGATGCACATTACGGAAATTAAAAAAAGACTCTTTTTCATGTATGTTACCTATTAATGATATTTGCAGTGAATATGTAAACAACTATTGCAAAATGCAAAAGTACATAAAAAAAATTGATTGTTGTATATATGATTATTTGGTGTTGCCTATGTTAACTTTTCTTTTTCGCCATCTTGCGGTGTCAATCCCGTGTCGCTGTTGGCTATCTTGGGGCATATCGCACCTATTGGACAGTATTTGCAATTGTCGCTCGGTTTCGCTGTAAATGGGGTGTTTGCGTCCATGATGTCTGCAAGAATATTGCCCAATAGTTGCTCAAACTGCGACATGTTTTCCTTTGTCAGCAGGCTGTTGTCTCCGAGGCTGGCAGGTATAAACGCCCCCCCGAGGTGTTGCAACGGGCACAATCCCGACAACATCTCCTCATTCACTTTGTGTATGCGGGTGTAGTACCATGCGTAGAACATCACCTGGAACCACTTGGCTGGCAGCTTTTGCCAATTCTCAGGGTCGATGCTTTCCACGTTTATGTCTTCTTTTTTCACTCGTCCTGACTTGTAGTCTATCACCCTCAGCCGTCCGTCGATACGGTCTATCCGATCCGCTTTGGTGTCAAACCGCACTTCTGTCGCGCTGGATCTCCCCTTCAGGTTTAACTCCACGGGGGTGTCCATTGTCTCTTCTAGCTGCACTATCTCCACTCTGTGCCCTTCTTCGAGTACGGCTATCTCCTGTTTAAGAAAATGTACAACCTGCGATATCGCCACCGAGCGCATCAAGTCGGTCTTGCCCTCGTGGATTTCGCCGTTGGTGAAGAATTTCTCCAACAGATCCTCTATTCGTCCTGGCACCATCTCTATCTCCGCTATGAGTGCTTCTTTCTCCAACGGCTTGTCTATAAATGGTTTGTATATGTCTTCAAGACACTGGTGAATCACTGTGCCTAGGTCGTTGCTCTCTATGGTGTCGCTTATCTCTTCGCCCTTCCTTATGTTCAGAAGGTTTTCGTAATAGAAACGCAGCGGACATGCAATATAGTTGTTCAGTGCCGACGGTGAATAACGTTTTTTGTGCAACCGTTCTACGATTTCTGCCGTCTTTTCTACATAGTTCTTGCAGTTTGTTCCGTAACTGACGTTGCTGTTCATCACGGTCAGTTCGTTCAGAGTTACCGTGTCTTTGTATCGTTTGGACAGTTCGGCACGGAGCTGCTGCACAAAACGGCTCTCCGAGTCTTTGCTCCCATCGTTCGACGACACTATATATACCTCCTCTGCGCGTTGCAGCAGATGGTAGAAATTGTATGCATAGACTGCGTCTTTCTCATAGTAGGTCGGCATCTTGAAAAGGCGCTTCATGCTGTTTGGTATCAACGTGTTGTTGTTTCGCGTGGATGGTATTACTCCTTCGTTTGCCGAGAGCAGTATCACTCTGCGGAAATCAAGGCAGCGTGTCTCCAATACTCCGAGTATCTGCAATCCGCTCAATGGTTTGCCTATAAACGAGATGCTGTGCCTCTGGGCTATCCGCAGGTATATTTTTTTCAGGGTGCAAATGTCCTCTATCGGTATGGGGCGGTCGCCCTCTGTTTCTGTTTTGGCTTTTAGTGTTTCTATGTAGTCTATTATCTGCTCAAGACTCTCTATTGCGGCTTTTTCTTTCGACTTGTTGTCAATTAGACCTTTCTTGTCTATCCTCTCCGTCAGCTGCTTTGCTACATTCAGTATGTCGAATGGCTTGTCCTGATCGGCCTCAAAGATAAAACGGATTGGTTCAATGCTGCTTTTCAGCGTTGCGAACATCGTCTCCAAATCCGACAGACCGCCGTATATTACGTTCTTTTCCGTTAGGTATTGCTTGGCCCTTTCTGGCATTTTATACGCCTCGGTCAGTCCGCATATATATTTGTTCCCAAGCAGGTCGAGCAGGTCTTTGTGGTAGAAATGGAGGCTAGTGTGCTTCGAAAGTCTGCTGTTTGCGTAGAGCGACAGCAGCGTCAGCGCAAGCGAGTGCATCTCGGTTTGTATAAACGGTATGCCCATCGTTATGTTGGCCTGTCCTATACTGTCGGGTAGCGAGTTTAGAACAGCCGGTAATAGCCCTTCGTCCCCAAGCACCAAGGCCGTCTCGCTGATGGGTATTTTGCTCTTGCTCGAGGTTATCTCCCGCAGCACACTCCCTGCATATTTGGCCTGTGTCACATTGTCTGGCGCCTTGACGATGTTTATTACCTTTTCCACTTCGGCGAAATGCTCTTTGTACTCTTTCACCATACTGAGTTCTCGGTGTTCTCGCAAGAAATAGCCCGCTTCCTGCGACTCGTCGTCCACATAGTATTTGTCGCCGTCCGGGATGAATTTGCCGATGCCTCGTCTGATATATGTTTCTATTATTCTCTTTTCGCATTTTGACAAGGCGTTGAATCCTATAAAGTACAGCATTTTGTCTCGCTGTACGTCGAGTATGGTGTCTATATTCTCGGCCACTTTGCGGTAGGCCTTCCCGTAATATGCCTGCCCTCGGCTGTCGAGCAGCGCGTTTAGTTCGGTATAGTAGGTGTAGATGGATTTGTAGAAGCGCAGGTAGTCTTTTTGGAACTGAGTCAGCTTGCTTCCGTCTATTTGCCATTCGCCAATCTCTTTCAGGTCTTTCAGGTATCCATAGATGTCCTTCACGTCCACCATATAGCGGTCCACTTCCGAGAAGTCGGACAGCATCATGTCGGCCATAGGAATGAACTGCTCCAAAGTGCGTGTGTCTTGGGGGTTCACCCTGCGGTGGATTCCATAGAGTTCGAACAGCAGAAACTCATTTTGAACAAGTTCTGTATCGCCGAGCTCTCCTATCAGGTCGTCGAATACTATGGTGTTGGGCAAAAAAAAGGCATCCCCCAGCAGCTCTCTCATGTAGTGCTTCACAAACAAAGCGGGTCGCCGGTTGTTGAACACCAGCGTTATATCCTCGAGGTGGCCTGACTGGTTGGCAATGATTTGGCGAAGGGTTTCTTTCAGGAAGGGTTCCATGGCTGGACTCTTTTGGTTATTGGCGGTTAAGAAAATCTGAGACCATCGCAAGTCTCTGGGGCGTACCCACATCAAGCCAGTCGTCTGCTGAGTGCTCATAGCATCCGATAGGCTCCGTATCTGCCACTTTGAGCAATTCTGGAATTATGGGGTAGGGGTGGTCGGCTGACGGTAGTAGGTTTATGAATGACGGCTCGTATATTGATATGCCGCTGAAGGCATACTCAGTTCTGCTCGAAACACCGGTCCCCTGATTGTTTGAGAGCAGGGTTTCGTCTGTTTCGCGGTTGTGCCAGCCGCAGAGACGTCCGTTCGTATCGAAGAGGAGTTGCCGTTTTGTGTCGCGTCGGCTCACGGCGAGGGTCGCGGCTGCGCCTCTCGTTACATGTGTCCGCAACATTTCCGTCAGACTGAAGCGGGAGATTATATCAACGTTATAGACTATTATGGGTTCGTTTGAGGAAAGCAGTGACGCTGCTTTCTTTAGCCCGGCCCCTGTGTCGAGCAGCAGCCCACGCTCGTCAGACACCGACACCTCCACCGGCCAATTTCGCCTATTCAAATAGTCTATCACTTTGTCGCCGAAATGATGCACATTCACTGCTATGCGGCTCACATTTTCGGCGGCGAGGCGCTCTATGGCAATGTCGAGCAACGTTCGTCCTCCCGTTTCGACCAATGCCTTCGGTTTGTCGTTGGTGAGGGGGCGGAGCCGGGTGCCAAGCCCTGCCGCAAGTATGATAGCTTGCATCGTTTGAATCTTTTTGAATACTAACGATAAAACAGGTGGATTATTGCAGTGGTAGTCCCCTGTTCTCTTCCAACAAAATGTAAAACATCCTTCCAGCCAGATTATAAACAAAAAGAGGAATCCCATTCGGGTTCCTCTTCTGTGTTGTATTCCTTTCCCAAGTGGTATGGGTTGATGGCGGTGTGGGCACACGAAAGGGAGGGGAGGCATCACTCCACGACGAGTTTCTTGACCACCGAGCCTTTTTCGGTCTTGATTCGGACGAGATAAAGCCCGCTGCGGAGTGAGTCGGTGTCTATCACCGTGTCGGTGCCGCAGGCGTTGTGGCGAATCACGGTACGACCCGTCATGTCGCTTACGGATATTTCAGATATCGGTTCCGTCGCGGTGATGGATACCGTTCCGTTGGTTGGGTTTGGGAAAAGCGCGAACGACGACATCTTATCGGCGTCACCGATTCCATGGTATTCAGGTTGCTCGGG